>Ga0233443_1002190_pt1 | contig 15237 bp, 17 predicted proteins | sample SI_123_September_2_FD_182784 | JGI IMG/M metagenome (GOLD analysis project Ga0233443, IMG submission 182784) | Seawater microbial communities from Saanich Inlet, British Columbia, Canada - SI_123_September2016_200_MG | ecosystem: Environmental > Aquatic > Marine > Inlet | place: Canada: British... | reverse complement strand
GGGATCACCGCCATTGAGCCGTTCCTGGATCTGGTCTTGCGCGGCCCGGGCCGTTGCCAGGATATCATCCGCGACCTGACGCAGCGAATGCGCAACCGGCGGAGCTTGTGGGCCGTGCATCATCGACGTCTGTCCAGAACCATTCGCGCAAGATTATGGGTTCTACGCGGCGGTGGAAAGTCTCCATCCAGTTATACCGCGAATGCGGGATGCTGCCCTTCGGCAAACGGACTAGGCCGGGATGATGGTCTTGCCGATCGGCCACAACGCGATGGCGCCAAGTTTCAAATGCGCCCAGGCGAACGGAATTCCGATAATCGTGATGGCGAGCAGGAGCGCCGTGAAGAGATGGCCGAGCGCCAGCCACCACCCGGCCAGGATCAGCCAGATCAGATTGCCGATGAACCCGAAAATCCCGGTGCCGAAGTCGCGCTCGCCGATATAGATCTCGCGCGATACGGCCTTCTGGCCAAACGGAAACAGCGTGTAGACGGCAATATTCCAGGCGCCGCGCGCCCACGGAAGACCGATGATGGTGATCGCCATGATGACCGCAGCGACCGCCCAGCCGAACGCCATCCAGAAGCCGCCAAGCACGACCCACAAAATGTTGAGCATCAGAGAGACGGGAGACATCGGAACTCATTTGCTGGAGAGCCGCTTGGTCCAGTGTAGCACCTTCCGGCGACGCCGTGATGAAAACCGGTAGCCAATCCGGAGGCGGTGCCCATATAGAGTAAGACATCAAGGAGGCACCCATGTCGAAACTCAATTTCGCGTCAGCCACTGCAAGTCTGGCAACGACTGCCGTTGCGGCGCTTGCGATCACGCTTGGCTCCGCGCCGGCCAAGGCCGATGCGCCGTTCTGCTCGGAGAACTATAGCCGTGCCGGTCAGGGCCGGGTGTGCGCCTACTACACCTATGACCAGTGCCGGGCGGCTACCAGCGGCGTCGGCGGCTCATGCAGCGCCAATGCGTGGTACCAGCCGCGCGGATACTATGAGCCCGCTCCGCGCCGACATCGCCGGCACCGGCATCATAGCTGAGATCATTCCCGGTCCACGCAGTGCCGTCAGATATCCTCGGCGCGGAGCTTCCGCGCCGATATTTGTTTGCGGCGAATATTGAACCCGTATTGCTGCGCGCCCGTATTTTTGGAACGTTGTGCAGCACCCGCGCCTGAGAGAAATGGCAAGTGATGAACGTAGCGGACGGCCAGAATGCGGACAGCGGCGGTGGGGACGCCTTTTACAGCGCCATGCCGGTGTTTCGCGGCTTCGCCAATCTGATGGATCCGTCGCTGTACCAGCCGTTGCCTGGCGGATGGTTCATTGGCGTGGCCGACATCGTGCAGTCGACCAAGGCGATTGCGGACAATCGCTACAAGGCCGTGAACATGGCGGGCGCGTCGGTGATCGCGTCCGTGACAAATGCGCTGGAGAATCGCGATTTCCCGTTTGCCTTCGGAGGCGACGGCGCGAGCTTCGCGGTGTCGCCGCAGGATGCAGAATTGGCGCGCGAGGCGCTGGCGGCCACCGCAACGTGGGTGAAGGAGGATCTCGATCTGTCGCTGCGCGTCGCGCTGGTGCCGATCGAAGCCATTCGCGCGCAGGGTCTCGATGTGCGGGTTGCGCGCTATGCGGCCTCGCCGCATGTGTCCTACGCGATGTTCTCGGGCGGCGGACTGGCGTGGGCGGAAGCTGCCATGAAGCGCGGCGAGTTCGCGGTGCCGATGGCGCCGCCGGGCGCGCATCCCGATCTCACCGGACTGTCGTGCCGGTTTTCCGAGATGCCGGCGGAGCGCGGCCTCATCTTGTCGATGCTGATCGTGCCTGCATCCGCGGACAGCGCCGCATTCCGCCGCCTGATCGAGGATGTGGTGACGCTGGTCGAGCGAAGCCCGGGTTCGGGACGGCCGGTCCCGGCTGCCGGGCCGTCGCTGCGCTGGCCGGCGCCGGGCGCTCAGTATGAGGCGCTGGCGCAGCGCGGTGGGCCGCTGTTTGTCCGCCGTCTCAATGTTCATGCCATGACGCTGTTTGCCTATGTGCTGTTTCGTTTCGGCATTCCCGCCGGCGGCTTCGTGCCACAGGTTTACATGCAACAGGTGGTCGAGAATTCGGATTTCCGGAAATATGACGACGGCCTGCGCATGGTGCTTGACTGCAAGCCCGAACTGGCGGACGCGCTGGAAGGCCGCCTCGCGGCTGCGGCGGCCGCCGGGACGGCGCGTTACGGCCTGCACCGCCAGGATGCGGCGTTGATGACATGCTTTACCCTGGCGGCGTCGCGGCCCGATCATTTTCATTTCGTCGATGGCGCACGCGGTGGTTATGCGTCCGCCGCCACCGCGTTGAAGGCAACGTTGAACTAAGCCAGACGTTTTCCCGACGGTCATTGAAAAGGGACGTGGAAAGCGGCACCATCGCTGGACTTTCGCGGGCGCGTTCATGTTAGTGAGCCGTAATGGGCAGAATCGATTCCAGGAGTAAGCGCCAGCGTGGCCGGACACCGTTTTACGGTGCCGCGCTCGGGCTGCTTGCCGTCCTCGGCTGCTTCGATCCGGCGCGTGGCAGCGACGACGAAGACGACGAATCATCCAAGGCAGGCCCGAAGCAGCCGAACATTTACCTGGATTACAACACGGCCTATGCGATCGTGCCGCCCAATACGCTCGCCATCGGGCTCAGGAATTTCGTCTCGCCGATTCCGGTGGGATCGCAACTCGTGATGCTGAACGCGCCGCTGACGATTGATCTTACCGACCGGTTCTCGATCTATGGCGGCGTCAGCGCCATCACGTCGCGCTCTGATATCTCGCCGTGGTCGTCGATGATTCTCGATAGCTGGAATATCGGGTTCAATGCCGACGTCATCCGGCAGGACGGAGCCACCGTCACGGTGATCTCGACCGTGACGCGATCGATCAACAGCGTGCCGGGGCTGGGATCGACATCGAACCAGACGGTTGTCGAACTCGATCGCGCGCTCAACGAAGATGAAACGCAGGGTCTGCTCGCAGGCACACGCGTAACCGCCGTCTGGGTGGACTCGGCGCTTGCGAAAGTCGAGCCTGCGTATGTCGGGTATCTCGGCGGCTATTATCAGTGGCCGAACAACTGGAAGCTGTCCGGCCGCTTCGGCATTCAGACATTCGGCGGGGGCCAGATTTTCGGTGGTCTCATCAGGGCAAAGGCGTTTACCCAGCCGACCATGAGGATCGACCTCGAACGGATGGATGACAATGACAACCGGCTGTTCGGGGCGACGATCGAGGTGTCCTGGACGCCGGATCCGTTTGTTCAATTCACATTACGAACGCCGCTCTATGCGGTGAGAAACTGAGCTTCGCGAACAGCGGCAGCAGACGAGCCAGAACGTGTTCATCGAGAGGAACGGACATGGATATCCACGGAGGACAGAGGCAACGCCTGGATGTGAAGGGTTCGGACGTTTCGGGATCGTCATTTGACGATGTGAACATGTCGGGCTGCACGATGCACGACATCAATCTCAGCGGGCTACGGATCGATTACGCCAATCTTGCTGGCCTGCACGTTAATAACGCGAATATGGCCGGGGCCTGCCTCACGGATTGCCGGATCGAGGGCATGACCATCAACGGCGTCAAGGTCGAAGACATGCTGGCGGCGTACAACAAGCAAAAGCCGGTGTAATTCTGCGGAGCCGTCCTGTATTGGGCGCTGCCCTGCGGCGGTGACGGCCATGCTGCAGATGCACCAGCCGGCCCTGCGATCTTGACGCCCCTCGCGGTGCGCCTAAGCTGACTTTGCTCAAGTGCCAAGGATTTACGTCTTGATCCATGTCAGGAGAAAATCATGTCAGTTGCACGCGTCACCGAGCTCATTTCTGCATCCCCAAAAAGTTTTGAAGACGCCGTCCAGGTTGGCGTCAAGCGCGCCATCAAGACATTGAAGAATGTCGAAGGTGTCTGGGTCGCCAATCAGAAATGCGTCATCAAGAACGGCAAGATCGCGGAATACCGCGTCAATCTGAAGGTGACATTTATCCTCAAAGACTGAACGTCCCCGCATCACATCTCATTATGGTGTTGCGACCTGCCATTCGCGCTCTCGACACGCGAAGGCGGGTGGGATTATCCTTGCCTCATGAGTGGACACGATCACGATCATCACGACGATCATCACGACGATCATCACCATGGCCATCATCACCATCATGATGATCATTCCGAACTGTCGGAGACGGAATTGCGCGTCCGCGCGCTGGAATCCGTCCTGACCGAAAAAGGCTACGTCGACTCTGCGGCGCTCGACCTGCTGATCGAAACCTATGAGACCAAGGTCGGGCCGCGCAACGGTGCGCGCGTGATCGCAAAGGCCTGGGCTGATCCGGCCTATCGTGCGCGCCTGCTGGCCGATGCCACGCCCGCCATCGCCGAACTCGGTTACTCCGGGCGTCAGGGCGAGCACATCGTTGCGGTCGAGAACACCGAGCGGCAGCACAACATGGTCGTCTGCACGCTGTGCTCCTGTTATCCGTGGTCGGTGCTCGGCCTGCCGCCAGTCTGGTACAAGGCCGCGCCGTACCGGTCGCGCGCGGTGATCGATCCGCGCGGCGTGCTGCGCGATTTCGGCTTTGAGCTTCCGGCCGACACGGAGATTCGCGTGTGGGATTCCACCGCCGAGATCCGTTATCTGGTGGTGCCGCAGCGACCCGCCGGCACCGAGGGCTGGAGTGAGGAGCAACTTGCGGAACTGGTCACGCGCGACAGCATGATCGGGACCGGTTTCGCGAAATTACCAGGACAGGCCGCACCATGAACGGCGCGCATGACATGGGCGGCGTCGATGGCTTCGGTCCGGTGAGGCCTGAGCCGAACGAGCCGGTGTTTCATGGCGAGTGGGAGCGGCGGGTTCTGGCGATGACGCTGGCGATGGCACGGCCCGGCGGCTGGAACATCGACATGTCCCGTTTCGCCCGCGAGGACCGATCGCCCGCGGATTATCTCGGCAAGAGTTACTACCAGATCTGGCTCGTGGGTCTGGAGCGGCTGATGCAGGAGCGCGGTCTGGTGATGCCGGATGAGGTCGAGGCCGGCCGCATGTTGCATCCGCCGAAGGCTGACGTGGCTGTCCTGGCGCGCGACGACGTCGACGGCATGTTGCGCCGGGGCGCGCCGACGGCGCGCGACGCAACGTCGGCGCCGCTGTTCGCCGTCGGCGACCGCGTGCGTGCAAAGAACATTCATCCGGCAGGCCATGTCCGGCTGCCCCGCTATGTTCGGGGTCATACCGGTGTGGTGGAGTTGCTTCATGGTGCGCATGTCTTTGCGGACAGCAATGCGCGCGGCACAGGCGAAAATCCGCAGCAGCTTTACACCGTGCGCTTTACCGGCCCGGAGTTATGGGGCGAACGCGCCGATCCGCGCACTGCAGTTTCGGTGGACGCCTGGGAAACCTATCTGGAGCGCGCCGAATGACGATTGACCAACGCGCAGCGATGCAGGCCACGGCGAGCGTTCCAGGAATTCCGCGCGACGACGAGGGGCCGGTGTTTCGCGAGCCATGGGAGGCACGCGCCTTCGCCATGGCGCTGGCGCTGCATGCGCGCGGCCTGTTCACATGGACGGAATGGGCGGACGCACTGGCGCAGCAAATCAAGCTTGCGCAGGCCGACGGCGACGCCGACACCGGCGAGACCTATTACCGGCACTGGCTCGCGACGCTTGAGAAACTGGTGACGGCGAAGGATATCGCGGCGGCGAACGAGCTGCGTCGCTATCGTGATGCGTGGGATCACGCCGCCGACCGCACGCCGCACGGCCAGCCGATCGAGTTGGCGGCTGAAGATTTCTGATCGAGGGTTTGGAGCACGATCCGCTCGCGTTGAACGAATACTCTTTCCGTTCATTCCCGCGAAAGCGGGAATCCAGTTCTTTCAAAGAGTGGGTTCCCGCTTGTTGCGTTAGACGCGCTTCGCGCCTTTGCGCGGGGGCGACCGGGATGACATGCGCTGGACGCTAACCCGTTTCGTCGGTCAGGAACGGATTGGTCATGCGCTCGTGGCCGAAATTCGAGCCGAGGCCGTGGCTGCAGACGATATCGGCGTGGCGTGATCGCCGTTCTCGACGTTCAGCTTTTGCAGCACGCCGCACCTGCTTCTCCGTCCCGTTGTGCCTGGATGGGTGGGCAGGACAGGGAGCCGTAGGAACAAAATACACAGCAGTCTCCTGTCTTCGGCTTCAGCCGCGTGCCGCAACCCTTACAGTCGTAGAAAAACTGGCAGGCGTCGGTGGGCATTGTTTCCATCGCGCGATGGCCGCAATCCGGACAGATGATCGTTGATTCAAGCTGCATCGACTCACTTTACACGCGCCAATGGGTCTCCTTCGGAAAATGACACTCAAACAAATGTGAAGGAGGGGTGAGTACTCCCTCACGAGCGTCAATCGCCTCGCTAGCCCATCTCGCTGTGGTTCAGGAACGGATTGGTCATGCGCTCGTGGCCGAAATTCGAACCGGGACCATGGCCGCAGATGAAGCCGATATCGTCGCCGAGCGGCAACAGTTTGTCCTTGATGGAACTGATCAGCGTGGCGTGATCGCCGCCGGGCAGGTCGGTGCGCCCGACCGAGCCGTTGAACAGCACGTCACCCACGATCGCGAAACGCATGTCCTTGTTGAAGAACGCCACGCTGCCCGGCGAATGTCCGGGGCAATGATAGACGTCGAACGTGAGATCGCCGATCTTGACCTGATCGCCTTCATTCAGCCAGCGGTCCGGCGCGAAGTTGCGCACGCCGGTCATGCCGAAATTGGCGCCGCTCGCGACGACGTTGTCGAGCAGGTATTTGTCCGCGACATGCGGACCCACGATAGGCACTTTCAATTCGTCGCGAAGTTCCGCCGCGCCGCCGACGTGATCGATATGGCCATGGGTGATCCAGATCTCGTCGACCGTGATGCCAGCCTGCTTGATCGCGGCGAGGATGTCCGGAACGTCTCCGCCGGGATCGATCACGACCCCATGCATGGTCGCTGCGTTCCACAGCAGCGTGCAATTCTGCTGAAACGGCGAGACCGGTACGATCAGGGCACCGGCTTTGGCGGCAGTCTTCGATTCATCTGTCATGCGGGCCACAATGCTGATTTTTTGCGCCGCGCCAAGTGGATTCCGACGAATCTTGCCGATGAGAGGGTTACCCGCCGCCGGCGCGGTCAGGCCACGCGCAGATTTGGTGCGGCGGTGCTGACCATGTCGAACGGTTCCGGGCGGCCGACGCCGTAGCCTTGCGCGTAATCGACTCCGATTTCGCGAAGCGCCTGGAGAATGGCATCGTTTTCGACGAATTCGGCGATGGTCTGTTTGCCCATGACCTTGCCGATCCGGCAGATCATTTCGACCATGGCCCGGTCGATCGGATCGTCGAGCATGTCCTTGACGAACCCGCCGTCGATCTTGAGGTAGTTCACCGGAAGATGTTTCAGGTAACCGAACGACGACATGCCGCTGCCGAAGTCGTCGAGCGAGAACCGGCATCCGAGTTTCTGCAGCACGCCGATGAAGCGGTTGGCGTTGTCGATATTGGCGATCGCGCTGGTTTCGGTGATCTCGAAGCAGATCATCGCCGGCGGAATGCTGAAAAGCTCGAGCTGCTCGCGGACGTAGTCGATGAAACCTTCGTCGCTGAAAGTTGCGCCTGACAGGTTGATCGCGCAGGTGGCGATGTTCTCCGGTGCGATGCTGCCGATCCGCGCAGAGATAATATCGAAAGCGTGATGCACGACCCAGCGGTCGATCAGGGGCATCAGGCCGTAGCGTTCGGCAGCAGGAATGAAATCGCCTGGAGGCACCAGATTGCCGTCCCTGTCGCGCAGCCGCAACAGCAGCTCGATATGCGCGCCGGCTTGTCCGGTGTCGTGCAGGGCGGCGATGGTCTGTGCGTAGAGACAGAAGCGCTCTTCTTCCAGCGCGTCGTGAATGCGTTGCACCCACGCCATTTCACCAAAGCGATGCAGCAGTTCGGTGTCGCTCGGATTGTGGATCTGGATCCGGTTGCGGCCCTTCTCCTTGGCAAGGTAGCAGGCGAGGTCCGCCGTGCGCAGGGTTTCATTCTTCGTGGCGTTCTCGCGCATCTGAACGAGACCGATGCTCGCGGTGACCGTGAACGGACGCCCGTTCCAGACGAAGTTGAGATCCTGCACCGCCTGTCGCAGCCGCTCCGCGACAATCGCCGCGCGTTCGAGGTCGCCGTTCCCCAGCAGGATCGCGAACTCGTCGCCGCCAAGCCGCGCCAGCAGGTCTTCGACCCGCAGATGCAGTTGCAGCGCCACGGCGACTTCGCACAAGAGCTTGTCGCCGGCGGCGTGGCCGCAGGTATCGTTGATGATCTTGAACTGGTCGAGGTCGAGGAACATGAGCGCGTGCGGCCCGTCCCGGTGGTGGTCCTGATGCCGCAAGACCTTTTCCAGCCGGTGCTCGAACTCTCGGCGATTGGCCAGCTTGGTCAGGCTGTCGTGTGAGGCCTGCCATGACAGGCGGGCGATGTATTTCTTTTCGCTGGTCATGTCGTGCAGCACCAGCACGGCGCCCGCAACGGCGCCCTCCTTGTAGAGCGGCGTTCCGATCATCGAAATCGCGACGGACGTGGAATCCGGCCGTTGCAGCAATTGCGGACGCGTGGGGTGAGTGAGGTCGCCGCCTTCCAGAATCTGTTCGATCTGGCTTTCGCGCGGTTGTCCGGTCTCTTCGTCGAGAATGCGGAACAGCGAGGCGACCGGCAGTCCTCTGGCGGCCAGCGCGCGGCAGGCGACCAGTCGCTCGGCGGCCGGATTCATGTATTCGACGTTGCCCTTTGCATCGGTGCTGATGACGGCGTCGCCGATGGCCGCGAGGGTGATCTGCGCGCGTTCCTTCTCGGTGCGCAGCGCATGCACGAATCTGCGGCGCTGCGCCATGAAGTAACGCGTTAGCGTCAGCAGCAGACCCACCAGCAGCGCGGCGACGAGCAGATTGGCGATGGTCAGGACGAGCTTGACCTGCCGCGATCCGTTACCGAGGCTTTCGGCGAAACCTGTCGCCTCGGGCGCGATGCGGGCGTTGAACTGGTCGATCCGCTCGCGCAGCGAGCTGAGTTGCGAGGGCGAAACCAGCGTGCCGTTTTGTTCGATCTGGATTTGCTTCGCAAGGCCGGTGAGTTCATCGAGCATCGGGTCGCTGTTGACCCAGTGCGTGATCGCTTTCCTGAAAGGCGGCAACTCCCGGAAATAGCGATACAGCCAGATGACGCCGTCGATGTCGTCGGGGTGAATTCCGCCTAGCAGGAAACCGGCGCGGGCGGCTGCGAGGTCCGGAGGCTTCTGTTCCAGCGCGAGACGCGCGGTGCGGTCGCCCAGCGGTCCGGCGATGGCTTTCTCGTATTGTTCGAAGTGCTGATCGTTGCCGGTTTCGCCGTAGAGATAGAGATGGTGGACGGCGTTCTTCTGGCCTTTCGACCACAGGCTTTCGCCGCCGACATAGGCGCGGACGGACGACAGGATGCTCAGGCTCATGCCTGCAAGAAAGGCCTGCAACAGGATAATGGCGATGAAGGGCGAGACCAGCCGCAGCAGACGCATTTTCGCGGATACAAAATTGAACTTCATCGGACGCCGTACGCCCCCCGCCTGCTGTTTGACGTGAATTCCCTGTCTGCCATTCTCACTCCAGCGCAGGCGGCGTAGGTCTTGGCCTCGTCCGAATGCGCGAGTTCCAACACTGGCGGTAACCGATTAAGAACGCGCGAATGTTGCTCCTTCCGGTTGCGGAACCCGAAAGTTGCGTGAATCGCGCGTAAATTTTCCGGGATGTTTTGTAACTGTAAACCGGCCGCCGGGAGGGCGGCCGGTCGAATCGCCAGAAACAGGTCCCGGGCCAGCCGGAAACGCGAAATAAACCTTATCGCTTCGTCTGGGCTTTCAGCGTGTCCTCAACGACGCGGTCGAATGATGAGACCTTGGCGGGCGCGGCGCTGCGCTTCTTGTCGGTGACGTAAGCATCCCGCTTCTGCACCAGGATGGCGAGTTTCTCGTTCAGGGTCTTGCGGGCCAGCGTCCGCCGTTCGAGTTCGGCCTTGCGCTGATCGGGGGAGAGCTTGCGCAAATCGTCGGGAAGCTCGTCATCCCTGACGTTGCCGAGCGTCGCGCGGCCGGACGCAACAGCGCCGACAAGGTCGCCGTCGCCGGTAACCGCTTCAGAGGAGATCTTCGAACGCTTGTTGAGATAGCTCGCCATGTCGGATGCCTGCGCCGGCGCCGCCGCCGCGACCTGTGACAACTGCCGGGTTTTTTCCTCGACGCGTTTCTGCAGCTTCATCGGTCCATAGGGAATCACGGTGCCGTTGATTTCCTTCTGCAGGATGATGATGTCGTCGTCGTAAGGCGTCTCGATCACCACGACCTCGCCGCCGTCCTGCGGAATCGGAATGAAGCGGCCGTCGCCGAGTTGTGCGATGTCCTGCCAGACGCGCTCGGTGTCGCGCGCGCCGCCGGCGAGCACAGCGTTGACCACGATGTCGCGCTGTCTGGCCACCGCGAGCGTCTTCGGATATTTGGTGTCTTGCGCGTAGTCCATGTGCGGCGGTGCATCGCCAACCAGAAACACGATGCTTCGCATCGCTGCCCTTGCTCCATTGCAACGTGTTGACCGCCACATCGAGCGCTTCGTTGACGCTCTCTGGCCAGTCGCCGCCGCCCCGCGCTTTCAGTTCGACGAACGCGACTTCGACGGCCGGTTTCGCAACGGCTTGCGACAATGTCGCGGTGATCGGCAATGTGAGAACGGCAAGTGCGAGTCCATAGCCGCCGAATTTGAATTTGTCGGTGATGCGTGAGTCCATTTCCCCCTCCAAGGGCTGAAACCGGGTTCGCTCCCAGCGGAACCGATGGTTCCCATGCTTCGCGACGGCGCGGGGTCCGAATTGTGTCGCGCGGCGTACGCTTTTGGGGCTGAGGAGCTTTTGCTTTTCTGCTACCCTCCCCGGAATCATGCATTCACCGTTTCGCCATATCGAGCCGAGTTTGCCGCCGGATCGCCGCCAGTCCGACACCGCGCTGGCGATTGCGCGCGGCACTTCCAGGTTTTTGAGATCGTTGGGTTTTTCATGCATCAGCGAACTGACTTTGCCGTCAGGACGGCGCGCCGATCTGGTGGCGATGAACGCCCGGGGCGACATCTGGATCGTTGAAATCAAGTCGTCGGTCGAGGATCTGCGCGCCGATCAAAAATGGCAGGACTACCGGCTGCATTGCGACCGGCTGTTCTTCGCCTTCACGCAGGATTTGCCCTGCGAACTGTTTCCGCCCGATGCCGGATTGATCGTCGCCGACGCCTACGGCGCGCATCTGCATTGCGACGCGCCCGAGCATCGGCTGCCGGCCGCGACGCGCAAATCGATGCTGATCAGTTTTGGATTGCTGGCGGCGCAGCGCATGCACCGGCTGGCCGATCCGCAGGGTTATCCGGGTGTCGGCGAGTAGGCGCCGCTTTCGCCGCCGCGTGTAAAGTCCACGACGGCGTTTGCCATCGGCCTCAAGGCAGTCTCGAACATCGCGAATGCGATTTCCGCGCCACGGATCACGCCTGCCGTATCGCTTTGCGCGGCGGGATGAGTTTCCAGCAACGTGAGAAAACTTGGCCAGAATCGTTTGCCGAAGCCGTGACGAAGATAGGCCGTCGCGTTCATCGCATCCGAGTCGGGGTGCTCCGCAAGACGCGCGAGCATCACGCGTGATCCCATGCGCGAGGCTTCAAGCACGTAGACCGCGCCGAGCATTTCCGCCGCCGATCCGAAACCGGGCGCGGGTAGCGGATTGCAGGAGATGTTCAACGTCGCGAGGTCGCGTTCGAGCGCCGGGGTGCGGATACGTTGCGTCCAGTCCGGGATCAGACTTTCAATGCCACCGGCTTCCAGCGCGGCTTCGAGAGGAACCAACACTTCGGCCTGACTGCGCAGGAAGCCCTCGTGATAGAGGGGAATCGCCAAGTCGAGCTTTGCCAGCGCGACGTCAAGACGACTGTGCGACGTCTGTGTCGCTTCGCGGATCGTATCCCAGATTGCGGCGCCCATGATGGTTTCGCCTTTGATGCTGCGTGTGATCTCGCGCTTGAGATTACGTCACCACGATTTCGCGGGAGGGGACCAGCGGCTCAAGCAGCGTCGTCACATAATTGCGTGTGATCTGAGCCGGATAGGCTTCCCGCCTGCGGACGGTAATGCGCGGCGCACGCAGGCTCGATCCCGTCGGCCAGTCGATGCGATAATCTTCAACCAGGCCAAACTGTTTGGTGACTTCGAGCCGGGACGAGATTTCGATATGCCGCGCTTTTCGCATCTGCTCTCGGCGCCGCGGCCGCTCCCTTTCTGATGGTCCTGCGCGGATAACGCAGGGCCGATCACAAAAGTTCCGCGCCGTTGAGCCGCGCTTAGCGCGGTGCGCGCTTTGCCAGGATACGCTGCAAGGTCCGGCGGTGCATGTTCAGGCGGCGCGCCGTCTCGGACACGTTGCGATTGCACATTTCATAAATGCGCTGGATGTGTTCCCAGCGGACGCGATCGGCCGACATCGGGTTCTGCGGGAGCTGCGACTTGTCGGTGCCGCTCGCGAGCAGCGCCGCGACAACGTCGTCCGCGTCGGCGGGCTTCGAGAGATAATCGACCGCGCCCATCTTTACGGCGGTCACGGCGGTTGCGATGTTGCCATAGCCGGTCAGCACGATGGCGCGGGCATCCGGCCGCTGACGCTTCAGCGCCGAAACCACGTCGAGGCCGTTGCCGTCGCCGAGCCGCAGATCGACCACCGCGAAGGCTGGCGGGGTTTGATCGATATGATGGAGTCCGTCGGACACATTGTCGCAGGTGCTCACCGCAAAGCCGCGGGTTTCCATGGCGCGCGCCAGCCGGTCGAGAAATGCCTTGTCATCCTCGACAATCAGCAAGGAACGGTCGGCAATCTCGGTCAAATCGGCAGTTGCGGTCACGGTTTGCGCCTCCTGAGGTGTCCTACGATGTGTCTTATAGATATGGCGCGTCAATCGGGCGATGCCAAGGCCGGCGCGGCTTTTGCCGCCTAACCGCCGTGCGGCGCCTATTAAGTAAGGGTCTCTGACGGAACTTCCGAGGTCTCGAAGCTGCTGCGGGGCCAGACAATCGTGACGATCGCACCATGGTCGGGAAATGTGCGGTTGGTGAAAGACACCCGCGCGCCGGTTCGCTCCAGCAGGGTACGTGCGATGAAAACACCGAGGCCGAGACCGCCACCGGTCGCGTCGCTGTTACGCCGGCGCGTCAGATAGGGTTCGCCGATCCGCTTGAGAATGTCCGGCGCAATTCCCGGCCCGTCGTCGGACACGACGATCTCGACCGTGTTCGCATCCCACCACGCATTCACCTCGACGCGCTCGCGCGCGAAATCGACGGCGTTCTCCAGAATGTTGCCGACGCCGTAGAGGATCGCCGGATTACGCATGCCGGCCGGCTCGGCGTCCTGTGCCAGCGCGATGCGCACCTTGATGGCGATGCCGAAATCGCGATGCGGCGCGACCGTCTCTTCGATCAATGTGGAGAGCGGCATCCGGTCGAACGGCGCGCCCTGCGATGACAGTTGCGTGATCTTCGCGAGAATTTCGCGGCAGCGCTGCGCCTGCTCGCGCAGCGTCTTCAGGTCGTTGCGGGCGTGTTCGTCGAGGCCCTTGGCCTCGATCGCCTGCTCCAGTTCGCGCGAAATCAGGAAGATGGTGGACAGTGGTGTGCCCAGTTCATGCGCGGCGGCGGCCGCAAGGCCATCGATCTGGGTCAGGTGCTGTTCCCGCGTCAGCACAAGTTCGGTCGCGGCCAGCGCGTCGGACAGCTTGCGTGCTTCCTCGGTGACCTGAAACGCGTAGAGGCTGGTGACGCCGATCACCAGCACGATCGAAATCCAGACCGCGATCATGTAGGTGCGCGGCAGGACGAGAGGCTCCTCGCCGTTCCACGGCAACGGCAGATGGTAGAATCCGAGGGCCGTGGCGCAGGCCGCTGCAAAGATTCCGAGTCCGATCGTGATCCGCGTCGGCAGCGCGGTCGCGGAGATCAGGACCGGTGCAAGAAAGAGAAATGAAAATGGATTTTGCAGACCGCCCGTGAGGAAGAGCAGCGCGGCAAGCTCGGCGATGTTGAGGGTGAGAAGCGCCGCGGCATACCGGGGCGCCAGGCGGTGGACGGGGTTGAACCTGATCTGCAGAACCAGATTGAGAAGTGACGACAGCCCGATGATGACCACGCAGGGGATCACCGGGACCTCGAAATCGAGCCCTTCGGAGACGATGAAAATCGTCGCCAATTGCCCGAGCGCGGCAAGCCAGCGCAGCCTCAGAATGGTATCGAGGCGCACGTAGCGGTTCGGATGGCGGAAATCAGACGCAAGATCGCTCATCGGGTAGTCTTAGCGTCTGGCCACGCCGATCACAAACCGCGTCCACATCAGAGCATTGCATATCCGGCCCTTGCAGACACGGCGCGGTTGGCCCAATGAACGCCTTGTCATGAGTGCTCCGCTTCAAGCCCACGTCATGCCTCAGGCCGGTCCGGCAACGCCCGACGCCGCGATCCGGCTCGACCGGCTGGTGAAGGTCTACAAGACCACGCGCGCCGTGGACGATATCTCGTTTACGATTCCGCACGGCTCGGTGACGGGGCTGCTCGGCGGCAACGGCGCCGGCAAGACCACGACCATTTCCATGATTATGGGACTGGTGTCGCCGACCTCGGGCCGGGTCAGCGTGCTCGGATGCGCGATGCCCGAACAGAGCGCCGAGGTGCTCGGCCGGATGAATTTCGAAAGTCCCTACGTGGATATGCCCGGCCGTCTCACGGTGCGGCAGAATCTCACCGTGTTCGGCCGGCTCTACGGGGTGGAGCGCCTGAAGGACCGGATCGTTTCGCTTGCCGCCGATCTCGATCTCGGCGAATTCCTCGACCGCCCCAGCGGCAAGCTGTCGGCGGGCCAGAAGACCCGGGTCGCTCTGGCGAAAGCCCTGATCAACGAGCCGGAACTGCTGCTGCTGGACGAGCCGACCGCGTCGCTCGATCCGGACACCGCGGACTGGATCCGCAGTCATCTCGAAACCTACCGCAAGGAGCGCGGCGCCACGATCCTGCTGGCCTCGCACAACATGCTGGAAGTCGAACGGTTGTGCGACCGCGTCATCATCATGAAGCGCGGCCGCATCGAGGACGAC
>Ga0233443_1002187_pt1 | contig 15265 bp, 13 predicted proteins | sample SI_123_September_2_FD_182784 | JGI IMG/M metagenome (GOLD analysis project Ga0233443, IMG submission 182784) | Seawater microbial communities from Saanich Inlet, British Columbia, Canada - SI_123_September2016_200_MG | ecosystem: Environmental > Aquatic > Marine > Inlet | place: Canada: British... | reverse complement strand
CAATAAATTTATCACTTCCACGACCAAAACGTGCGTTTCGTAAAGAGCCAGATATTCCGATTACTTTAATATTTTTATTGAATTCAGCCATAATGTTAATTGTGTGTATGTAAGGTTAAACTTTGATAGAAATCATACAAATTATTATACCAACCCTTATGATAAAATAATTCAAAACAATCTATTTTACTACAGGATAATTGAATGAATAAACGAAATAGAAAGTCCTTAAGAAAATCACGGTTCTTAGTCCAATATTTTTTTTGGGTATTAATCATATCGATAACATTAAGCGTATATGTAAACCCGTTTATATCATCTACAGATATCAGTCTATTTCGATATGCTGCATTTTAAACACGCATCGCTTGTTACTGAATCATAAGGAATACAAATTAACAATATTCCAAAAACATAAGAAAATGTAGCAAAATTAAACATACTTACTGGGAAATAACTCATAAACATTAAAAACATAAAGCCGTAGATTGTAAGCATTAAACCATATTTATAAATTAGAGACCCAGTCGCTTTATACTTTTTAATGCCTATATAAAAAGATAGAAGGAAAGAAGAAATATAAGTTATGAATATAAATAGGCCGTAGTCATATAGCATCTCTAAAGGGGAGTTAAATCCAGCCATAAAATCATGTCTAAGCATGTATGCGCCACGTCCAAAAAGATATGTAATTAGGTCGCCATCGGCATATCTTTGTATTATTTGATCCCACCTATAGAGTCTTGAAAAATTATTAGTCATATCTAAATCTGGACGATCGAAGTATAGAATCTGGATAGTATCAGAAAAATTAGTTGCATATAATATGACTGTAAAAATTACAAGAAGCAATAATATGTATACAAAATATTTCAGGATCTTATTTAAAGTGATGCCTTCAATAAAAATAAATACAAGATAAATTACAGAAATTGAAACGATCGCATTTCTACTGCCGCTAAAAAAAATTGCTATCAATAACATTAAGAATATTGCTTTATTTTGAAAAATACCTTTGTATTCATTGATATAGTATAAAGAAAGTGTGGATAAACCAATTAATGCCGAAAACCCAGTTGATTCCCCAAGCATCCCATGGAGTCTTGATTTTAAATATATTGATTGCTCAAAAACAACACTACCAATTTGTATATGTAAAACATTAAACATTAATAAAATAGCAATAACTATGGAAAATACAGAGTAAATCAGAATAGTCTTGGATGTTAAGTATATTATTTCATCTACGGAAATTGTCTTATTGCCGACTAAAAATGGAAGGATTGGTATAACTATAATCCAATAAATAAAGTATAAGACTTCATTTACCTGTCTACCTCCAATACTAAAATTAGTGTAAATAGCAGAAAATAAGAAATAAAATAAAATTACAGCAAATAAAATGATTGGTGGCTGAATAATAATTTTATAAAAAGCATTCTTATTAAGACGAAGTTTGAGGACGCCTAAAAACAATATTAAAAAAGAAAAAACTAGCCCTGCATTATAAAAAGGCCTAAAAGAATCACCATATTGCTCCGTATATTTAGTAGTTAATAAGAAAAACAGCAATAAAAATACTGATATAAATGTATAAGTAAATAATGCGTTACTTTTATAGTGCATCTTGATTTTGGTCATGTATTCTTCTATTTAGTCATTATTTTTATATGTTATTTCAAAAAAGGCTGTTCATATAAAAACTGCAAAATATTTGAAAATATGAAATATAAATTTCATAATCTTTATACTCCTACCACATCAATTTTATTCTTAATATTTAATAACTAATTTACCAATTATTGATAAGCTTAATACTTTTTGCCCTTTTATTCCATGTGTAATTATTAATAAAATCATTATATGCATTTGAAGATATCTCTTCTGCAAAAGCAGAATTATCATAGAGAGAGTTGATTGCTTGAGACCAAGCATCAATATCATCAGATACAACAAGCATGCTATTTTTATTATTTAACACCTCTTTAATAACAGGAAAATTCGAGGACACTATAGCCTTTTGTGCAGACATATATTCAAACATCTTCATAGGCGACATCCACTCTGTAGTATTTAAGTTTAATCCTTCTAGTTTTAGATTAGATTGATACGGCATTAAAACAACATCAAAATTTAACAAATATTGAGTGGCTTTTTTATGGTGCAAGTATCCATAAAATCTAACATTACTACTTGAAATATTCTTCCAATACCTTACCTCTTCATCTTTCCCTCCGACCAAGTGAAAAATAAATTCTGGATTGAGCTTTGCGACCTTAAGTATTAGGTCTATGCCCCTTCCATCATAATAAAGACTACCAATATAGCCTATATGAAAACCAGACCCTAAACCATTTTTCCCTTTAGTTAAATCTATCTCATCTGCCCCATCATGTAAAGTAATTATTTTATCATTAGCAACTCTAAAATTACTATTTAGATACATATTCTTTAATTTGTCAGATATGACAGTCATTCTTCTAAAATATTTACTTGCAAATACTCTCTTCTCGACAAAAGCATGAAGCTTTGATGTTGGCAGACTATGACTTTCATAATATACATCAAACCCTAGTAATGAAGCCAGATATAAACTATATATATCTCTACCGTAAACGATAGTATTCGTCTTTTGCTTCATTAATAATTTCAATATACTAAAAAAATTTTGAAAAAACTTTGCTCTAAAAATTTTTAAATAGTACGCTGTTATTTTAAAATTATTTGATATACCATATTCCTCATAAATCTCTTCATTAATTTTTCTTTGGCTGGTGTAGCATAGTAACTCGACATCAAACCCATTATTTTGAAATGCTTGGCACATTTTCATAACATGAACACTATTTGCATAGCGCGAAGGAATGATTGAATTAGAAAGATAAAGTAATTTTTTCATACTAAGTTTTATTGACTATATTCATATTATGTATCTAGAAATTCTACTTTTCACATTTTCAAAAATCAGCATCTTTCTGCCACTAAAAGTTGGCATATCAATAGCAATTTTGCTTTTATCTTTACTAATCCTTGGATGTAAATCACATCTAAATTCTCCAAAATATCTACTTGGAGAGTATATTTTAGCAATAATATCAAAACCTTTACTATAAGCAAAAATAAGTCTTTGTTCTTTTAATACCCTATCTGGGTATGTGTCTGTCAACACCAAGTTATCTTTTATGTAGGATGGATGTCCATCACTCTCAAGTGATGGACAAAAAGATTGAATCTTCCCAGTTTTATAATTATGTGAGTAATAACCAACTTGTGTAAGCTTTGTAAAAATTAATAATTCATCTGGATTTTTGAATGTGTCATGTGACATGAATGAATTATTGCTTAATACATTTATAATCCTTCCGTCTATATCTGCAACAAAAATTCTAGTATGCCTCTTGGCATTTAAAACCCATACATGATAAAAAATAAAAGTTTTATTATCTGGCGAAAACTTCAAATGATTTATATAATGATATGCGTCAACCATAGAATTTTCAGGCTTTGTATTTAAAATTTGATCGAGAGAAATGATAAGTAATTTAGAATTTTTGTCTAAATCACATAAATACACACCGTCGTTTTTTAGTACTTTCTCCTTATCGCTTTCAACTAGGTAATTGCAATATCCGTAGCCCGGCCTAAAATATTGCAGTCTTGAAAAATTCAGCGATAACGCAAATTTATTGTCGCTAGTCTTATCGTATACTGGAAAATTAAATGACTTAACTACTTTATTTTTTTTGATATCGTACACTACAGAGCCATAATCATTTTCAACAACTTTGTTATAAATGAACGATTCTTTATCAAACCACATACTTCTACAACCTTGTTGCCAGCACCATGTTGTAGTTTTATCAACTTCAAAAAACCTATGTGATTTAATATCGAAAAAACCAACTACTGCTGTCTTTGGAGTTATCAAGATATTATCGTGGTCTGTAGCAATAGCTAATATCTTTTTATTATTTATATCGAATGGGCTTTTGTCATAATACCCAAAGAAAGTGTGTTTGTATTTTGTTTCAAATATCTCATACTTTAGTTTAGAAATAACTAAGGGACGAAATTTTAACAGTCTAATATAATCATTCGCTCTATTTTTTATAAGACGTATTAAGCTTCTAATCATGCTATTTTCCTCATAATTTGAAAAAACTGCTGCTTAATCTTATCTTTTTCATGATGATTAAATATATATTTATATATTAGTGCGAGATAAATAACCATCGTTACAATAAAAAATAATAATTTAATTACTAAATATTCAGAAAACATGTCATTAACTATATAAATAAAGAGCAAATAAAAAACACTTAATATCAGACTTGCGAACGATAATGAATATGTAGTAATTTTATTTCTCGCTATAGATTTATAAAAAATATATTTAAATATTCCAACTATAACTAGAGCCACAGAAAAAACATACATACCTATGTAATCAAATAAAATATAACTACATAAATATAGTAAAAATACACTAATGATTGTTTCATATGTCACAAGCCAATGAAAACCAGTAGATTTATATATAAAAATATTTACTTTTTGAAGAGTGCTCACAAAAAGATATATTAGTAAAATAATTAATATGTTGTAAATAAATATATAATCATTTTCATCAAGAATTTTGTCTCCTAACCACATATGAAGCAATGATTCGCCAAATATTATAAAAAAACATAGAAAAGAAAAGCCTAATACTGCAGAAATTTTTACCCCAAAAGAACTTATTTTTTCAATCTCTACCTCACCTCCCAATTCCTTCAACTCTGAAGATCTAGGTGTTACTCCATGATATATGGCATTAATAAGCCTAGTTAGAATTATCATAATCGCAAATGGAATGGAATATATAAAAACCTTGTCGACCCCAAAAAACTTTCCAAATAGCAGCAGTGGCAAGCTATTATATAAAGCACTTGCGATACTAGTGAGTAGTGAACTACTCCCTATATCAAACAATTCTCTAAAAATATTAGCGTCAAAAGAAAATTGGAATCCCTTGATGTCTTCCTTAATATAATAAAATGAAAGAGCATCAGAAAAGATTTTTGAGAGAGAATAAGCAAGAGCAAAAGTTACAATAGTAAAAGAATCTAGAATCAACAATAAAAGTATAGCAGTCAGCCTCAGGGCTGCTGATAAACCTTCAAGATTATAAGCAATATCATATCTGTGTTTTCCTTTCAATACACCAATATTAACCCTTAAGATAAATTGGGTGAATAATTCAAATACTGCAATTAAAAGTAAAGTACTAAAAATCTGGAAATATTTACTCTTTATTTCGAGAAACTTATAAATATCTTCTGAAAAATTGAGTATGACTAAAACCACTATCACATCTATCAGCAGCACCAGCAGGTACGAGGTTGAAATTAACTTATACGCATCAAGCTTGTTATTGATATTATATTTTGCATATAACCTAGTTATAGCGCTTGTAATACCGAAATCAGCTATATAAAAATAAGACATGACATTAAAGACAAGAAACCACAATCCGTATAATTCTTTGCCTGCATTATTTAAGACGACAGGCGTCAATACTATACTAACAACCGCAACAAGCAGTATAGACAGCCATCCACTTATAATATTTTTATAAGTTTGTCCTATTAATGAAAGTTTAGATTGAGTATCCAACACCTAAGATACATAATCTCCATTGTAAGAAACAAGCACACAACTTTCAACACCATCAATCTTATTAACGTCGTTGACAATCAAATGGTCATTATCAGTTCTTATCTCAAGTGTCAATTCAGTGTTTTGACTAGTTACTGTTTTAGACTTTATCTTATAACCTTTAATATTTTTTAAATATCCCCTTAAATCTTCCTCGCTACTTTCTTTATAGTTAACAATAAGCAAATATGGGGAGGTAGAATCTCTATATCGCGTTAATATTACTAACACGATAGCAATAAATATTGTACCAACAATTGAAATTTTAAAATACCCGGCGCCATTTGCAATTCCAATAGAAATAGCCCAAAACATAAATACAATATCCATTGAGTCCTTGATTGCTGTTCTAAATCTTACAATACTTAGTGCGCCAACCATGCCAAGAGATAAGATTATGTTTGATGATATTGTCATAATAATTAGTGTCGTCACTAAAGACACCATTACCAATGAAACATTAAATGCTTGAGTATATAACACACCTTGGAATGTTTTTTTATATATGAAAAATATAAATATTCCAATAATAAAAGTCATTGTAAGGTTAATAAAAACATCACTACTATTAAGAGCGTTTACAAAATTTGTCTCCATAAACCCTTGTTTAATTACATCTTGAAAATTTGTTACTTCTTTCATATCTTTATCCTTATTTTAATTATCTTCCCAATTATTCGATTTTGTAAATTTTTTACAAATTACAAACTTTGAAATTGCATACCTTTGATTACTAGATAGTTGCAAAATGTTTCTAATATGATCAGGCAAAAACCTGTCGTATTTAATTTCAAGCACATGAAGAGGCTTCTCTATAACATCTACTGTTGGTGCCTGCTTATCAAATATATCTGTGTTATAAAGACCCGTTCTTAGTTTTTTATCAAAAGTAATACGCATATTGCTTATATTTGATATATACGCTTCACGAACATAATCTACTATGACATCGGGCTGAAGTTTTTTTGCTTTTATATGAAAATAAAATTCATTTAGCAGTCTATTATGAGATTGTCTTAAAAAATTGATATCTTTTGCAATTATCTTGTCGTATTCCACTCTGCTTAAAATTGCAGACTCTTTATTGATAAACTGCCCTATTCGTGACTTCTTTTCTAACTTAATTACATTATCGCTAAGGTTATAAATCCTTATTCTAAATTTTTCTCTAGATAAAATTCCTGCTTGTTTTTGATACAAAGCACTATTATGTACATCATCAAAATATAGACTTCTAATATGATATTCACCCTGCTCATTGGCAAATGTATCCCTCTTAAGTACATGCTTCAGTCTTCTTCTCAAAGATTCATACTCAAAATAATTAATATAATACTTAAACTCATGCCTAAACGTTCTTAAATTACTCATACGCCACCCATGGAACATTCTCTAATATAGAGAAAATTGATGCATCAAATTCATTTATCTTATTTTGAATAGTGTGCGTTGTTTTAAAATAACTTGAATCAGAAGTTTTTCTGATCTTTAAATGATTTACACCCTTGTTTAAATCAAACACTGAAGGGTGTTTAAAAAACTTTTTCTTCTGATACATTTCAACATCAATTTGATTATTTAAGAAAACGTTACCCTTTATATAAACTTGTGATTGGTCTTTTGAAGTAATTGCACTTCTATTTCCTTTAAAAATATTGTTAGAAACAAAAACCTTGGTATTTTCGCCTACAGACATTCCTTTATCTAAAAAACCTTCAAACACATTACCCATAATTAAAATTTTCGAGCCACTTAGATCTAGTCCATCCCCATTATCATCTTTTTGTACTTTGACATTATTAAATCCTTTAATTAAAGGTGGTTGCGAGAAGTTATTATCTAACACACTACCCTTACCAAAATCTATATCAATTTGATCTGCCTTATTGGCGTGAAACTTATTATTTTTTACTAAAAAATTAGCATTTTTTATATTAACACCATCGTCAGCTGAATTATGATGCACATCACTATTTTCTATACTTATAAACGCATGATTGTAAAGAGATAACGCTCCAGATAAATGAATTCCATTTATAACATCTTCACTACCCCCGTAAATCTCCAAAAAATTAATATTAACTTTAGTCTTTCCATTACCAACAACACCTATAGATCCAAATATATCATTCGCACTACTATTGATTATCCTAACAGGATTTTCCTTTCTTCCATTGATCGATAGCCCGCCATTAATCAATACACTGGCTCCTTTTTTTAGTCTGATTATTGTTCCTTCGTTAATTACAAGATTGACTCCATAAGGAAAAACAACATCTTCTACAAGAATATGCTCACCCTGTTTAACTTGGTATGTATTTTTGTCCACCTTAAATACAAATGGTGGTAATTTAGAGTCAACATAAGTACTCTCATCCACAATAACTGAATACAAGTCCCTATCTAAAATAGGCTTATTGCTGAGATCGTTATAAAAACTTATACTGCTCTTTTGTATTTCTCCATTAAACTTTAAGTTGTACTTGTATATTCTCTTCTTGGGCTCTAAAGAATCATCTAAAGAAAGTGAAAATGTTGAATCTTCAAAAACTGCATTCAAATTAATAACCCCTTTATCCTTATGACTTACTACATCTATATCATGAACCATCCCATTATCTATATTTTCAACCCTTACAATATTTCCGATGTATGATCTATCAACATAAATCTTAAAATCTTTAACGCTTATTGGTGCATTTGAATCTGGCATTATTATTATACTATGAGTATCTTTATCTTTTTTAACCAGCTCAACAAATACACGAGAATATTCTAGATATTTTTGTAGAAAATCAAAATTATGTATTAAAGCTTTTCGTGCTTCTGCCGCTTCAAATTCAAAGTATCTAGAAGGAACTTCGTTAGTGGTATCATTAACCAATATGTGTAGTTTGCCACTCATTATTTCATCAAACATTTTTATAATCGTATTTTTGCTTTCTAAAGCCCTATAAATAGACTTATTTCTTTTTTCTCTATAGTCATCATCCTTTGTTAAATTAAACAATAAGCTATTCGTTGTAAACATGCCAATATTGACATGTTGCTCTGGGCTATAGGTGAGCTTATTCTCGATAATCTTCTCTATATGATTTTCGATTCTAAAATACGGTTCTATTTTTGCAGTAGCTGTGTTGTATAGCAACTTTATATTGTCATTACTAGTCATGTGACCACTATCACCAAAAATATAACGCAAAATATCGTATGAAATAAATTTTTCGATATTAATGTGTTGTTTTATATATGCAATGTCGTCAGTGTTTAATATTTTTTTAAAAATAGTCATTTGATTAAGATCTTTACCACTAGTGTATTTTGGGCTAATTCCACTATAATCAAATGAAAAAATGGTCCCATGATTGTTAGCGTATTGATGCGCCCAAGAATCATCTGATCTCACAATGTCATAACCACTCATGCCATTTCTTTCAAGTAACGTTTTATTAAGTTTTTCTTCTAAGTGATAAACTCCTTGGTCAATTCCATTTATATGCAAACGCACAAGAAAGTTCTTTGGAGTAACCATTCCAAGCATATCTGCAACTTTATAAGTAAACAAACCAATCAAATTAGACTGGCTTGGTATAACGAGAGCAAACCTCCTAACGTTAAATGGGTATTCTTTATTTTTTTTCTTTCTAATTTTAATACTATATGATTTCTTTTCATTTCTAAAATGAGGATTATTAGTCCCGTGAATCTTTACTTCAGATTTATATTTTTTTCCTTCAATACGAATTTTAGCCTTTATAAATTCATTTACTTCGTTAGGCATATAAAAAGCATAAGGCGAATTGTCTTCAGCCTTTTCTACAATTTGTTCTATATGGCGTAAATCTTTCTTCTTTAATGATAGGTTTATTATTGGCAATTGGTCTTTACTACCCCAGACTGTGCCTTTCAATGGATTTAAATCATCTATGGTATGCATCAAATTATTTCTTGCGTCGATTAAATGAATTCTTCCACCCAATTTATCATCAACAAAAGTAACCAATTTGAACATTATAAAATTACTATTATAAGCCAACAAAAAAAGCAATAAAACTATCGAAACTACAAAATATAGAGGTTTATTCATGGTCTTTTGTTTCCCAATTTATAAAATCATTAGATACAATATATTCAAATACTTTTACTGATAAGTTACATTGATTAACATCTTTATATTTAACCACTTGGTTTGAAATATAATTTCTAGGCAACAACCTAACTGGCATAACTTTTTCCTTTAAAAAGTATGCAATAGCAGCTCTATGGTTGCCACCTAATACAATAAAAAATCGTTCTTGTGTAGAGTTAATAAAAAATATGCCTAATGGGTTGCCATACTTTTTATAGTTTAATCCCTCTTCTTTTATTTTATTAAACAAAGAAATAAAGTCATTCCACTCTTTCTCAATTAACGAATCCTCACTAGGGCCACAATGTCGACTTTTAGACCACTCTACACTTCCCTTTCTATTTGTCCATTTCCCCCAAGGATAACTTCCTAATGGAAGGAGACTTTCCACGCTAGTTTTCTTTATCCCAGCAACATCAAAAATATTATCAGGGCAAAAATTCTTATGGAATTTATATAATGAACTCTCCCTATAATCAACCACACCTCCTTCATACTCATGCAATGTTTTAACCCAATGATTATCATTATTAAACGGCTCTCCAAATGGGGTTCTAGTGTTTTTAATAAATACTTTATGTCTTACTTGACTTCTTATTCTTTGAATAGCTTGCTTCATGTTACTTTCTTTAGCTTAAATAACTTGCAATGCACTTCTTCTACGATTACTGTTTCCTTATATATGTCATTATATTTATCGACAATCATCTGAATATTTTTCAAATCCAATCCTTCTATCTTTTTTTCATACAAGTCATCACTTCTTTTAATGAAACTTTTAAGTTTGTTTTTAATAATAGAAGTTATTTTGTAAAAAATATAATTTTTACTATTACAAGAGTTGCAAATAATCATTTGCATGGTGATGTTAACTATATTGTCAACTGAGCCAAAATGAAAATTAAAATAATCATTAAGAATTGCATTGTCTATCTTTAACTCAATCTCATTGTTTGCCAGGACGTGTTTCACTATATTATCTACACTGTCATATTGGTAGCTGATTCTTAATGGGATATTGGTGGTTAAATCTTTATTTAGATCTTTTGTATAAGCTATAGAATTTTTTCCCAACATAGCGCACTCTAAACCAGTAGTGCAATCATGATGTATCATAACCTCAGATGCCATTATCCAAGGAATTACACTTCCTTCACTAATAACATGAACATTGCTATAACCACTAAGCTCCTGTTTGTATTTGTCAATATTTTCCTCTGGATGTGGTCTTAATATTATCTTTTGATCGAGAGCCTTTGACAAGGCCTTACATAAATTTACGAAATTATTAACTTGTTTTTGTTGATAAGTTATTAAACTTTCTATCTGTGGAAACCTTGATCCATAATTATTGATCACAAACTTGTCGCCCTTAACGTTATTCCCTAAACCAAAATTTGTATTAATTAATATAAAATTATCATATCTTTGAGTGTACTCACCTGCTGTTTCTTCGTAAATAGCCCTATATCCATATTTTAATAATTCAAATCTAGGATGCCCTGTAACAAATATTTTGTTCTTATCAAAATTCCTTCTATTGTTTTCTAAAAACTGGAATTGCTTAATACCCCATAGAAAAATTAAATTAAATCTATTTAAAATATGATCTGGAAACCTTAAATTGATCTGTTGAAAATCATGAAAATCAACCGCATTTTCCTCATCTAAACTAACAATATTTATACCGTTGCTGCTCAATTTGTCATAAATAGACTCCGATACTCCCTTGTGATACCCTTTGTCAAAATAAATTGCACTTGGTACATATTTACTAAACGCCAATATACTGCCTTTATCTCCAATATAAGAGGTGCAATTATTAGTTGCAAATCTATGTGCCAGCAACACCTTGGAATAAAGCTCTCTACTTGCTATCTCAACAGGTAATAATATATTTCTTTTCACGATATAATGCTTTTAACTGCTTCCAAATCGCTTAATGTGTCTATATCAAAACTCTTTTCTTTACTCATAATATAACGAACGGTTCTATCAGTAAAAAAACTCTTCTCCTTTAAAAACTCTTCTACTTTTGTTATATAAATAGCACCATTACTCATATAAACTTCAGGTAAATCCTGCTCTCTCATAAAAGGATATTTATTATTTGATATACACTCAATAAACCCATCACTATTTTCACTAAATGCTTTTAAAATTTTACTATTTACTTTGTAAGTACTTATAAGTGCAGATGCATCATTATCGAATAAAATATTAAAAGCGCTATCAATATCTTCATGATTTCTTAATGGAGACGTTGGTTGGAGCAATACCAAAAAATCATATAATTTTCCACTTCTACTCATTGTGTTAATCACGTGCTCAACAACACCATTACTAGAAGATGTGTCTTCTGCTAGAATATTTGGCCTCTTGATCGTATTAACATCGAATTCGCTCGAAATTTCTAAAATCCTATCACAATCACTAGAAACCACTACATCATCTACATACTGACTTTGTATTGCAGCCTCTATACTCCAAACGATAAGAGGCTTTCCACCCAGCTCTATTATGTTCTTTCTTGGCAACCGCTTACTACCACCCCTGGCTGGAATGATTGCCAAGATAGATTTTCCATTAAGCATTAAACACCTCATGGTATTCATCATTTGCTCTATCGTATTCTTCTTTTCTGCCAATATCAAGCCAATATTCCATAATTGGAAAGGCTGTTATGGCCATATTCATGGTGATTAACTTTTCAAATAAAGTAGTTATATCTAAATATTCATTTTTATTTATTTGATCCATGAGTGAAGGATTTAAAACATAAATTCCAGCACTGACAAAGAATTTTTGAATTGGTTTTTCTTCTATAGATAAAACCGCTCCCTTTTGTAGGCTCACAACTCCATATGGGATCTGGAAATCATATTCTTTAACACTTATAGTTGCTTTCCCATTATTGGACATATGAAAGTCCAATAAACTATCAAACCTTACATTGGTGAGAAGGTCTCCATTCATTAAAATAAATGGCATATCTGGTTTCTGCTCCTTGCTTAATAAACTAAGTGCACCAGCCGTTCCCATTCTTTCATTTTCAATAACATATTCTATTCTTGCGCCAAACTTAGACCCATCACCGAAGAAATTTCGAATAATATTCGATTTATAACCAACACACATAATAATATTCGAAAAACCGCAGTGTAAAATTTGTTCAACTATTGTTTGTAGTATTGGCTTGCTACCTACACATAGCATTGGCTTTGGCGTATCTTCAGTAAGAGGTCTCAACCTTTTTCCCAGCCCTCCAACCATAAGTATCACCTTATTGTCATATTTTTTCACACTTAATAACTCATCTAAAATTTCCAGCCTAACTACTCGATCATGGTTATCTAGTATTGGAATTTGATGTATTTGATTTTTTATGCATAAATCAACTATATGACCTTTAGTATCATTAATATTTGCAACCAAGGGATTTTTGCAGTACACATTGTCAATTGTGCACTCTAAGCCTATATTTGCTAATATAGCTCTTCTTATATCTCCATCACTAATTGTGCCAATTAATTGATTCTGTTTGCTTACCACTAATGCTAATTTTACTTTTCCCTGGTCAATAACCTTGAGTGCATCTGTAAGTGTTGATTCGACTGTTAAGAAAAGTTCATTACAATTAATCATTTTTCTGATTCCCAATATGTTTATCGACGCTACTCTTAAAATCATAGCTCAGAATAGAATTAATTTTATTATTATCAATTCTACTTATATTCTCAACAGGTTTCATATTTTGATACTCCACACTAAATTGATAATTCAAAATATATTCAAATTTTAGTATCAGCTCCTTAATTGTTAATCTGCATGGGCCTATTACATTAAATGTACCGAAAATTCTCTTAATTTTTGTTAATCGATAAACAATACTTGCCAGATCATTAACATCCAAATAATAACGAAACATCTCTCCATTATTATTAAAAAATATTCTTTTTTTGTTCAATAAATACTGTTTAGTCAAGTAGCTCATAATGCCTTTGTCTTGATTCTGTCCGTAAAGATTGGAAACTCGTAGAATTAGGCTGTCATTTAATTCTTGATTAATAATATATTCTGAAAAATACTTTATACCGCCATAAACTGTTTCTGGATTCAACTTACTTTCTTCGTTAACATATTCAGAAGACCCGTAAACAGAAACTGATGAAAAATGAATTAATTTCTTATTATATTTTTTTACAGCTGCTACTATATTTCGAATGCCATCTGTATTCTGCACTAGACATTGATGAATTGGATTACTAATTTGACCTGTACAATTTACAATAATGTCATATTCAGACACAACGACCTCAATTTCTCTCTCATTCAAAATATCAACACTATGTTGTTTTATTAATTTATTTTCAGAATGTAGTGGGTTTCTACTCAAGGCACCTACCCTAACCCCTTCTTTATGAAATTTCTTAATGATTGCTCGCCCTAAAAAACCACTAGCACCTAAAATCAATACATTACTCATAAAATCTTTTTTGAATAATGTTTTCTAAAGAAACCGATTTTATTAATTTGACTATTTTTTGAGATGAATCCCCAACCCCATAAGGGTTTTTCATGTTACTAGCTTCTTGTCTAAATGACTCATCAAACAATGCTTTTTCTATACCTTGTCTGATCTCAGATTCATCGTAGTCCACATCTATTACATTTTTAGCTCTCTCTCTGTCCTGTTGTCTAGTTCCTATATTTACCGCTGGAATACCAAATGTTGTTGACTCGTGTATCCCAGAACTAGAGTTCCCAACAATGGCCCAGATATTCCTATACACATTTATAAACTCTTTTGTAGATAGACTTGGGTACCAACTTAAACCAGATTTCTTTATTTCTTCAATAATTTCAGATGACCCTGCATCATTATTTGGTAGAGCAACTAATGCCTGCACCCCAAGGTCCTTAATAACGTTTATTGTCTTTAATATCTGTTTTTTTGATTCGCTACTCTCTGTAGTAACAGGGTGTTGTATTAATAAGATAACAGGCTTAGAAAAGTCAACATTAAATTTCTTCTCTAGAATTTTTCTATCAATTACCGGTGTTTGTATTATTGTATCTATTGATGGACAGCCAACATTGAAAACATATTTAGGATTTTCACCTAATCTAATCAACCTATTTTTTGCATCTTCTGTTGCAGGGAAGTGAATGTGAGCAAATTTACTCATAGCATGCCTAATACTCTCATCAATAGTACCAGTAACCTCGCCGCCTTGTATATGTGCAACTGGTATATTCATATGTGCAGCTGCTATAGTTGTTGCAAGATTAGCGCCAATATCAAATCCTGTTAATACAAGATTAGGATTAAATTTTTCAATCTCATAAGTTATGCCGTCCAATACTTTGGCCAAAGCTCTCACCATAGAAGCATTGGTATTCTTTTCACCTTCCTCAAACATTGGTATCTCTGCATTA
>Ga0233443_1002179_pt1 | contig 15299 bp, 8 predicted proteins | sample SI_123_September_2_FD_182784 | JGI IMG/M metagenome (GOLD analysis project Ga0233443, IMG submission 182784) | Seawater microbial communities from Saanich Inlet, British Columbia, Canada - SI_123_September2016_200_MG | ecosystem: Environmental > Aquatic > Marine > Inlet | place: Canada: British... | reverse complement strand
CCACTCCGCCAAACATAGGAACTATCAACGAACCTCATCTATTGGATACTGCCTGTTCAATTCACTATACCGAACATACCTGGCCACTATCTTTCTATGGTGGGAATGTTACAGGACTACCGAATTTTTTCCGTTCCTATCTTGATAAAAACATATTTGCAAACTCGGTTTGTTTTGGTGATACAACAATGCTATATACCAAAAACAGCTATTTGTTTGATTCTATACGGTGGGAAATTATTGATCCTTTAACGGGATTACATACATTCTCTAATCAGGATACAGTATATCATCTATTTTCTCAGGCTGGAAGTTACGATATTCATTGCTTTCGTTTCCGTGATACCTTGATTGATGATTTTATTAAAAAGGTCCAGGTATATCCTGTTATTGATATCATAGCAGGTGATACGACTGTTTGTGAGGGTGAATTGGTGCAGTTAAGCGTAAATGCTCCGGGTTGCAACGTTGAATGGCATACGATATACGGCGTCTACTCCGTGGGCTCAACTGCAAACATAGCTCTTGAAGGTCACTACTTTCCCCTTATTACCAATTACTGGGGAACCTGTGGTGATGCCATCGATACATTTGAGGTTGATCACATTAATTTTTTCCTTGAACTTGGACCTGACATTGAAGACGTTTGTGAAACCAATCCTGTTGAACTATACGCGGTTCAGTATAACGTGCAAACAACCAACTGGTCAACCGGAGAAACAAGCAGTTTAATCTACGCTAATGAGTCCGGCCTATATAGCGTAACTGTTACCAATGGAAATTGTCAGGCTACTGATCAAATAAACATAACATACGATGAACTACTTGAGCTAAATCTTGGCAATGATATCTATTCCTGTGACCAGGATAGCCTACCTTTATACATGAATGTGCTGGCTAACTCCTATTCTTGGTTCCCTGGTGGGCAAACGACTCCAAATGTATACGCCAGTTCATCAGGAACATATATTGCATCTGCTACAAATGCGTGTGGAGATTTTATTGATACTATTGAGGTTACACTTGGGACTGGACCACTCGCTCTTCCATTTACCGACACTATGTTTTGCTCTGGAGACAGTATTTACCTAGATCTATTCATCCTGGACGGAAACTACTTCTGGTCTAATGGCTCCATAGATTCAGCTCTTTATATCAATGCACCAGGCACTTACACAATAACGGTATCCAACCCATGTGGTGATGCTATTTCCACATTCGAAGTAATTGAGGAGTTTCCATTTGAGCTAAATCTGGCTGACACTTTTTGGCTTTCTGGTGATAGTATTATCATAGATCCTATGGTGAATGTAAGTTATCAATGGTCTACAGGATCTTTTGAAGATTATATCTGGCTTTCTGACACAGGTTCTTATTCAGTAACTGCAACCAATAGCTGTAATACGATGATCGATTCCTTTATTGTGATTAGGGTCCTTTTTGCAGAGAATCTTCAATCCGGCGAAATAGTAGCCTATCCTAATCCTGCTAAGAATTACCTAATCATCCAAAATGGATTATATCAGCTTGAAGTACTCAGCATTGAACTATTCGATATTGAAGGAAATATGGTTATTCACAAGATTGTCGATAAAAACAGTCAATATAGAATCAACATCGAACATATGGCGCCAGGGTTCTACATTTGCAGAATTCAACACACAAAGGGATCTGATCAATTCAAAGTATTAAAACTCTGACCAGAATCCCAATTTCAGAGCTTCTAGGAATGATCAAGCCAGGATATGTAATTGGCTTAAGTCGCATTACGAATATTTCTACTTTTGTATAATCATTAGCCGCGATCAGGTAACCTATTAAACCAAAAGATTCAGGTAACTAGATGGTTCATAAAAGAATTTATAAACAAGGACGAGCAAAACGTTTCAAATTTAAAACTTTATTTCTCTGATTTTCCAATTTGGATTCTATTCGCCGCTGCAATCTTCGCCTCATCTACCACTTTAGTATAGATCTGCGTTGTTTGTAGGTTTTTGTGACCTAGCATTTTTGATACAGTGTAAATATCTGTGCCATGAAATAATTGGAGAGTGGCGAATGTATGCCTGAAGTTATGGAAGGAGATTTTCTTTGTTATTCCTGCATCTGTTATCCACTTTTTTACTTGCCTGTGCAGGGATGAATAATTTAAACCATCGAAAACCTTATTCATTTGTGGCATCTCATTAGGATTATCCGTTCCATTGGTAAACCCATAGGCTTCGGCAGAGATGGGTTGTGTTTCAACTCCATCTGTTTTCTTCTGTTTATATTTTACAAAATATCCTTGTCCGTGAATATATTCTATTTCGCTCCAAATCATTTTCTCTATGTCAACGAATCGAATACCGGTTAATGCAGAGAAGAGAGCTGCTCGTTTTACCAATTCAGTTTCACAGTGAGTATCAAGTAATATCTGAAGTTCATCCAGGGTGAGGTATTCCCGTCTGGTTTCCTCGTATTTTATTGATGTTACTTTACTGTTCAAGTCGGTTTGTAAGATCCCGTCTTTGAATGCTTGTTTTAATGTTGCTTTAATTTTGTTGAAATAGGAAACTGCAGAATTTATAGAAAGTGTACTCTTCTGGGTTTTATTGCTCTTAGTTATAAGCAGGTATTCCTTGAAATCTTCAAGATATCTCTCGTTTAGGTCAGTAAGTCTCAAACTTCCACCGGTGAAAGTTTCAAGATATTTTAAAGCAGACATCCAGTTGTCGTAATTAGAAGATTTGCGTTTTTCTGCTAATTCCCGGTAATATTCTACGAAATCTCTGTTGCCTAATTCCCTTATTCTTAATCTTTCCTGCTCGTATTCGTTATAGATTTCCGGTTTGTTGTATTGATTTTCCCTTTTCTGTCGAATTTTTTCGGCAATCTGTAGTGTTTCTGTATTATGTTGTTTGTCAATGGCAGATTTGGCTTTTTCAGTAATATACAATCCGAGAAATTCCCTGCGAGTTGTGTTGCCGGTTTTTAGATTTGGTACTGGAGGATAGAAGTCAAGATATAGACTCTTTCTTCCTTTGCTGATACTTTTTTGTCTTAGTTTGACTTTTGTTGCCATGTTTTCTGTAGATATTAACGTCTGATAATAAATAATTCGTCGAAGTGCTGTTTGGAAATTTTTACAAACCTTCCTTCTCTTTTTTTCGGTATTCTGTTTTCGGAAACTCTTCCATAAATCTGTTCACGTGTCAGATTATAATTTTCTTGAATCTCCGGAACCGTATACCATTCATTAATATTTGAAACTGCATCTCTTTTCTTTTTAAAATAGGCATCTATGTGTTTTTTCGATAGATGCGTTTTACCACCTATTTGGATCTTCGGAAACTTTTCTCTTGCAATAAGTTTATATAACCAGGTTTGACCTAACCCATATTTCTCCATTACTTCCTTCGTGGTATAGAATTCAGTAATAGGTTTTGGTTCTACAGATTGAGCTTTTTCATATATCAGGTTTTCCTCCAGTTTCTTAATAAGATCGGATTTTAGAATTAAAACCTTTCGTTGACTCACTCTCATTCCTATGATTATTCCTGAATTAAGCCAGTTGTAGATTGTCTTTCTGCAAACACTGAGAAAAATTGCTGCTTCTGAAATTGTTAATATATCCTTATCTTTTATTAGTATACTATTGGTGGTTTTTGACTTTTCCTTTGCTTTTGCAACATCGTGATTTGAGAGAACTATTTTCTTTTCTCTTTCCTTTTTCTTATAAGCAGCACTATTGCATTTCTTTTCGCAATACCTGGTTTTTGTCGTTCTTGCTATAAATTCTTTGCCACAATGTTCACAAATACGTTGCACTTCAATGTTTGAACTCATAATGTCACCCTTTTTTGCGTAATATTGAGAAATAATGAGAAATAATGTGAATATCTTACACTATTAAAAATCAAAGATAACAAATATCTTTAACTAGGTACAAATGAGGTACAAATCTTATAAGAAAACGAGATGATTATCGCAAAACAATGCAAAGCTTGTTAATGACTATATATAGAGGGAAGTAGAGGATTGTTAAGGTTTAGTGATGGTTTGTTAGTGGTTTATCTTGTGCCGATTACTTTCCAATACAAAATTGAGAGAATATATTTCCAAGTACTTCGTCGTTGGATATTTCACCTGTGATTTCTCCAAGGTAATGTAAAACCTGGCGGATATCGATGGCCATCAAATCGCTAGGTAAATTGTTTTCTAAACCATTTTTTGCTCGCTCCAGCGCATCGTTAGCCAGCTGCAAGGCCTCAAAGTGTCGTACATTGGAAACAACTACATCGTTATCCTTTAGGTAGGATAAATCGACCTTCATCAATAAAGCATCTACCAGCTTGTCGATGTTGCTATGTACTTTAGCTGAAATGCTCACTACTGAATCAAGTTCATGATCAATTATCTCAAGCTGCTCAACCAGCATCTCATGATTACCCGACAAATCAATTTTATTAAAGGCTATAATTAACTGTTGCTCATCAATATCCGCCTTAACCGATTGAATACTATGCTGAATATTCGCCATTGCGTCAGAAGCATCAACCATCAATAAAACAATAGCTGCCTGTTGTATTTTTTCTTTGGTGCGGTTAATCCCAATGGACTCAATCTGATCCTGGGTTTCCCGCAAACCTGCTGTATCGATAAAACGGAACGAAATTCCATTGATATTAATCACATCTTCAATGGCATCACGGGTTGTTCCTGCTATAGCGCTTACAATGGCCCGCTCCTCCTTCAGCAATATATTCAGTAAAGTAGATTTTCCTACATTGGGATTACCAACTATTGCCACCGGAATTCCCTTTTTAATTACATTCCCAAGATCAAAGGATCCCATCAATTCCGAAATGCGCAGATGAATTTTCTGCATCAGATTGCTGAGTTGTGTGCGGTCTGCAAATTCAACATCCTCTTCACTAAAATCCAGTTCCAGCTCAATGAGTGAAATAAAATTCAGTAACTGTGCTCTGAGTTGATTAATTTCTTCTGAGAAGCTTCCTCGCATTTGCTGCATCGCAATCTTATGAGATGCTTCAGATCCTGAAGCAATTAAATCGGCAACACCCTCAGCCTGCGATAAATCCATCTTTCCATTAATGAAAGCGCGTAAAGTAAATTCACCTGGTTGTGCCAATCTTGCACCATTCTTAATTAGTGTCTTTAATATCTGCTGTTGAATAAATTCAGAGCCATGACATGAGATCTCAATTAAATCTTCACCCGTATAGGATTTGGGATTCTTAAAAATGCTCACTAACACCTCGTCAATAAGAACATCGCCATCCCGGATTTTACCAAAGTGAATGGTATATGGTTTTTGTTCAGAGATTTTTTTTTGAGATGCAGACTCAAAAATCTTTTCGCAGATACTAAAAGCCTCGCTGCCTGAAAGACGTATGAGCGCGATGGCTCCATTACCCGGTGATGATGCAATTGCACATATGCTTGTGTTATTTCCAGCGTTTTTCATATTACCGTGCAAAGTTAGTGTTTTCAACAGAATGCTGTCAAGCTTGTTTCACTTCTGCTAACGATAAATATTTCAGATTATATTATTTATAAACTCGCGAGATCCCAGAGTGCCATAGATTTGTCTTTGTAAGCACCCTCATCTTCCATGCAATGTTCATTAATAACAAGCATTGGCTCCGGTAGATTGAATGGTTCAGCTTGCAGGTTAATAATACGCCAACCACCGGTAACAATATTTTTATTGACTGAGGTTTTTGTAAACGTAGTAGTGAGCAAATATTTAGCACCTGATTGTTTTATGTTTTTTAAGGCTGCAAAAGTATCCTCGAATGAAAAATGAACCAGACAATCGCGCACAAAAAGTAAATCGCATTTTGGTAATGGATCTTGTAAAATATCCAGGACCTGAAATTTCTCTTTACAATCCTGAGTGTTTTTTTCGATAAGCTTTTCCACAATATCAGCCCCAATGTAGTCTACATCAGATAAATTAACATGCTGCATCCAGTTAAAATCACCACACGGAATATCTAACATCGATTTAATTGTAAGTTTCGGCATCAGTCGGTTCAGCTCTTTTCTAAGCCGTTCAGTTTGAGCTAGTTCAGAGCCGGGCCCAGAAACACTTTCCCTGCTCCTCCACTCGTTGTTTTGGTAAATCTCCGTAAATACCATAGAGATTGGTTTATTGAGAAATTTCGAATCACCCAAATTTCTGGAACGGTACCATCTTATAATCCAGGAAGGAGCAAGCTTTTTTGCTATGTGTTTTACATTTTGCATTTAGAAAAGCCAGACCGTACCGGCTTATTTTGTTCTATAATACAAGTCCTGAGAATCGATTATGTTTTGACTTTCTGCAAGATATTATTTTAAACACTTAAAATTTATTTGCAGCGAATAGTATAAAATCAAACATACTGAGTTAGTCTAATTAAACTCTATTACGGCTTAGTCGCTGAACGGCTGTTTCTTTGAGGCCAGATAGATCAGGCAAACATCAATTAATTATAGAAGGAGGAGTTGCCAATAATAAGTTACATAAGCGTCAAACATCAACAAAACTAAATATGTCAATTTTTAAATTTAAAGTTTTGGTTAATCTTCTAAAAAATCTAATTTTGACAGCCTAATTCAGGCAACAAATAATATTTAATATGAGCGTACTCGTTAATAAAGATTCCAAAGTTATTGTACAGGGATTTACCGGAAGTGAAGGTACTTTCCACGCAACTCAAATGATTGCTTACGGAACCAATGTAGTTGGTGGAGTTACACCAGGGAAAGGTGGCCAGAAGCATCTTGACAAACCGGTATTTGATACCGTATTAAATGCAGTTGAGCAAACCGGAGCCGATGTATCTGTAATATTTGTTCCACCTCCCTTTGCTGCCGACGCAATAATGGAAGCTGCTGATGCTGGTATTAAAGTTATTATTACTATAACAGAAGGAATACCAACCGCTGATATGGTAAAGGTAAAAGAATTCCTTGCCAATAAGGATTGCCGTATGGTCGGGCCAAACTGTCCGGGTGTAATTACTCCGGGTGAAGCAAAAGTTGGTATTATGCCGGGATTTATTCACAATCCAGGAACTATTGGAATCGTTTCGCGTTCCGGCACACTAACTTACGAAGCAGTTGACCAGATTACTAAGGCCGGATTAGGCCAGTCAACCTGTATTGGAATTGGTGGTGATCCAATAATTGGAACAAGCACCAAAGAAGCGGTAGAGATGCTAATGAATGATCCTGAAACTGAAGGAATCATTATGATAGGTGAGATTGGTGGAAGCATGGAAGCTGAAGCTGCCTACTGGATTAAGGAGAATGGCACTAAGCCTGTTGTAGGTTTTATCGCTGGACAAACAGCTCCGAAGGGCAGAAGAATGGGACATGCCGGAGCCATCATTGGAGGAGCTGATGATACAGCTGCAGCTAAAATGAAGATTATGACAGAGTGTGGATTGCACGTGGTTGAATCACCTGCATTATTAGGTCAGACCATGCTCGAAGCACTGAAAAAATAAACAACTAATACCCAGGATGTATTCCTGGACCTGCTTGCTTTGCGAGCAGGTCCATTTTTTTTACCTGCTAAAACGTATTATCTGATTTTATCCAGGACCTACAAATTTGCCAGCAATTTATTAATTGGCAGGGTAAAACAGAACGTGCTCCCATTACCCGGAGTAGAATCTGCCCAAATCTCTCCTCCATGCCGGTCGATAAATTCCTTGCACAAATTCAGTCCGATTCCAGTACCTCCCTCTTCTTCAGTACCTTTTCGCTTCATCTTCTCTCCAATATTAAAGAGTTTTGCCAGTTCCTCCGGAAACATCCCAATACCGTTATCTTCAATACATACCATAATAAAATCTTCCCTCGGGGCAGCCATGATTTTTACTTTCCCTTTTCGTGCAGTAAATTTAATAGCATTGGTGGCCAGATTGCGGAAAATGGTTCGGATCATATCCGGATCGGCATATACGATCGTGTCCGGATCGATGGCCATTTCAAGTACAATTTCTTTCTTACCTGCCAGTGGTTTGGTGATCATGAGGCACTCTCCCCCAAGAATATTCAGATCGATATACTCTGGCAGAAATTCAAGGCGCCCCGTTTGTGCATTGGCCCATTGCAAAAGATTCTCGAGTAACTTATAGGTCACATTGGTTGATTCATAAAGATTCTCGACATATTGCAATCGCTCCTTATCAGACAAATCGGTGTAATACTCTTTCAGGAGATTTGCGAAACCAAGGATTCCATGGAATGGATTCTTTAAATCATGAGCTATGATTGAGAAAAACTTATCCTTCGACATATTAGCCTCTCGCAATGCTTGTTCACTTTCCTGAACTTTCAGGGTTTGAATCTTTCTTTCAACAATGTTCCAGATTTCGCTGACAAAGAAACTAAGTATCGGGGATTCACGATAATACTCAACTACCGGGAGTTGCGTACAAAATACCGCTACCAATTTATCAGATTCAAGTACCGGAGCAATTAAAAGGTCCTTTCCAATAAACTTACTTCTTAATTCGAAGTTCTTAATCTGACGAAGTTCGTTTTTGCTAATGATTTGAATCTTCGAATCTGAAAGAGCCTTTTCAACTATCAGACAATCACTCAGGGCAACACTAAATTCACCCAGATTCAACATACTGTCTTTCTTTCTATCGTAAGCCGCCAGGATATGACAAACCTCATTTTCATTATCAATAGAAAGGAAAAACGAACGCTCCGATTGAGTGTGCTCACTTAAACCAGACATTGCGATCTGAAGAAATTCACTCAATGGAACCCCCAGATTTTTGTTGAGTGTATTTAATGTTTGTAGTCTGCTTCCATTTTCCTTAATCTCATCCAGAGCCTTTTTACTCTCTGTTACGTCGACCAGTACTCCAATAATTCCAGCCACTTCACCTCTATTATCACTAAAAGCTGACTTATAAATTAACATGTCATATTTTCTCCCACCCATGGAGATTATTGGAGATTCATAATGAACATGTTTTCGATTCTTCAGAATGTCGATATCATACTCCTGATGAATAGAAATTTCCTGCTCCGGAAGAAGGTCCATCAGGGTATTCCCAACAATTTCCCCCTTCGCCAGGCCTATTAATTCTACAAAAGCATCGTTGCAACCCAAATATTTGCCCTCCATATCTTTATAATACATTGGGCTTGGAATAGTGGCAACAAGAACATTAAGGAACTCATTCTGCTTATTCAATTCTTCCTGCCGCAGATTAAGCATTCTCTTGTTCTTTCTTCCATTGAAATACAGAATTGCCAGAATAATGAGGATAAGAAGAAAAGCCAGAAGATTGATAAAGAGTGAGTAATTCAACTGTTTTGCCTTCTCAAGAGCCTTCTCATTCCGAACAGATTCTGATCTCAATCTAGACACCTCCTTGTCAACATTATGGGCTATCTGCAAATTGGTAACTCTCTTTCTTGAATCATCCACCAACAAACTATCACGTAGTTCTTCGCTCTTCAGATAATATTCATGTCCTTTTTTATAATCGCCCCGATGAATATGAAACTCCGAGTATGTCTGAAGTGCCTTGACACATTTATCATGAAGTTTTTCACCCTGACAGATTTGCAAACTCTCGAGAATCAATTGTTCTGCTTCAGCAAACCTGCCAGTCTGGATATAATACTGTGCAAAATCACTCAGAAATGCACTAAAAGCTGCAGATGAACCAATAATTCGCATTTGATCCACTGCTTTCTCAAGGTAATAAGCGGCTTGCGCATGATCTCCCTTAACAAGATTCAAACGGCCGATATTATTATAATTGTGCGCAAGATCTTTCTTAAATCCGAGATGCTTATTTAGCTTCATGCTCTCTTTCAGGTAGGATATTGCTTCATCTATTTTATTTTGCTTTTCACAAAGAACACCAAGAAAGTTATTGGCTGATGCCAGTCCATGTACAAATTCCATCTGCTGAGATAACTCCAATGCTTCAGCTGTATAATGAAATGCAAGACTGTCCAGATTAAGTTGATTGTATATAATACCAATGTTAATCATGGTCTTAACCATTCCGACGCTATCTCCCACTGTCTCTTTCATTTCCAGAGAATGGTTGTAATAGGTAATCGCAGTATCCGGCATTTCGAGATCGCTGTAGATAAGGCCTACATTATTATAGCTCTTGGCGAGTCCAAGCGTATCTCCCAATAACATTTTAAATTCAATTGAACTATTGAAATAGGTGAGCGCCTCCTCATATTTACCTCTGCTCTTATTCAGAACTCCCAAATTATTGTATGCTTTTGAGATCTCAGTCGAATCATGAATTTCGATGCAAAGATCAAGGTAGTGTCTGGCAAACTCAATGGATTGATCATATTCTGCCAGTTGATAATAAATTTTAACAGCGTTGGTAAGTGCAAACTTTATATTTTTAGGATCTTCAGTTTCATAGGCCAATTCAAGCGCCTGCTGGTTATAATCCTTACACTGATCAATGTCCTTGCCTCTGTAATATTTTGACAAATCAAACAGTGTCACCATTTTATCATACCCTTCAGTTTCCAAAAGACGGTTTTGTAAACTATCCGGAACTGCTGATCCGTTCAAAAAGCCACATAAAAATATCGCCAACAGGAGCAGAATTATCCTCTTAGTGATTGTCATAGTAAATCATTTTTCATTCCTCAACATACAAATGTAGTCATCAAAGTATAGCGAATAACCTCAATCAACACAAATGTCCAATCTTTTATCAACAAGATATTAAACGATTTAGTTTAAACGAAGCTGTGAGATACTGCCCTGCTATGAAATCAGCATAACACAATAGGTTAGAAATCCGGAAGATCAATTCTAATTACTGGATAACTCCTGAACCAATAACGATATCATTCTCATACCATGAGGCAAACTGACCGGGTGTAATTCCGCGCTGTTTTTCTTCAAACACGATATACATTCCATCTTCTCTGTTGTAGAGGACAGCCTTCCGTAAAGCCTGTCTGTATCTTATTCGCACAAGGTATTCTTTCGATTCCCCAACTTCCATTCTTTCCATAGGAAGAATCCAGTGAACATCATTCGCCGGAATAAAAAGGGCCTTTCTGTTCAGTCCCGGATGATCGTGACCCTGCCCGGTATAAACCAGATTTTCCCTGGTGTCAGTCAGGATTACAAAAAGCGGCAACTCTTTTCCTCCAACATTCAATCCTTTTCTCTGGCCTATGGTGAAAAAATGTGCTCCATTGTGTTCACCCACCTTTTGCCCATCGGATCGACGATAAAAAAAGGGACGGGATATCTTTTCAAGTTCCTCATCGGTGGGAAAATCTGAGATCGTCCATTTCGATCGTTTTTCATAGAACCATGCATCGGCCGGAATTTCAATAATATCTCCATTTTTGGCAACAAGTTGTTGTTGCAGGAAAGTTGGTAAATCAACCTTGCCAACAAAACAAATTCCCTGAGAATCTTTACGCTCCGCAGTTGCCAGATCCAGTTTTGCCGCAATCTCCCGAACTTCAGGTTTCGTTAAATCCCCAATTGGAAACATCGCTTTCTTTAGCATTTTCTGATCCAGCTGACACAAAAAATAGCTCTGATCTTTATTCAGATCTATCCCTGCCATGAGTTTATACACTTCCTCGCCATTTATTTCTTCAGTAAGCTTTCGGCAATAGTGTCCGGTAGCAACATACTTAGCATTAAACTTTTCCGCTGCTTTGATGAAAACATCGAACTTAATTTCACGATTACAGAGCACATCCGGATTGGGAGTTCTGCCATTTTCGTACTCATTGAACATATAATCAACAACACGTTGTTTATACTCTTTGCTCAGATCTACTTCATGGAAGGGAATATCCAGTTTACTGGCAACAAGACGTGCAAACATTACATCATCATCAGCGGGACAATCACCATAGAGCAATCCGGTTGTGTCGTGCCAGTTTTTCATGAACAAAGCGACTACATCATAACCTTGCTGCTTTAATACATAAGCTGCAACGCTTGAATCAACCCCACCCGACAAACCAATTACCACTCGTTCCATCTACATCTGTTTTGACCGGCAAATTTAACAATAATTGTAGAACCAACGGAGGAAACCAAAACGGGTAGATGCATCTGCTACCATTGCCTGAGACAGACAGCATACTAATCCAAACAATGAAATCTCTTAGCTAGTTATTACTTTAGTAACAGTCAGGTCATCGCACATCACAAGTCTCTGAACACCTGTCGCTACATGCTACAGTTTACTCTCTACAATTTTCAAAATCTCTGCTTCCAGATCCTGAGCTTGTTTCTCAATCTCAGCACCTCTTTTCAGGATATCCAACACATATGCTTTATCTTCCAGGTCACCGGAATTTATTTTCACATTCAGATAAGCTCCCATTACAGCAGAACGGGCTGCCAAAGCACCAACGCCTGCATCAGAAACAGAATTCGGATTGCCAAATTCAGCCATTGCTTTTGCCACTTCCATGGATTCATAAGAAAGCTTCATCACTTTGAAAGGTACCTCAATGGCATATTTAGTTGCTTCCTGAATGCCCTGCTTTCTCGCTACTTTCTCAGCATCGTTCCCTTTTGGCAGGCCAAATGCATCCATTATTTTATTGAAAGCATTGGTATCTTCATCCACCATTCTGTTTAGCTCATCATGAAAGTATTTTCCCTTTTCGGCCCAATCGGAAAACTCTTCCCAACGATCGTCCCATCCCCGTTTGTGTGAAGAAAGATTTGCAACCATGGTTGATAGAGCTGATCCCATGGCACCCATGTATGCAGAAATAGATCCTCCGCCGGGAGCCGGTGATTCTGATGCAGTTTCATGCACAAACTCCGTTAGGTTCATAGCTACCAGCTTGTTCTTACCTTTTGAAGCTTCATTTTCCAGAATGTACTCAACTATTTTCTTATCAGGATCGAAAGGATATAATTCATCCAGACCCATTGACTTCACAGCAATTTTTATGATTTCCCTATCGGAAATACCCAAAGATCGGTTTTGCTTTCTCAGGAAATACTTTCCGGCTTCCAGCATTGCGCTCAAAGGCACCACACCTACCAGTTCTGATCCGGTAACACGCAGTCCACGTACATTGGTTCTATCGTAAACAGCTTCATATGCCTCATGCATAGCTGTTACGGTAATATCAGTAAGATTCATTGAAATCTGAGCAATTCCAAATTCCTCAATAAACCAACCAATGGCCTTTACAGATTTCAACAATCCCGGATCCCAGATTTTATTACCCTTTTCATCCAACACAGGCTTGCCGGTTACAGGATCTCCGGTTCTTTTTACGCGGCCTCTCTCACGAACATCATAGGCAATGGCATTGGCACGACGAGTTGAGGTAGTATTCAGATTAACATTGTATGCGACAAGAAAGTTTCTTGCACCTACAGCTGTGACTCCGCTCTTAGCCACACTATCGTTCCACTCAGCCGGTCCAAAATCCGGTTTCCATTCTTCTGTTCCAATACGACGCGAAACTGCTTCGTATTCACCGGCACGACAAGTAGCCAGGTTTTTTCTTTTATCTTCCCTTGCAGCATATTCATAGCAGTAAATCGGGATATGCAATTCGGATCCTATCCTCTCAGCCAGCTTATGAGCATAAATAATAGTCTCTTCCATAGTTATGTTCGAGACTGGAACGAGCGGACAAACATCTGTTGCGCCAAACCTTGGATGTGCCCCCCTGTGATTTCGCATATCTAACAGTTCCCAGGCTTTTTTCACCGCCTGAAATGCAGCTTCACAAACTTCATCCGGCGTTCCAACCATGGTAACCACTGTACGGTTGGTTGCTTTTCCAGGATCAACATCAATCAAACTTACACCTTCAACTTTCTCAATTTCCGCCGTAATCTGATTGATAATACTCATATCGTTCCCTTCACTGAAGTTCGGAACACATTCGATAAGCTGCTTCATATTGTTATATTTTAAAAATTCTATTTAGGCTGACAAAATTAAGAAAAAAGGGATTGAGATATCACTTATTATTATTGTTATACATCATGATTTCTGAAAGCCATTTTTCGGATCTTCCTGCTGCCTGGTAATTGCCAATATGTGTTGTATTATTGTTAATATTTCGACTTAAGTAATTTTGAATCAACAGATTTAGAATGTATCATCATTATTGCCTAACTTTAATCGAACTCTTTGATTTTATCAAATTATGGGTGTTATGAAGCACTAATCTGTACTAACTAAATCTAATTGCGATGTTTAAAACATATACAATTCTTTTCCTGCTGCTCGCCCTAACTGCTACTGCATTCTCACAGTTTCAAATTACAAACATATCCACATACAATACAGGTGATGGTTTGGGATCTGGTTCAATCCGGTGTATTGACCAGGATCCTATCACTGGAAATTTCTGGTTTACAGGCCCTAATGAAATATTCTATATGGAACAGGACACATTTAAACATTTTGATTTCCTCGACAACTTTTATCAATCTGTAGAAACGCAGATGGATGTAAGTATTGATGGTTATCTGGCTTATCATTTTTCAGATTCCATATATATTATAAAAGGTGGCTTAAGCGAAAAGTTCTATGCTCCAACCGGAAATTATAGGTGCTACGATGTTCTCTGGGATGTTCATGGAAATTGCTGGTTTGCGTTTTACGATGGACTTGCCAAATACAATGGACTATCAATAGATTTTTACACGACAACTAATGGTCTTCCTGACAATTATGTTACCTGCATATTTGAAGACTCATTTGAAAGGCTTTGGTTTGGATTTCCTGAAGGTGTTGCAATTTATGACGGAAGCTATTGGGTGTTTAAAAATGCACCATGGGATACCCTGAATAATGGAGTTAACGCAATTGGCGAAGATGCGGATGGATTTATCTGGATGGGTGGAAGACATATTGCATACTACGATGGCAATGGTTTCATACCAATGCATCCGCCAACTTTGCTGGGAGTTCCTGATTCCCTTTCTTCGATTGTGACCATTAACACCGACAACCAGGACAGACTATGGTTTGGAACCCATGATCATGGATTGTTTTATAGGGATGGCACAGATTGGTTTCGCTATACCTCCACTGACGGATTAGTCAGTGATCAACTACGTTGTTCCTTTAAAGACAGTCAGGACAAACTTTGGTTTGGATTTTATGTTCATGGAACTTCGAATATTTACAATAATATCTGGACAAACTATAGCACCGGCTTTGGTTTGGCCGACAATAGAGTTGAATACATATATCGGGACCAGTCGGGAAAAATGTGGTTTACAACCAGAGATGGTCTGAGCATGTGGAACGGTGGATGGCAAA
>Ga0233443_1002176_pt1 | contig 15326 bp, 17 predicted proteins | sample SI_123_September_2_FD_182784 | JGI IMG/M metagenome (GOLD analysis project Ga0233443, IMG submission 182784) | Seawater microbial communities from Saanich Inlet, British Columbia, Canada - SI_123_September2016_200_MG | ecosystem: Environmental > Aquatic > Marine > Inlet | place: Canada: British... | reverse complement strand
GCCTTGTCTGAAGCCGGGCTTGATCCGGAAGATATTAGTGACTTGTCGCGCAGGGTAGAAATGCCGGGTAGCACCGACATTGCCGAGCCCCGATTCCGGATCGTCAAATTACCCCAAGCCACGACGCCAGACATGAACATGTTTGTTTGTCAGCACATGGACCCGTCGATGGTATGGCGGCCGGAATGGCAATTACATGCCAATGGTGCCCGCGGTGTCACCTCATTCACGGTCGTTGTTGATAATCCGGAACCTCTATTGACGCCATACGAAAAACTGTTTGGTGCTGGAAGTTGCTCACCAACAGATGATTCTCTGGCAGCCTTCAGTGGCCACGGCAGTCTGATTTTTGTCACCCGCGACGACGTGAAACTGATCTACCCCGACGTCGAAGTCGATGAAAACCTGGAAGCTCCCTTTATTGTCGGTGTCTCCCTGGATGTCATGACCCCGGATACAGCCGCCGACTTCCTGACCACCGCCGGCATCCCCTATGCCCATTCCGACAACGGCATCGTGCGTGTGGCCCCCGAGCATGCCAATGGCGTCGTCCTCGAATTCGCCAAGGCTCCTGTCGTCATGTAGCTCCCTTCATTTGCTTTGCTGCTGGTTGACCTGAGACACTTGTGTCAGGATCACGCCAGGGCTGACCTGGTGGTTCAGCCCTTGGGGGCATCCAGGGGGGTGACAGATGACGGCAAGTTTGAAGTTCGGGGAATCGGACGCTGAAAAGCAAGCGATCTATCGACATCGGTACGAGATTTATGTCGAGGAAATGGATCGCTATCACGGCATATCCGATCATGAAAACCGTGTCATGGTCGAGGATGTCGACGAGCTCAGCCGCTTTCTTTATGCCGAACTGGACGGCGTTGTTGTTGGCTCCATGCGCTGGACATGGGGTGGCGACAGCAGCTTCGCCAAACGCCACATCGATCAATATATGTTGCAACCGTTTCTGGATTGCTTGCCACCAGGTCAGTTGATCGTGGGGGAACGGTTCATGGTATCGCCGGATTATCGTGGTACTGATCTGTTGTCACGTATGTTCGTGCGCTACATGAATTTCTGCAATGAAAACCGCATTCAACTGGTTTTCGGAGACTGCGAACCGCACTTGTTGAATTTGTATCAGGGACTGGGTTTCCGAACCTATTCAGATCGCAATATCAACAGCACCGAAACCGGATACCTGATCCCCCTTGTGCTGGTGCCAGAAGATATCGCCTATATGCAGCGGATCAAATCGCCGATTACGCCGGCTCTGAAAAACTTTGAACAAGACCATCAGGTGCCCGCCAATCTGGATGACCTGATCAAGGACAGTGCGGTCCTCAGTGAACGTCTGGCGCGGCGGGAAAATTACTGGGAGGGATTGCACGAAGCCTTCCGCATGATCGGGCGCAGCAAATATTCCCTGTTTGACGACCTCGGGAAGGATGTCATTCAGCCGTTCCTGAACAAAAGCAACGTCATTGATTGTCAGGTCGGCGATCGTGTCCTGAAAAAGGGCAATGTCGCCCAGAACATGTTTGTGGTGCTGTCGGGTGAACTGGAAGTCAGGGATGATGACAAGGTTCTCGCCAGACTGGTCAGAGGAGACCTGTTGGGTGAAGTCGCCTTCTTCCTCTCCATTCCACGCTCCGCAGATGTCTACGCCGTTGCCGAGGGCACTTCCGTGCTCTCCCTCAGCGAAACCACGGTTCGCAAGCAAATCGACGAAGATCCAAAAGTCGCCGCCCAGATGATGCTCAATATCTCGAAAATATTGTGCCAGAAGCTGGTTGGCTAAACCCGATTACCCCGCCAGATGCTCCGTGAAGTGGGGCAGGGTGCGGGCGAGGGCCTGGTCTGAGGAGATTTTGTTGTAAGTGGCGCGGGCGTCGCAGGTGAAGCCGTGTTCGGCGTCGGGGTAAGTAAAGACCTGGACGGCGGCATGTTTGGCGGCGATTTGCACAACATCCGTCAGGGGAATACCGGTGTCTTTTTCACCAAAGTGCAACATGGTCGGGCATTTCGGAATTTCTTCGATGAACTGAATGACCTTGCCACCATAATAACCCACCGCCGCGGCCACATCATTGACCCTGCACGCAGCCAGCCAGGCGATGCTGCCACCCCAGCAATAACCGACAACGCCAACCGGGCCACCAGATTTCAGATGATCAACTGTTGCCTGGACATCAGCCATGGCTTCATCCCAGTCAAGCGCGTTCATGATGGCCACACCGGCTCCCATGCCCTCCTGATCGTAGCCTTTTTCAAAGTTGCGTTCGGCCCTGTCGAACATGGCCGGGGCAACGGCATGAAAACCACGCTCGGCAAAACGGTCACAGACATTGCGGATATGTTCGTTGACGCCAAAGATCTCCTGGACCACGACCAGGCGCCCCTTGATGTCGCCGGATGGAATTGATTCGTAGGCGGCAAATTCGTGGCCGTCGGCGGCGGTCAATGTGATCGTTGCAGTGCTCATGTGAAATCCCCCTGGAAGTCTGTTTGATTGTTGCAGGAAGATTATTGATTGCAGCGGTAACAAGCAAGTCAGCGTCAGATCAGCACATATTCGACATCAAGTCGGTTTTTTGAGGAAAAACCCCATGCTTTCGATTGTCATGACAATCTGATCGTCCTGGTTGAGAACCGAATATTGTGATTTGACGATGCCCCGGTCCGGTTTGCTTTCGCTGGGGCGGACTTCTGTCACACATGAGCGAACACGCAGGGTATCGTTGGGGCGTACCGGCATTTTCCAGCGGATATTATCAACACCACCCGAGCCCAGGCTGCCGACATCATCGAGCAGGAATTCGTCACACAGCATCCGCATCAGCATCGAACATGTGTGCCAGCCACTGGCGACAAGTTCGCCAAACATGCTGTCTTTTGCGGCTTCATCGTCAAGGTGGAAGGGCTGGGGATCGAACTCGCTGGCGAAGCGGATGATTTCTTCTTTTGAAACCGTCTTGCTGCCGAATTCACGCTCCATGCCGACAGAATATTCTTCGAGATACATTGTGATTGCTTTCTTGTTATTCTGGCTGGATCACATTCAATTAACGGCTCTGCCTGGAGCGATATCGGTTTTAACCGATTCGCATCGTCCCACACTTTTGTTGCATTGCAACCAGTTACAGGCCTCAGGTGTTTCAACCAAAGTTGATAACACCCTAAACGTTGAAACGGAAGTGATAGACGTCACCGTCATGGGTGACATATTCCTTGCCTTCCGCCCGCATTTTGCCGTTATCCTTGGCACCCTGTTCACCGCCGCCCGCTATGAAATCGTCATAGGCAATGGTTTCGGCACGAATAAAACCACGTTCAAAATCGGTGTGGATGACCCCGGCACTCTGCGGTGCCTTGGCACCCCGGCGCACCGTCCAGGCCCGCGCTTCTTTCGGGCCGACGGTGAAAAACGTAATTAAATCAAGTAGTTCGTATCCGGCCCGAATGATGCGGGTCAGGCCGGTCTCTTCCAGGCCCAGGGTCTCCAGAAACTCCGCGCGTTCTTCTGCGTCCAGTTGTGCCACTTCACTTTCGATGGCGGCTGAAATCACAACGCTGGATGCGCCTTCGCTCGTGGCCATTTCCGCGACCCGCGCCGACTGACTGTTGCCATCACCGGCGGCGTCTTCTTCAACATTGCAGACATACAGAACAGGCTTGGCCGTCAGCAATTGCAAACCGTCAAAAATCTTCTGTTCTTCCTTGTCGATATCAACCGTCCGGGCAGCCTTGCCGTCCTGTAAAGCTTCCAGGATTTTCTTCAGGACATTGCTCAGGGCTTTGGCGTCCTTGTCACCGGACTGGGCCCGTTTGGCGGCTGTGTCGGCACGCTTTTCGATGCTCTCGAGATCTGCCAGCAACAATTCCGTATTCACCGTTTCGGCATCAGCGACCGGGTCTATTTTACCATCGACATGGGTAATGTTGTCGTCTTCAAAACAACGCAGAACATGAACAATGGCGTCAACTTCGCGGATCTTGGCCAGGAACTGGTTGCCCAGACCTTCCCCTTTGCTGGCACCACGTACGAGACCGGCGATATCAGCAAATTCAAGCTGGGTCGGCAAAAGGGTAGCGGACCCGGCCAGGGTTGCCAGCTTTTCAATACGCTCATCCGGCACGGCAACCCGGCCCACATTGGGCTCGATAGTGCAGAAGGGGTAGTTGGCCGCTTCTGCCGCAATGGTTTGCGTCAGGGCGTTGAACAGGGTCGATTTTCCCACATTGGGCAGTCCGACAATTCCGCAGGTAAATCCCATTTGTTTTCAGTCCGTGATCAGGACGGCGCGCCGTTGGGCGCCGACGTGTGGTTATTGGGTTTCAGCATCCGGGCGACGTCATTCATAAATCCGGCGTCGTCTCCGTCAGCCAGTTTTGGCGCGGCATCGGAGATCGCCGGAATAAGATCGTCGATCCAGCTTCGGTCGGCCTTGGCAAAATCATGCAGGACATAGCTCGAGACCTTGTCTCTGTCGCCGGGATGGCCGATACCGATGCGAACGCGTCGATACTCGGCCCCGATATGCTGGGTAATGCTTTTGATGCCGTTGTTGCCAGCACTGCCGCCACCGGTCTTGACCCGCATCTTGCCGGGTTCCAGCGCCAGTTCGTCGTGCAAGACAACAACATCCTCAAGGCCAAGCTTGAAAAAGCGCATGGCTTCGCCAACTGACTGGCCGGATAAATTCATGAAAGTCGCAGGTTTCAGAGCCAGGACCTTTTGTGATCCCAGTCGTCCCTCCGACACTACACCCTGAAAACGAGATTTCCAGGGGCCAAAGGAATGGCGGTGAACAATTTCGTCCACCGCCACATATCCAATGTTATGCCGGTTATGCTCGTACTTTTGCCCGGGATTCCCAAGGCCAACCAGCAGGAGCATGTCGCAGCCTTATTCTTCTGCGTCGCCTTCGGCTTCGCCTTCAACTGCTTCGCCGTCTTCGCCTTCAACGCCTTCAGCGTCTTCATCTTCAACAACTTCTTTCTCGACAACCGGCGATGCGATTGTGGCGATGGTGAAGTTACGGTCGATTGTGGCTGTAATGTCGCCTGGCAAAGTGATGTCTTCGATGTGAATCGAATCACCAACATCCCATTTTTCCATGTCCACGACGATTGATTCCGGGATAGAGTCCGGGGGAACCATGAATTCGATTTCGTGGCGCACGATGTTCAGGATACCGCCGCGTTTCAGACCAACAGACTCTTCTTCGTTGGTGAATGTCACCGGAATGTTGATGCGGATCTTCACGCCTTTGGACAGGCGCAGGAAGTCAGCATGCATCGGTACGTCTGTGACCGGGTGCAGTTGTACATCACGTGGCAAAACGCGTTCTGCCTTGCCATCGACGACAACTTCGAACAGGCGACTGAAGAAGCCACCCTTGTTGTATTCTTTGGCAACGTGACGAACATCCATCGTCAACATTGTTACGTCTTTTTTGTCACCGTATATCACGGCGGGCATCCTGCCTTCGCGACGCATAGCCCGAGCGGCCCCCTTGCCGCCTCGTTCTCTCGCCTCGGCAGGAAGTTGAATAACTTCAGCCATTGTATTTCTCCTCAAAATTTCACGATCCGGACATCCGGTAACTGTTCGATTCAAGAACATAGTTCTTGTAAAGATCAGCAAAAGACAATCTGCGGTGCGGCCTCCAAGGGTGCCGCCAACCATGATCTACCTTAATCGTGCTCAAAAAACCTGGCCTGATGGCTAGGCAGCTTAATCAGTCAAACAGACTGGAAACCGACCGTTCCTCGCTGATACGCATCATGGCGTCAGCAAGCAAAGGCGCGATTGTAATGCGACGGATATTGTGTGAAACCCGTACAGCTTCTGTTGCCAGGATGCTGTCCGTAGTGACCAGCTTGTCCAGCGAAGAAGCCGCAACACGTGCCACAGCTCCACCTGACAACACCCCGTGGGTGACATAGGCAGAAACCGATTTGGCACCCTGTTCCATCAGGGCGTCGGCGGCGTTACACAATGTTCCGGCGCTGTCGACAATGTCATCAACAATGATGCAATCCCGACCCTTAACATCTCCGATGACATTCATGACTTCGGAAACACCAGCGCGTTCGCGCCGCTTATCAATGATTGCGAGGTCCGCGTCAACCCTTTTTGCCTGGGAACGTGCCCGCACCACACCGCCCACATCAGGCGAAACAAAGGTTAAATCGCCCGTATTGAAGTGATCATTGATATCTTCGCCAAAAACCGGCCCGGCAAACAGGTTGTCTGTGGGGATGTCAAAGAAGCCCTGGATCTGACCTGCATGCAGGTCCATGGTCAAAACCCGGTCTGCACCGGCGGTGGTAATCAGGTTAGCCACCAGCTTCGCCGAAATGGGTGTTCTGGGGCCCGGTTTCCGGTCCTGACGCGCATATCCGAAATAGGGCACGACACAGGTAATGCGGCGTGCAGAGGCCCGACGCAGGGCATCAATGCAAACCAGCAGTTCCATCAGGTTGTCGTTGGCCGGGTAGGATGTCGGCTGGATGATGAAAACATCTTCACCACGCACATTTTCCTGTATCTCGACAAAGACTTCCATATCGGAAAATCGTCGGACGCTGGCTTTTGTGAGAGGGATATTGAGACAGGCGGCAATAGCTTCGGCGAGAGGCCGATTACTGTTTCCGGCGAGCACTTTCATGCTGAATTCCTCGTTGCCCGTAAGAACAAGCCAAATAGCTTGCATGGCGGGTCGGTACACGGGCCGACTGATCAAGGCCCAATCATCAATTTCGCGCGGAATTTAACAGGCGTACGGCAGCCTGTAAACGAAGAAGGCCGGAGAATCAGTGAATGAAGAATGAATCCGGGAAATGAATCGCGAATCGATGCCAAACGGCCCAGATAATGATCAGAAAAAGCAGGTCGACAGCAAGCCGATCAACAACAGACCGATAAAGAACAGCACATAATGCATTTTCAGGATTCCGAATTCACAAAAACGGTGTTTCTTTTTTCCTTGGCAATATAGAGCGCCTTGTCGGCCAGTTCATATACAGCTTTGTCATCAATAAAGTGGCCGGGAAGAACGACATGGGCACCGATGGAAATCGTCAGACAGTTACTGACGCTGCTATTTTCATGCAAAATTCCCAGTTTCGCGATTGACTGGCGGATTTCTTCCAGAAACTGTTTGCTTTCCTGGTGGGATAAACCACTGAAAAAAAGGGCGAATTCCTCCCCGCCAATGCGAAAAGCATAGTCATTTGGTCGCTTCAATTGACTGACCATCTGGTGCGCCACGTCACTCAGGGCTTTGTCGCCTGCCGGGTGGCCGTAACGGTCGTTGTAGTTCTTGAAGTAGTCCACATCAAGGATCGCCAGGGTCAGCGCGCTGTCATTGCGTTTGGCAAGACGCAGCTCGCGCGTGATGATTTCCTCATACCGGCGGCGGTTGAACAACGTGGTCAGCTTGTCTGTAACGGAAAGGTTTTTGCTGGTGACATCAACCAGAATATTTGTATATCCGACCACATTGAATTGATCGTCAAGTTTGGGCAGAACGGATGAACTGGCCCAGGAAATCTTGCCATCTGATCCCAGCCACTTGATTTCGCCCTTCCATTCCTTGCCAGTGCTGATTGTGCGCCAGATCGTCTCCTGGGTTTCTTCTGTTTCGTCCGAGTTATCGAAGAAACAGCTTGGCTTGCCCCGCAATTCCCCGGCTCTGTTGCCAAGGAACCGGCACAGGGCATTACTGATGTCGACGATTTTGCCATCGATATCGAGATGGGCGATCATGATATTCTGATCAATCAAATAGGCGCGTTGAACGGCTTCCCTGCTGCTGCCCGACATCTTGATGATGATATAGGCCGCAATCGCCAGGGCAGCAAAGATGGATAGTATTGCCAGGCTTGATACGACAAGTATGGCCTGTTTTTCGTTCGCTCTGGCCCTTGCGTGAAAATCGTCAGCTTTCTTGAAGGCAAACTGCAACAATTCGTCGACTTCCCGATTTAGGTGTCGAACGTGATTTGCGCCGTGGCCAGTTGTAATCGCGGCAGCTTCATCGCGATTGCCCGCGCGCTTCAAGACGATGACTTCATCGCGAATGGGTTTCCACGCGACAAATGTTGAATAGGCCTTGCTGATTTTTGATTTATCGCCGAGGAAACGTTCAAAGATGATGGCGAAGTCATCCATGACGGCGGCTTCGTGCTTGGCAACTTCGGATATTGCCCTTTCCATTTCCTGTGTATCTGTCGCCAGCACCACATCTTTCATGTGGCGATGCATGGAAACCAGATGAAAATCGAGGCTGCGTGCAGCGTTTGATACGGCAAAAGGGTGCTGGTAGATATTGTCGACATCCCTGGCAATGTCGCGCAAATGGATGAAGGAACTGATTCCCAGCGCCGCCATCAAAACAATAATGGCCGCGAACCCGAACGATATTAACCTGATACTCTTCAACTAACCGGCCTTCAGCCTGCGGAAACAGAGGCAATTGTACAACGCAATCATGCGCTCGCGATATTATGAGCCTGAACGAGAGAGTACAATGTCAGTGTTTATCAATCAGTCCGGGCAACAACAAACTGTTCATTTGGGCAGGTACCGGATACCAGATCGATCGAGTATTGCCTGCCACCATCCGGTTACAATTAAGCGGATTTTCGAGCAACGTACATACCATAGCCGTAGCAAGATTTTTGCGCCTCATAGAGGGCAATTTCTTCTTTTTCAGCCTCCACAAGTGAGGTCGCGCTGGCACTATTGTCATTTCTTGCCAGAAAGTCGGGAAATCCATCTTGCAGGGGCTGATAATAATTCTCCAGCCAACAGTGTTCCGGCAACACAAAGTATCCGATTGGCATGTAACCATTACTTTCGAGGACGCTGATCTTTTCGGACGCCATTGCCATTTCCGGATACTGGCCATCCCAATGTTGTTGTAATTCAGGTGACCGGCTGTTTGTCAGCCATGTTATCTCCGACACAACCAGAATTCCGCCGGGTTTCAGAAAACGCCGCCACTCGCGCACTCCTTTTTCAAAGCCCATATTGTAAATCGCACCTTCGGACCAAAGGACGTCAAATTCATTTTCATCAAACGGCAATTCTTCCATCGAACATGCCAGAGGCTTGATTTTGTCTGAAACACCCGCGGCTTCGGCATTTTCCTGAAGCATTTCAATGAATTCAGGCAAAAAATCCACGGCGGTAATTTCGGCGTCGAGTGATTGTGCGAGCTGTAGGGTCGAGGCCCCGGTTCCACAGCCTATATCGGCTATGCGCAGCGGAACGGTATTCTGAAGATTTGCCAGATCCATTGCTTTTTGCGTCTCAGGTTCGCCGCCCGGGCCCTGACGCTTTTGATGTTTGTGCATATCAATTAGCAAGGAGAGGTCATCCATATTCACATTCTTTCATTAGCCTGATGAGGAAAACCGGGTTTCAGAACTGTTCGTTTTCCTCATACAACTGATCCAGGACAAAAACGCACTCTAATTGAGCGCAGGTGCCAGGGTAATAGCTGAAATCTGGCGACCATAGTCGGGCTCGCCACGTTTTGTGGTGCGCCGGTAGCTGAAAAACCGGCTTTCATCTGTGCAGGTATCGAGGCCCAGGCTATGGACCTGACCAACACCGGCTTCGGCCAGGCGCATATGGACATAATCCGTCAGGCTGAACAGAAAATGGTCTGCTTTGGCGGCGGGTCGGAAAAATTCTTCGTTGGCGGGGTCTTCCTCGAGGAAATATCCCGGAAACTCCGGCCCGACTTCGTAAGAATCCTGTGAAATGCAGGGACCGACAACGGCCGTGATCTTGCTGCGCCGGGCCCCCAGATCCATCATGGCTTCGATCACTGTATCGGTGACACCCTCAAGGGCACCGCGCCAGCCCGCGTGGGCAGCACCGATGACACCGGTCTCTGCTTCGGCAAACAGTACGGGTGCGCAATCAGCGGTCAGGATACCCAGTGCCACACCGGGCGTAGTTGTGACCATGCCGTCGGCCTGGGGACGTTGATCCGCCGGGTAGCCCCCCTGGATCAACATCACATCACTGCCATGAACCTGATACAGCGAACACAAATCCTCGCCGGCGACGCCAAGGGTCGCTGAAACCCGGTCCCGGTTTTCTGTCACATGGTCCGGATTGTCATCTGATCCGGGGCCGCAATTCAGGCCTTCGTAAATGCCAGTGGAAACGCCGCCTTTGCGCGTAAAAAAACCATGGCGGATGCCCGGCAATTTTTCCAGGGACGGGGCGCTGATGATCATATTGTTTCCTCAAAACCGGCCAGGTTGCCAAGATCAGGATGGCTGATGGCCATAACCTTGAACAAAGTGCCCATCTGATCCGGCGCGGTCAATCTTTGATGTGCAGCTTCGATCTCGCTGGCCACATCTTCAGGGACAGAGGCTTTTAATACGCCAGCCCGTTGATCCAGACCCAAAGCCGTCAGGAACAAACCCTGTTCCATAATCGGGTGAACCCGGGCACCGGTTTCCGCTGCACTTCGAGCCAGCATGGAAAAATCCACATGGGCCGTAATATCTGCTTCACCGGGTTGTTCCAGAACATCATGGGGTTTGTGATGCAACAAAGCCTGCAAACTGTCGCCGGACTGGCTCTGGCGATAACCATAGTCGATGATCAGCGCCGCACCGCCCTGATCCTTCAGGCGTGCGCCGATGCTGTTGGCCAGTCGGATGCCGTCCGGGCATAATTCGGCGACGCTGTCGTCTGCACAAAAATCAAGATCGATACTCAGCAAACTCGCCGCCGGGGAAGGACCAGGGCTGGTGACAAAACGAAAACTGTCCTCTGATTGCGGGTCAATATCGATCAGGCGTTCCAGCCAGTTCAGGTCCTGTTTGATGAACTGGCGGATGGGCAATGCATCAAACAATTCGTTGGCCAGGATCAGGGCCGGGCCTTCGGGCACGTCTTCGAACTGGTCGTGCCATCTGACGCTGTGGCCTGCCAGGGCTTCCTTTTGTTTTTGCCGTAGAACAGGACTGGTTTCAACCAGATGGATATCCACAGCGTTCAGAAAGGCGGGCAGAGCCTTTGCTGCGCGCAAGGCATCTGCCATCAAGGTGCCGCGACCGGGGCCAAGTTCGACCAGGCGTACAGGTGAAGGAGAACCCATCTGCAACCAGGTCTGGGCACACCAAAGTCCCAGCAATTCACCAAACATCTGGCTGACTTCCGGTGCCGTGATGAAATCACCATCGACACCAAAAGGATCGCGGGTGATGTAATAGCCGTGTTCCGGGTGCCCGAGACAGTCCGCCATCCAGCGCTCAATGGTCACAGGACCAGTAGCACGGATCAGCTCATTGAAATGTCTGGCCAGGACCTGGCTATGAACGTCGGATGCCACCGCTCTCAGGCTTTCCTGGTTGCCCGCAGGATCAGATAACCGCCCAGCAGGACAAGCGGCACGGACAATATCTGGCCCATGGTTGCCCCGGCAAACAGGAAGCCCAGATGAGCGTCAGGTTCGCGGAAGAATTCGACGATGAAACGGGCCACGCCATAGCCACCGACAAAGATGCCGGTGATGGTGCCGGCGCGATTTGTGGCCTGGGTGTTGTTGCGCACATACCACAGGATCAGGAACAGCACCGCCCCTTCAAGCAAGGATTCATAGATCTGGCTGGGATGGCGCGGTTCCGGGCCGCCGTGGAGGAATGCCATGGCCCAGGCGACATCGCTGGTCCGGCCCCACAGTTCGCCGTTGATGAAATTGGCCATGCGACCAAAGAAAAGTCCGATGGGGGCGGCCATGGAAATCAGGTCTGTCACCCCCAGCAAACTGAGGCTGTATTTGCGGCTGAACAGCACCATGGCGGCGGTCACACCCAGCAAGCCCCCGTGAAAGGACATGCCGCCTTGCCAGACCGCGATGATGTCGGCGGGGTTCTCAAGATAATAGCCGGGCTTGTAAAACAGCACATATCCCAGGCGACCACCCAGCACGACGCCGAATGTGGCCCAGACCAGAAAATCGTCGACCTGAATTTCAGACATGGCAGCGCTGTCACCATCACGCCGCACCAGACGCACGACATATTTCCAGCCCAGCATCAGCCCGGCGATATAGGCCAGGGCGTACCAGCGAATGGCCAGCGGGCCAATCTGAAAGATAATCGGATCGATATCAGGAAATTGCAGGGCCGCAAGAATACTCAACAGCATGAAAAGCCTTTATGGTATGCGGTATTGTTGTTCAACCGTTGGGAATATATAGGATGCGTGGCCATTTGTTGCAATGCAGTGCATGCGGCCTTGCCCGCGTCGCCAATGACGACCATATTATGACAAACGGACCACCTGGTGCGTTTCCGGGTTTCACGGAAACGCAGCGTTGCCTCAAACCCGGGGTGTGCGCCAATAATCGCCAAGGTGTGCGCTAATAATTAACGCAGAAGCGATTACGATTGAACCGCAATCGCCCAAGCCCGCAGGAGCCTGCCATGCAAACCGATAATCGCCTTCTGGATGACCTCGCCCGTGTAGCCACCGGTGCCATCGGCACCTTGCAAGGTGTCCGCGGCGAAGTCGAAAACCGCTTGCGCGATCAGTTCGAACGCGTCCTCGCCAACATGGACGTGGTTACCCGCGAAGAATTCGACGCCGTCAAAGCCATGGCCGCCGCCGCCCGCACAGAAAACGAAGCCCTGCGCACCCGGCTCGAGGCGCTGGAAGCTGCATTGGCCAAAAAACCGGCCAAGGCCAAAGCGAAAACCAAACCTGCGGAATAGCCCCTCAAACCGTACAAATCAACGTGGATACCCGTGTCGAGCACGGGCATGACGAAAATTAGGTAATAATTGATAATCTGGAATTTTACCCTCTGGTCCCTGCATAATGTTCTTCATGGGACGGTCGACATTTAAACTGCTTTCTGAACTGCACCTCTGGGCACCGACCCGGTGGGGCAGGAATGTGTGGTGGTCACTCTCCCTAATATCGATTCTTTGCTTAATAATTGCGTCGTTGGCAGAATATCGCCACCGCAACGGACCGTTCCTGCATATTGAAGCCGGTAACGCCGTTTGCCCGGACTTTTGCAAAAATGACATTATCCGATGGAATTATTTTGACCGGGAAGTCGAGCAGGTCTCAAAAGGTGACCACGTCGTTTTGAATGATAACTGGGAAGGTTTTTACACAACCAGAATTTTGTCTGACCCTGTGATCGAGGCCTGCGCTGAAGATGACCGCACTGAATTTCAGCTGCCGGACGGTAACTTTTTTTGCAACGTGAAAGCCTTGCTGCCTGGGCAAGAGGACTTTGGCTGGACATATTCAGGCATTTCCAATGGCGACCGAAAATATTTTTATCAATATGACTACCTGGTCTCTGGTCGCCTGAGAATTTTGCTGACGGAACCTGTTCGTTTCCACCCGGCTAAAATTTCCATGACCAACAAATACGTGATCCGTGGCGTCAGGCCAGTCAAAGTTGCCAACATCCACGAATATTTTGTATTTTCGGAAGCCGTGACTGATCTTGTTGGACGCGGACTGTTCTACCTTTTGAAATGGACCGGCATCAATTTGTTTGGCGAGCCAGTCAGGTAGTGAGACAAATTATATGTTTTATGAGTTGATTTTACTTTAAAAACATGTAATATCCAAAAAAATTTGATGGAGTTACGCGCCTGAGGGCCGTGAATTGGGTTTTTACCTACACTCATCGAACAATAATACAGAAACACTCAGAATTCCCGGCCTGGTCCCTGCATAGTATCAGGTATGGAACTTTTGCAATCAAAATTACCCTTTATGTCGCCGGACTGGACCCTGGCGAGAGGGCTGAAATATGTCGCCAGGCTGGGCATCTTTATCATTGTACCTGGTCTGCACCAGATCACCTGCAATCGCCGGATTTTGGGCGGACTAATGATGGTGCTTTATTTCGGGGCTGAATTCACTTCGTCAAATCTGCCGTTCAGTTCTTCTCTTTATTCCAATGATAATCACCATTGGTTGGCCATGGATTTGGCCGAATACATTCAGTATTTTGTTGTTGTTCTAATGGTTCTGGATCTGAAAAAGCTTGAAAACAGAAAAATGAAATTCAGCCTGTTTCTGCTGGGGGCATGTGCAATGGGGATTTATTTTGTACCCTACCATCACTCAGGAATTCTGATGACATTTGTTGAAAGCAAAAATACGGTTTGCCCGACCTTTTGCAAAGGCGATATTATTGAGTTTGATCGCAGAAAACTTGAAGATATCTTGAACCACCGGAAAGAGATAGAGTTATCAGTGGGCAATTATATTGCGATCAATACGTCTTATAGAAATCCCTACACCACCATAATTCTGGCCAGCCCTGAAGACTTCTGCTCGGGTCATGTGCGCAGAATATTGCGGTTGAAGGCGCGTTGGTATTATTGCGATGATGATTTCGAAGGCACTCCGCTACGTCCATATCTGGTCCTTGGAGGGCCAAAGCCGGAGCATAAGGGCTATAATGGCCAGGACATTTCCATGGTGGGGGGGGTGAAATGATGGGCATCAACCCGAGAAAGATTGGCAATATCCGTGAGTATTTCATTTATTCAGATCGCGTCACAACCGCTTTCGGCCATATTTTACTCATCGTTTACGAGATGACCGGACTTAACCTGTTCGGTTTTTCGAAATCACCATAGACATGGGCGAAAGCCTCGACAAATTTGAATTCAAACGAGCGAAAGGAAACAGTATGACTTAAACATAAATATCATTTTGAAATTCGAAACCAATAATCGACCGCCATGCATATTGCATTGAGCGGTTATTTTTTTGCTAAGGATAAAGACAATGACTCAAAATACAACGCCTCCATCTGGCACACCACCTAAGCCCGGGACGACGGGGCCATACATTCCGCAGGAACTTCAAGATCTTCGTGATGATCTGAAGCAAGCCAAGATTGATCGCGGGATTGCCGATGGCAATTACCAAATGAAAGATACCGAAGAGATTGAAAAGCAGTTTGCCCATGCCAAGGCCAAAACCAAAGAAGATCAAGCCGCAGCAAAAATAGAATGGGATCGGGTCAAAGCGGAAAGGGATCGCTACAAAAAGGAAGTCGACGATCTGGACCAGCTCATTAGTGATCTGAATGACGAGATTAATGAATACGAATTAACGCCATCCGGGTTCAGGAGGAAAGACCGACTACAGAACCAGAACCTCCAGAAAATGCCAGCCCTGCCTGGTATTGGCGAAGGCAAACCCGCCGCTGAGGGAATGTCGAGGGTGTTCAGAATTCCGTGTCACTGGCATAGTTTAAATATCCAACACGTCGTCTAATCTGCCTTCAAAATAGATTGAGAGTTGG
>Ga0233443_1002171_pt1 | contig 15344 bp, 13 predicted proteins | sample SI_123_September_2_FD_182784 | JGI IMG/M metagenome (GOLD analysis project Ga0233443, IMG submission 182784) | Seawater microbial communities from Saanich Inlet, British Columbia, Canada - SI_123_September2016_200_MG | ecosystem: Environmental > Aquatic > Marine > Inlet | place: Canada: British... | reverse complement strand
TAGGCATAACTAAAAAAAAAATTAAATTTAGCAATATAATTATGAGTGTTAAGGAAGCAATTATTTTTGATGGTTTATCAATAATGCCATATTTATCCCAAGCTTTAATTTTTTCACCGAAGTATTTTAAATTTGTGATCCATTTATAAAATCGAGGCGAGCCTTTTGAGAAAAAAAATGAAGCAAGTAGTATAAATGGTGTGGTAGGAAGAATAGGTAAAAAAACCCCTACTAACCCAAGGAGAAATGAAAGACACCCGAGTATATTAAAAATTTGTGTTTTCACGATCATCATATCAAATAATTATAATCTACTCTCTCTTTTAAACTAAATGTAATTTTAATAAGTTCAGACTTAAGACAAAAGGCTGAACCATGATTACAGATTGTTAGTAAGGACTTTACTTTTATGTCAAGGGCCTGGTCTTTTGTTTAGACCAAACACGTCTCATTCTCATCTCAAGTTCACGTTTATATCTACGTACAGCCTCAAAGGGAGTGGCAAAAAAAAGGAACTTTATCATAGCAAGCCAACGTTGCTCCGTATATATCCATACTGGGTAATCTGCGTTTCGTTTTGTTCCGTGCCATATTAAACGTGATAAGGGCAACATTTGAATTTTCAATATTTTAAGGTTATTGGTTCCACCAATTATATATTTTTTACCTGCGAAAAATGCATCCATCATTGAATGTAGATAAAAGTAAAAGTTGTCATGTTTCGAAAATTTTTCCATGCGCCAAATACAGGTAATCTCACTAAAGTTGCCAACATTGTTTTGGATAAAGGGTAAGCGGGCTAGCTCTTCTTTGGGAATAAGTTTTAAGTACCTAAGCTCTTGAGACGAATTAATTATGTATCCAGCAACTAAACTATGATTACCACGTCTATAGATGCCATAAGTCTTGGCATTTTTAAGGTAAGTTGTGTCAATTTTTACACCACCAATACTATGAAATCTATGGGCAAACTCTAAGAGCTCATTTTCAGATGAGATTTGTTTTTTATAAATGCTGAAATATTTTTTCCAATATGATAGCAACATAAATATTTGAGGAGTATAACATTGATAATGTTTATAGTTTTTAAATGCTTTGAGCAGTCCCTTTTCTTCATACCTCATTGAAACTTTGTAGATAAAATAGAGGGCTATAGTGAGAATTAATAAATAAATGGAGCCAATGGCTAGGAAACTTCCAAACATAAAAATGAGATTCCCAGTATATATGGGGTGCCGTACTTGGCCATAGAGCCCCGTGGTCACCAGATCTTTTGGTACATATGCTTTACTGCAAGGACTGAAGCTTTGTCCAAGTTGTTGTTTAGCGAAAAAGAAGATCATTGCGCCAGCAGCAGAAATGGCACAACCCATAAGAGATACAGCAGTATTTTTATGTACTAGAGTGAGTATTTCATAATCAGTAAATGTATAAATGGACAATATAGTAAAAACAAAGAGGCCAATAATAGAGCTGAAATTTTTTAATATTTTTAGATCATCGTTTTGTTGTATTTTACCCTCTTTGCTATACCCACCTTTATAACCAAAGATATATAAGGAAATGAGTGCAATGTAGAAACTAAAAATTATTGGTTTTAAATATATCATCTGAGCTCCCTGGCTTTGAGATAATCTACCATACGTAGGGTCTTGCTAGTTATAAGAATATAGATTTTGAAAATGTGTGTAGCATCAAAGTAATTATTTCAATAATAATAAATATTGTGCTAGATTTACTAGATTAGTGACATTGATTTTCATTTTTATTTGGGGGAATTATGCAAAAATATCAAGATTTAGAAATGATAACAGAGAGTATAATTCAAAAAGTGGGAAAAAATATAACCCTGGCCACACCTTTGGGTGCCGGAAAAGCGAATTCTATAATTAATTCAATATATGCAAGGGCTAAAGTTGATAAAGAGATAGAATTAACTATTTTGACGGCCCTCACTTTACAAAAGCCTATTGGTAAAAGTGACCTTGAAAAAAAATTCTTAGAACCATTTGTTGATCGTGTTTTTGGTAACTATCCCAACTTAGATTACGATACAGACAGACAGAACCATAGCTTGCCAGGAAACATTAAAGTTATAGAATTCTATTTTGCCCCGGGAAAACTAAAAACAGTTTCTAGTGCTCAACAATGTTATTTGTCATCAAACTACACTCATGTGGCTCGAGATATTATAAGCAGAGGTGTTAACGTTATTTGTCAGCAAGTTAGCAAGGGAGAAGTTAATGGTGACGAGGTATTTAGCCTCAGCTGTAACCCTGATATCACAGTGGATATAGTGGAAGAACTTCGCGAGCAGAATAAAAATATAATGGTAGTGGCACAGGTTAATCAAGAGTTACCATTTATGTATGGGGAATCTATTGTTGCACCAGAATTTTTTGATGCTGCACTAGACAATAGAAGTTTTGATTTTAGAATTTTTGGTTTGCCTAAAATGTCGGTGAGTGACGCTGATTATATGATTGGTCTTTATGCATCTACTTTAGTAAAAGATGATGGTGAAATTCAAATAGGCATTGGTTCTTTGGGTGATGCTTTGGTGTACGCCTTATGTTTGCGAGAAAATGATAATTTAGAGTATAGGAAAATACTTGAGGCAGTTAATATTACAGGGGATAAATACCCCATTATTTCAAACTACGGAAGCTTTGAAAGATTTAAAGTAGGGTTGTTTGCGGCCACCGAAATGTTTGTAGACAGCTTCGTTCACCTTTTTACTTCAAATATTTTGAAGAAAAAAGTCTATGACTCTGTAATATTACAGCGTTTATTGAATAAAAATGTCATTTCAGAAATTGTTGATAAAAATATGCTACAACGTTTGTATGAACATAAGGCTATTGGCTTTAACCTCAGCAAGGAAGATTTTGAATTCTTAAAAGAATTTGGAATCTTTAATAAATCAGTGCAGTGGTCTGATGGTCTTTTGAAAATGGAGTCAGGTGAAAAAATAAAAGCACAGGTGGATGAACTACCACAAGAGGTGTTAGGTGAGAGGCTTCGCAATGGAGCTGTAGCACATGCAGGTTTTTTTGTTGGTGAACAAAAATTTTATCAATTTCTCAAGGATTTACCTATTGAGCAAAGAAAATTGATTCGCATGAAGAGGATTTCACAAATTAATCATCTCTATGGTCATGAGACCATAGATCGCCTGCAAAGAAAGAATGGCCGTTTTATTAATACTTGTATGAAGGTCACTCTTAATGGCAGTGTGAGCTCTGATGCTTTAGATGACGGCACACAAATAAGTGGTGTAGGTGGGCAATATAATTTTGTTGCCATGGCACATGAATTACCTGACGCTAGGTCTATTTTGCAGTTACGCAGTATTAGGATAAACAACAAAGGACAAAACGAGTCCAATATAGTTTTTAATTATGGTCATTGTACCATTCCAAAACATTTGAGAGACGTAGTAATTACGGAGTATGGCATAGCAGATTTAAGGGCTAAAACCGATGAAGAGGTAGCCGTTGCATTAATTAAGGTAGCGGACTCTCGGTTCCAAAAGAGCCTCCTTACAGAGGCTAAGAACCATAATAAGGTTGGAATCAATTATGTGCTCCCCAGTGAGTTTTGTAACAATTATCCACAGAGCTATAAAACTGTGCTAGGCAGATATAAAGAGCATAACCAATTTCAAGCTTTTCCTTTTGGTACTGACTTTACTTCCGAAGAAATTAAATTAGGCAAAGCTTTGAAATACTTAAAATCCCAATTGGGTAATAGAGCAAAGACGGTGAAATTATTAATGAGTTTGTTTCTTGTAGGCAAGCCCTCTGCAGGTCATTTGCCGCTTCTTAAAAGAATGAACCTTCATAATCCATCTAATTTAAAGGAAAAGGTGTATGCAAAGCTTGTCTTAAGAGCCCTGTGCCTTTGTTAACTCTAGATTCTCTTTAAATTTAATTACAAGTTCTATGTTTCTATTTTAAATGATTAGATCGTTCTTCTATGTTCTCAAGGATAGAGGATAATAAATTACGTTTTGCAATGTAGTTAGGTTCATTAATTTTGTTAAGAAAATCAATGCCCTTATGATTTTTAAAATTGACTGTGTAGGTGGAATTCTCTGTATACATAGCTAAATAATTAATAACAAAGGCCTCCCCAAATTCTTCAAGGGTAGAGAAATTTGCTGAATACAGTGTTGTAAATGAGGATGCTATTAAAAAATCATAGAGTTCATAAACTTCTTTTTGGGTCCAGGTTACATTTTTGTTACAATTCTCATAATAACAGACTTTGTCTAGCAGTGTATGATCGGATTTTGGGGTTCTTACATAGACGCCAACTCCTTGAGGTTTAACTAAAAATTTGCTCCAGGATACAGCGCTAAAGCTATTTTTTAGTGTAACACAATCCACATCAGAAAATTGAATCTCTTTTTTATTTAGTGATCGTGTTACTGCATGTAAAACGGGGTAGATAGCCACTGATTCAATTTTTGGAGTTGCACATTGTAACTGGTTGACTCCAAATAGGTGATCTACAATATGACCAAGTTCATGTATTGTAATATAAAATAAGCCGGGATATTTAGACGGTAATTCAATTAAATACTGAGGAGGGTCTGCAATGGAATTTCCAAAAACAGTGACCTCTTTTGAATTTAAAATTTTACTAATATTATCTTTAAGTACATATGCTTTTGTTGATATAATTAAATCAAAAAATATTTGACCAGTCTTTAACCTTTTTATTTTAACATCGGCATTAGATTTTAGCGTGTCAGAGAGTTGAATTTTTCTAATAAAGCCAAAGACCCACTCTAACTCAGGCACTTCGTTCATAACTGTTGTCATGGTGCTTGAAAATTCTTCTAAATTTACACAAGATTCATTGGTACATGTTTCAAAAACTGGTTTAGCAAAAGAGAGTGAAGGCCAAATGATAAGGGAAACTGTCATTATTTTTATAAAATTCCTTCGGCGTATTTCAAATAGCATGTTGGTCCTTTAGTTTTAATATTAGAAAAATGTAATTTTAAATCAAATAATAACTAATGATATTAAGCATTTCAAAGATATTGGAAGAGTAATTAGGAATGTGAAAATTATCATTACCGAATTGTAATATATTCTGTGTAATTTTGAATAATACACGGTGTGATCAGAGTAAAATCTTCGACCTCCTCCAAGCCCCTACATTCAACACCTAGCTTTTAATCGAGTTATAACTTGAATTTAGAGCCTGGCACTATGGCTGGCTGGCTTGATTTACCTTTAAAATTATTAGAGAAATACCGAGAAGTCTTTAACTTAGAGATGCACCATGATGAAGACGGCAAAACAATCAGTTCATATACAAATTTTCTATAAAGAGAAGATGGTTTGTAATGAAGCTTTCTCAAAATTTCCCATTACATTGGGCAGTGATAGACTGTGTGATATTTGTTTAAGTGAATACTCTTGGGTATCAGCTCAACATGCTAGTATTCTGCCCATAGGTTCACAGCTGTGTATTGTGGATACACAAAGTGAATCAGGGATCCTTCTTAATGGCAATCAGGTATTTAACTTGCCTTTAAAGGATGTTTGTACTGTTCACATTGGTGAACTCAAAATAATTATTAAAGTTATGCAAAGTGAGCCAAAGCAAGAGCCAGATGTGCATGACTCAGAATTTAGTGAAGCGAAAAAATCATTCAATGAGTCGGACTCAATTGATCCACAAAGAACACTAGATGAAGTTACAGTCTTAGATGATAACTATACCATTGATGAAACACCACCACCTTTAAACACGGGAAGTCATCCGTCAGCTGAAGCAGATCCTGTGATAGAGCATGTAATTTCTTATGAGCAATATGAAAAGAACGAAGATGAGAAACACAATAAAGGGTTAGAGGGGCGACCTAAGGCATCATCTTCAGTGAGTGAAAGGAAAAAATCACCTCCGGTACAGAGACCCCATGGCTTTCAACAGCAGGGGCAGTTTGTGCAGAGAGTGCCTTTGGACAAACATGCTCTGGAAGGGCGTTTGCTCTGGAGAGGGGTTATATTAGATACTCAAGTCTTTAGAAAGGGTGATGTGCTGAGTATAAGCTCTCATCCCGAACATGGTTTTTATGTACCAAGTTTAAAAAGAACCATGGAACTCGCTCAGTTTGATGGAAGGTCTACCCGATGTCATTTGCCAATGCGCTCTCGCGGGCAAGTAACAGATCTTGATAATAACGTTGTTAGTGAGATACAGAGTGTCTCAGAAATAAACCACAAAAAAAAACTAGCAATACTGAGGCTAAAATATAACCAAGCCTGTTCTATTTTTATTGATGAAAACATTCAGTTAGAATTACGCCATATAGAAGCACCTAAACCATTTTCACAAATTAAATTTTTAATTCCAGAGAAGCTTTTTAAGAAAACACTGCAAGGCTCAGGAATACTTCATATTTTATTTTTACTTATTGCTTTAGTTTTTGCGCCAACTCTTGATGTGCCCAAAGTAAAAAATCTACCTCCAAGGGTGGCGAAACTTTTGATTCCGAAAAAGAAAAAAATAGAAGTAAAGCCTAAAGTAGTAAAACCTCCTGAAATTAAAAAAGTTGTAAAAAAGAAACCACTGAAAAGAAAAAAACTTAAAGCAGTTAAACGTAAGAAAGTTGTACGTAAAAAGTTAAAATACAAACCTAAAAAAATAGTTGTTCGTAAAAGTAAACGCATGAAAAAAATTAATAAATGGCCTTTTACAGTGAAAACTAAAACTGTTGCTAGTCGACCATTTAGAGGTAAGGTATCGAACAAAAAGTCAGTTAAAAATGTTGGAGCATTAGCAGCCCTGGGGGCTTTAGGGAAAGCTACCCCGAACCCTTCAAATAAGGCTGTATCAATAAATATTAACAAAAATGCAGGTGGGATGCCTGGTAAGATGAAAGCAAATTCCGTTTTAGGAGCTATAAAAGCAAAGGGTGGGAAACTAGTTGCTGGCGGAGGATCGGGGAGTCTTAAAACTTTTGGTAAAGGTTATGGTACTGGTAAGGGCTATGGTGTTCAAGGTATTAAGGGGCGCGCCGGTGGTCGAGGCGAAGGTGTGGCGGCCACAGTTGTGGGAACCCCTACTTTAATGAAAATATCCAGAAGAGAGGGCCTTTCACAGAAGCAAGTGATGACTGTGGTTAGAAAAAATGTTGGTAAAATATCTTCCTGTTATGAGCGTGCGCTTTTAAATAACCCAAGTTTAGGAGGTCGGATTGAGTACGAATGGAAAATTAAACCTTCGGGTAAGGTTTCCTGGGCAAAAGTTAAAAAGTCTAGTGTACAAAGATCTGATGAACTTAATAATTGTGTATTAAAAGTGTTTAAGCGTATGCGTTTTCCCAAAGCCAAAAATGGCGAAGCAACTCAGCCTAATATTGGCTTCCCCTTTGGACGTTTTTAGAGAATCTACGGATCTCTACGTGCTTTTGTGCATAGCCTAAAGTCTAAAACTTGCTTTTGTAGTTAAACCTTCATGGCGTAGTGCTAAAATCAATCCCATAGACGAACTATAAAGTGAGGGTTCTATGGGTGATTTATTACAGGCATATAATGACGGTGGTTTTTTTATGCACACAATTTTAGCTAGTTCGTTGGTGGGAATAGCCATAACGGTGGAACGATTTATAGTTCTGTTGGCCGCGGCAAATATTAACAAAAATGAAGTCTTAAAAAGAATTAATCATTATATTCTTAAAGGTCGATTAGATGAGGCTATTTCTGCCGCATCTCAAACACGTGCACCACTTGCTAGAATTATAAGAGCTGGTCTTGTGGCTGTAAAAAATCAAGGAGAGTCAGAAGAAGTTCAAACCGCTATGGATGCCGTGGCATTGAGGGAAGTTCCCCGTCTTGAAAAACGAATTGGACTACTTGCAACACTTTCGAATATTGCTACTCTACTTGGCTTATTAGGAACTGTTACTGGTCTTATTGGGGCATTTGCTGCGGTTGCAAATGTGGCACCAGCCGAAAAAGCAACAATGTTATCAAACTCTATTGCTATGGCCATGAATACAACTGCATTTGGGCTTGTGGTTGCCATTCCATTATTAGGTTTTTTTGGTTATTTAAATAACCTAGCACAGGGAATTATTGATGATATGCACGAGTCAGCGGTGGCCACACTAAATTTTATTTTATCAAATAAAGGTAAGTTCTAAGTATATGGCAAAAAAAAAGGTTAATGTAGAGCTGAATATGACACCCTTTATAGGCTTGTTTGCCCTTTTAGTGGTGATGCTCCTTTTGACTGCTGTTTGGAATAATATTAGTGCACTATCAACAAACACCTCTGCTTCCACGGCATCGGACGAAGCTTCGCCACCACCAAAAAACCAAGTTAACCTTACCGTTACTATTTTAACTAAAGGTGTTGAAATGGCAGAGAACACAAAAGGGAATGTTATTCCTCATTTATCTGGTGAAGTGAATAAAGCTTCTTTTATCACTGCACTTCAGGTTTGGAGATCCAAGTATCCAAAAAGAAAAGATCTTGTTTTAAATACAGAAAACGGAGTGACATATAAAATGTTAATCACTGTCTTTGACACATTAGTGGGTGAAGGATGGCATGATGTTGGAGTGAGTACACAGTAATGACAGGTGAAGTGAGTAGTTCTACCAAGAGAGTCATTAGGCCACCGGGTTATCATATCGAGCCCAAGTATGACCTAAAGCACTTTCGAAAAAAGATGGATGAGTCATCAGAACGTGACTACGATGTGGTTTTACCTTTGACCTCAATGATTGATATGTTTTCGATGCTTGTGATTTTTTTACTATTAAATTTTTCAGCAACAGGCGAAGCGTATTTTGTAAACAAAGATATTAAGCTGCCAGAAGCCTTAAATGCTCGGCCTATAGAGAGCATGCCCTTAATTTCCATATCAAAAACATCAGTGAGTTTAGATTCAGAAGTGGTTGGTAGTAACCCGGTGATTATTGGACTCAATGATCGTCAAATGCCTGCCTTAGTGGCTTCTTTAACAAAGCTAAAGGCTTTAATTAAAAATCAAGAAGATGCTGGGTTGCCAGTAAAAAAAGGGATAAATCTACAAGCTGATCAAAATACTGATGTGGTTTATATCAAACGAGTAATGAATATATTAATCTCCACGGGTTTTAGTAGTATCAATTTTGCTGTACGCGAGACACCGCCGCCACCTCAGGCCGATGAGTAGTGATGTAACTTAAGCCAACTGATGTATGTGAAACCGTCAGCTCCCCTCTATAGCTATAATACGACAGAATCACTTGGTGTTAATTATGCTTAAGAATAAATTTTTCTTCAGACGAATCAAAGACCAGGATTTTCACTTATAAAATCCGAGAACTTTTTGACGTTACCAATTTTTCCGAGGGGGTTGCCCCCTTTTTTTAAGGAAACAAAAGAGGTACCTAAATTAAGGAGGTCAGGTTACGAGCGTCCACGAAGCTCTGCGTAAAAAATACTTTATTAAGATTCTATTTGACAGGGTTTCAAGTGATATTTTTAGACTTTAAGTGAGTTGATATATTTATATTAAAACCTCATTAAAACTCTCAAGAGTCCTCTCTCTTAAAACTTTTTACATGAAATACTAAAGGACTTGTCTTGTAATTTAAAATTCTCTATAGGGGCATTTAAGAGTAAATATTTGAATCTTAAAACCCATGTTATGTTATTTGAAATTAAATATTAGGGGAACCTTAACATGAAACTACATAATGAGCTTTTAACTCTCAGAGAAAATGAAAAACAGCTGACCTCTGCAATTTTAGAGAAATTGCAGATTATGGGGGGACAGCGTTTGTATTTAAAATTGGGTTATTCCTCATTGTTTGATTATCTTGTAAGAGGGTTAGATTATTCAGAAACCATGGCCTATCAAAGACAAAGCTGTTTGAGACTGAGTAAAGAGCTTCCTGAAATTAAAGAAAAGTTAGATGAGGGAAAGCTCACTCATAGCAATATTTCTTTAGCTTATAAAGTTATAAAAAATAAATCTCCAGAGAAAAAACGAGAAGTGCTTAAATCCATTGAAAACAAAAGCTTTCGAGAGGCTAAGAAAATCCTCGCCCCAATGGCCCCGCCAGTTAAAGTAAAGCAACAGGTTTACCAAGACAAGGTCATACTAAAAGTAGAATTGAGCCATGAAGAGCATAAAAAGCTGAATCAACTTAAAGCCTTAAAATCCCATAAACATAACTTAGAGTCCCTTTTTATGAGTCTTGTAGAACAAGAACTTAAAGCATACTCTAAAGTAGATTATAAGAAATCAAAATCCAAAAACCCTCGTTATATATCTTTAAAGCTCAGAAATAGTTTACTCAAAAAAGCAAACTACAGGTGTCAATATCCGGGCTGTGAAGAAGTTGGTCAAGTGACTAGCGAATACACATTTTGAATGATAATTTTCTGCCTTAAAAATTTAGATGTTTCAATAGCTTTCAGTCCGCTATTAAACTTAACTAAAGCCCTGGTTTAAAAATAGAATTTGGTAGTTTGTGCTCAGTTAACTTGTCCAGTCACAAAACCTAGCTTTAACGACCTTGATGAAAAAAATATAAGTCCAGTTAGCCTTCACGCTGTAACGTTGAATTGGCTTAATTTTTTTTACAATTTACGACCAAGTAAAAGCTATATTTTAAAAATATAAGATCAAAAATGAACCGTTATAGTTAAGAGAGTGTATTATTTATAACTATATCTAGGGTATGGCTTTTCTAATTCCTCCATAATTTCTTTTCTAAAATTTGTTCGAAATTTTACATGGTTTTTAAGTAGATTTTGTTGGCGCTTGATCATTTGAATGCGATTATCACCTAACAGCTCACCTTTAACGTCTAAATCCTGAAGGTCCATTTTAGATTGTGCAAAAATAGACATAGACGAAAAAATAACTGTAATTGAAGAAATTAAAATTAACAATTTCATAAAAGTTCCCTTTGTTAAAAAATCCACGATAAAGAAAGTATTAGCTCTCCAGAAAGTACTATGGGGCTAGCATTAATTATGGCACTAGCACGCGCTTCTGGAATTATATATAGATTCTCTTTCCATTTATAGTCCCATCCCATACCAACTGAACCAATAATATAAGTAGGAAGATCCCCATTGTAGGTTAAAGATGCACCATCAGTTAGGTTAACTCCTATTGAATTGACCTTGGCGATTTCTAAGCCAGCGCCTTTCCAGAAAAAAGAGGATTTATCTTTATAGAATTTTAAAAAACTCCCAACAGATATCATGTTTTGATGGATTTCCACCATATTTCGCCCACCATCGGGGATCATTTCTGCGTTACCTTCAAGCTCTGAACCCCTCTTTTTTAAGGAGAACTGAAGTAATCCCCAGCTGCTCACAGGCATTTGATAATCTATGCCTAAGAAATAATTATACCCACTCCGGGATCCAATGGTGGCAGCATCAAACCCAACTATATCAAAATCACTTTCGCTTTGTAGCTCAAAAACTATATTTGTGCTTACAGAAATACTTTTGTTTGTTCTAAAAGTATTATATTCTTCATGATTTCTTTCTTCTATGGAAGATAGGATGATATCTTTATTTTGAACAAATCCGCCTTGACGTTTTCCACGATAAGTCACAAGAACTTTACGCCAGCTGCCATAAAGTTTTGGAGAAATAACAACACGGTCACCTCGTATTAATGTACTTATAAGTTTTGATTTTGTAGTTGCTTGTTTATAAACCTTAATCTCTCCACGTACAATTAAATCCAGTACAGCCCATGTTTTAAGGGGGAGAAGAGTGACAACACAGATAAGGTAAAATAATTTTATTAATTTCATTTTTTCTTTTTAGCTTTGTATTTTTTCTTTTTTAATCGTTTAACTCTTTTTCTTTTCTGTTTTTTACTAGCAATTTGACGTCGCTTTTTCCTTAATTTATTTTTTTTAAATTTTCTTTTTTTATTTGTTTTGGTAAGTTTACGCTGTTTTTTCTTCTTTTTTAATTTATTTAAAACAGAAAATTTTTTTACTTTAATAGGGTCCTTTTGAAAGGAAATCTGAGTGGTACCGTTATATTCATCATAGATTTGTGGTGCAATTGGAAGCTCATCATCAAAAACTTTTGAAGGAGATACCTGTGCATGTGTATTTAAGCAAAAAAAAGCCAAATATATTAATGTAATTAAATATTTAAACATAATATCTCTATCGGTTTAATTTTTAATAAAATCACAAACCAAGTGACAACTTAACCTAAAGTTTAGGGGGGAAATTGGTCTGCGTCATAAAAAAAACCAGGTCAAAGCCTGGTTTTCTAATTTACTTTGTTCAATTAAATTAGCCAGCTGGAGGAGTGACTCCACCGCCACCACCACCGCCACCTGCACAACGACGACCAATAGCTTCTTCACAATAGAACTTACCATTTTGAATTTCAATAGTTTCAGAGTTGTTTCCATCTAAGGAAAGTTCTGGGCATGACCATTCGCCATAATAGTGTATTGTTTGACTCAGTTGACCAGGGCCAGTGGCACAAGGCTCTTGACCAAAGGCACGGATCATAGTCATGGATATGGCACAATTTGCAATGGCACTAGAACCAGAAACACTAAAAACTTCCTGGCTTAGGCCGTCAGATTCACCAGCAATAGTAAATCTAGCTTGATCGATATCCGGTTCGTTATTTTCACCATGAGTAAAGTATTGAGTGATTCCGTTAGGCCCACCACCATTGTCTGTTACCCATGAGCTAATGGCATCTTCACGCTGTGTAGGTAACAAGGTAGTGTTGGCTGGGAAGGTTACTGTGGAGCCATAGACAGGGTCAACATCGGCGATATCAACAATGTGCAAGGACATTCCTCCACTAGCTGATGAAGAGTCACGGTACCTTTTAGATGTGCTAATTTGTAAATTGGATCTAGTGCCATTGCGCCTAAGTTGACATCTGTGCACTGTTGGATAGTCAGCATCAAGTTGATCTGTAGCTAAGTAATCACCAGTACGTCTTTTAATATTTAAAGCTCGTACATTCTCTGAGTCACTATTGTCAAATCCAGTAGGCGTTACATCTCCTTGAAGATAATGGTAGTCCAGCATTTGTGCTAGGTCATCGCCCTCTAGAGTGTGACTTGTTGGTAGTGCTCTGGTTACTGAAAACTGAGCTTGTTGAAGGCAGGAATTTCTAACTCTGAGTTTAAAAGTGCGGTCTCTGCTCGAGTCAGATTCGCTAATGTTCATGTTACGAGTCGACATATTTACATAGATATCGTTTAATGTTGCGTCAGGAGTCCAGATGTTTTTTGATCCTAAGCCTCTGCGTCCAGAATAAAAAGGATCGAAAGTGTCATCACCATTAAAATCCCAAGCAAAATAAAGTTCGGGACCATTGGTGCTTCCACCATTATCGATTTGATCAGTTAAAGCTGTAAAGTTAAATAAGCCAACAGCGCTTCCTTCTACCACCTCAATAGCAGCATCGATGGCAGCCTGACTTCCGTCTCCAATTGAGGGCGGGTTAACTGTTTCGTGGCACTCAATTGCTAGAGTAAAATCTTTTATTGTGGTTTCACCTTCTGGATCTGTTATTCTAATGGCCATGGGACGAAATCCAGCTTGAAGGCTTTCGCTTGAGAGGCTGAATGAAGCAGCACTTTGTGTTATAAATTGAGGGTTGTTTGCATCATAGTTGCTATCAATTTCAAAGGTTAATGCCCCTACTTCAGATTCATCGGATGTCTCACCGCAATCTACATAAATACTAGTGGCATCATTAAAAAGACTGGTGCTGAATGTATTATCTCCAGAGATAGTAGAGACATTATGGAATATACTAGAATTAGTAGAACTAGATAGAAGGCAGTCTACCTTTGGACTATAATTCACAACTCCAGTATCAAGACCATTACTTAGATCATTTGAGTTTATAATGGCTTTATTTGATGTGGAGTCTCCACAGTTTTGAAAAGGCATTAAGATGACTAGGGATACTAGCGCCACAAATAAGCTCTTTAATATGTTTTGATTTTTTAAATTTTTCATAGACCCTCTTTTTATATTGGAGATATTCAGTGTTTATAAGAGCAAGTACCATACCACCTGAGAACTGTTCTGATGTTAGCTAAGCGGTTATGATTTATACACTGTCTACAAAATCTTTTACGTTCTATATTGAGACAGTGTTATTTTTTACAACTTTTTAAGGTTCATCTAAATTAATAATTTCTAACTGTGTTCTTGTTAAATTATTCTTTTTAATAGGGATAATTGCTTCGTGTATAACTAAGCGGTCAACTATCACATTAATTTGTTGAAGCTCACGGATCTCTTGAGACTCTGTACCGCCAACTTCCAAGCGACTCTCCATTAGATATATTCTGATAGCGTTGCCGTTTGTTACAGGCATTATGGGAACATTGTCTATATTAATAGTGTAGCAAGGTAGGCTGTTCTCATCAAGATAGGTCTCCACGTTATATTTTAATGAAATTTTATCTATGTAAAGATCATTTGTGTTTTTAAGAGGTGTGTTTTTTTTAATTTCATCAAGGTTACTTAAATTATCTTGGTCAATGTCTAAACGAGAATCCGTAGGATCAGTAGGATTTAACCCATTCCTGACTTCTAGACCATCGGGGATTCCATCTTGATCAGAGTCAGGATCTAAGTAGTTTGTACTGAGAACATTTTCTTCGCAGTCAGTTAGGCCATCAAGGTCAGTATCGTTCAGGCCAGACTCACAAAAGCTGAGACGAAACTGGTTATCACGATCAAGGCCAAGACTTATGTTGATTAAATCTGAGTAGTTGTCGCCATTGGCATCAGGAGAGCCTACATGTATGCGGTAGTTTTCTCGGGTATCCACATTTAATTCAAATTCATCGCTTAACCCGTCTCTATCAAAGTCAGGAATAAAGTGATCCTTGTTTATTTGTGCGGAAGAGTTGTATACAAAAATTTCTTGGAACACAAAGGCTCCTTGGGGGCAGTAATTATTTAATTTTAAAGATATTGTTTTCTGTGGTTCAGGGGGCAGAACTAATTCTGGATAAGAGCAATTCTGAAAAAAAAAGAATGTGGTTCCAGTAACTAAAACTAAAATGATCTTTAAAAGTTTTATCATGAGTATCTACCTTAAAGTTACTGGAAATCTTCTTCTGTAAAACTCACGGCTCCATCAGAAAGTGATTTCACAGCTCTTCTCATCACGCGTCGTTCAGCAAGAGTTTTAGTGTTTTCCATTATGTACGCTCGAATGTTGTCTGTTTTGGTGTCATAAGCCATTTCTGAGATAGAGATGTTAAAACAGTCGCGTTCGACACTCAAGCTGGCTACTTCAGAGTGATATTTTAAAATTTTCATGCCATTAATACTAGAATTATG
>Ga0233443_1002165_pt1 | contig 15383 bp, 5 predicted proteins | sample SI_123_September_2_FD_182784 | JGI IMG/M metagenome (GOLD analysis project Ga0233443, IMG submission 182784) | Seawater microbial communities from Saanich Inlet, British Columbia, Canada - SI_123_September2016_200_MG | ecosystem: Environmental > Aquatic > Marine > Inlet | place: Canada: British... | reverse complement strand
GGCCACAATCAGCAATTATCTTTTTGAACAACTTGAATTCTTAAAGACTCAGAAACGGGTTAAGCGATATATCAACGAGCTGACTGACATTGAGCTGCTATTCTTTCGTCAGAGAGAGCTGATCAGCAAGTCCCTTAAAATGATCACTATGCTGATTAACAGGGAGTCATTCAGCAAAGACAAGCTGATTGATTCTAATCTGCTAGCAAAACATAAGGAGCAATCGCAAAAAGCAGTTGTGCCGGTCAAAAAGAAAGTAAAGAAGAGCAGCAAGGAGGCAAAATCACCTTCCAGCCTGATAAGCTTTGAGCTTCTCAATCAAGGCAAAACCGTAGCCGAAATAGCGATTGAGCGTGGATTAACTGAAAATACTATTCAGGGACATCTGACTCAGTATATTGCTAAAGGAGAGTTGGAGGTAAGCCGTTTGATGGATCAAAAACGATTCGAAGAAATCTGGAACGCAAAGAAGAGGATTGACTCCATTAAACTGACCGAGCTAAAGCATGAACTAGGTGATAAATTCTCCTATGGAGAAATTCGTATTGCACTGGCCGGAATACTCGCAGGAAGTTAAATCATCTTCAGCATTCAAACTTCAAGGAAATTTCACAACGCCTGTTGAGCCTGTTAATAGGCTGAAGCCTTACCCAACGAAATATTTTCAATAATCGATCAACGATTTGCGAAGTTCATTTCGACGGACAAATGTTCCAAAAGAGATGAGGGACATCCATTTCATGGACATCCCTCATAACTATTTTCTGTTGTAACTTTCTGTTACTATCTATTTTATCGATTCAACTTAAACATCTTACGCGTCAGAGATTGAGTAGAGTTTCCAAGCTGATAGTAGTAAACACCGGATTCAAAGTGATCCGTCTGAATCTCTATCTGATGTTCACCATTAGTCAATTCACCCATTTCAACTCGCTTGACAAGTTCACCAAGTTCATTGTAAATGGTCAGCTGCACTTTATCATTCACTGGCAGGTAGAAGCTTATTTGCGTTGAATTGTTAAATGGATTAGGTTGATTTTGTCCTAAGCTAAATACATTCGCATCCATGGACTGAAGTGAAGCAACAATGGAAATTTGATTGTCCTTATAGAATCCATTGCCTTGTTTCCAGGCTTCCACGAAGAACTCACTGGTTTCACCGTTGCTGTGGTTCCAGGTTTTGATGATGAAAGCTTCTCCCGGCACAAGACCGCTGAGCTCATCACTAATTTCATCATCGCCCCATAGGGTAAGGGCTGTAAATCCACCCCTGAAAACTGTACTACCAACAAGCTCATCCTGAGTGTTGAAAATTCCGATTTCATCACCAGCTTCAAGCTCACCATTCCAGGCTGCATAAGGTATACCTAATGTTTGATTTCTGTCGCTGCTTGTTTCACTTGTAAAGAATACAGGCTGTATTGGTGTAAGTTCTGCTTTACTGATCAGAGCAGTATTTGGCGGATATGTTAAGGTTTGAGAGCCACTTAATTTCAGTTGATATCCCTCGCCTGTTAACATATTTCCAATTAAGTTCACACTATAAATCGGCCAATAAATTGCACCATTCTCATCCTTTGCTATCTCAAGATTTGTTAGAGGAGACAACATGGTGGCAATCGCACCTGAGGACTGTCTGAGATATCCAAGCAGGCTCCATCCACCCGGGATCGAGAGTGTTATGGTTTCAGGCACTACAGCCATACCAACTATATCTACATTATGAGCAGCCGACATTTTAATCTGATATCCTTCACCAATGACCATATTACCAATTAAATTAATACCATAGAGTGGCCAGTAGGCTTGCCCCTGATAATTCTTGGCTATCTGAATATCTGATGAAACTACAGAAAGTACCGAATCAATATTCGGCTCATCCGGAATCAGATAGGTTGAGAATATACTCCAGTCAGTTGGTAAATAAACTGTCTGTGTTTGCGTTGTAACAGCCGCTAAGGATTGTAATCCACTTACACCGTTGCTTGAAAAATCACCCTGATTTGGCATAGTTGTCAGGTAAGTTGCATTTGCACTGAATGACTGTTGGTCTGAAGCTCTCCAAATAATCCAGTTGAAAGATTCACCGGAAGCAAAACCATCATTTCCGGCATCCTCACCCCAGGCACTGACAGCAGTATTGGTTTCTGTCCACATTACATATCCACCACACACTAAGGTACCCAGAGAATCATAGAATACACCGATAAAGTCACCAAATGAAAGACTTACGCCATCGATGGACGGTGTAGCTGCAGTGGTTACCAATATGGTGTGATTTGATCCGGTATTTATGAATGACCAGTTTGGTGTAGGGCCGTTATAATCGGAATCTACCGTTATAGATGCTGTTCCTGTGCATGCATTAGAATCCGTAACCGTAACATCATAAACACCCGGAAGAAGTCCTGATCTGCTTGCACTGGTTTCGCCGGTATTCCATAAATAAGAATATGCAGGTGTACCTCCTGAAACGCTTAAGCTAATAGCACCATCAACACACACCAGACAACTTGAGTTGCTTACTGTTGAAGCAATATTTATTTGAGCACCTTCCATGATTACCTGACTACCGGTATCTCCACATCCATTGGCATCAACCACTGTATATGCATACGTTCCCGGAGCTAGATTACTGACAGTTGCGGTATTTCCCCCATTGGACCAGTTATAGGTGTATGGTGAAGTTCCATAGTTTACAAATAAGGAGATTCCACCGTTGTTATCGCCAAAACAGATAACGTCATTCCAGCTGGTTTGAACTTCAAGAAGTATAGGAGATCCTACAAATGCGCTTGCAAAGGTGGTACATCCATTGGCATCGGTAACCGTCACAGAATATACATCACTGCTAACATTTGTCAGATTTGGAGTTGTTGCACCGGTATTCCAAAGATATGTATAAGCTGAAACTCCACCGGCTACTGCCAGATTTACTGTTCCGTCCTGATATCCGGCACATGTAACATCCGTTGCTGTAGCAACAGCATTTAAAACTCCAGGCTCAGTAATTACTACACTGGCGGTTGAAGTACATCCGTTATCGTCGCTTACTGTAACCGTATAAGTTCCTGCCATGAGGCCTGATAAACTAGGCATTGTTGCACCGTTTGACCAGGCATAAGTATAAGGTAATGTTCCACCAGATACAGTAAGATCTGCTGTACCGGTAACATCTCCATTACATAATACATTAGTATGAGAGCTGAAGACCGCCAATAGAGCAGGTTCCGTAATCAGTACCGAAGCAAGTGCTGTACATCCGTTCATGTCTGTTACCGTGACGGTATAGGAACCAGCAGCCAGATTGTTAATCATAGCTGCAGTGGCAGTATTTGACCAGACATAAGTGTAGCCCGGAGTACCACCTGAAACCTGTACATCAGCTTGTCCGTCGGAATTGCCAAAACAGCTTACATCAATTACTGAAGTTGTGAGCACCAACGGAGCAGGCTCAGAGACAGTAAAGTTTGCCTGCATCTGGCAGCCATTCATATCGGTCACGATTACACTATATTGTCCGGCACTTAAGCCCTGAACATTCATAGTTGTCGGACCATGCGACCAACTGTAAGTATATTGTCCTGCACCACCTGAAACTAACAGATCAATGTATCCGTCAGATCCTCCATAACAAGATACATCAACGGTAACATTTCCGATCTGAATTTCAGATGGTTGCGTAACTGTAACAGATACTGATTGCTGACACATATTCATATCAGTCACAGTTAAGGTATAAGTACCAGCAGCCACGTTACTTAGCGAGGCAGTTGTTTCACCTCCTGACCAGAGATAGGTATACGAAGGTGTTCCTCCTGATACTGTAACTGTAATCTGACCGTTGCTTAATCCAAAGCAACTGACATTAACTACAGCAGTAACTATTTGAATCACAGCAGGCTCATTGATTTGAGCGGTACCGATCCATTGACACTGATTACTATCCGTGACTGTTACCGTATAAGTACCTGCAGCAAGTGCTGACGCAGTAGTTCCATTTGATCCGTTTGACCAGATGTAAACATAAGGTGCTGTGCCTCCGCTAACAGTTACTGTGGCTGATCCATCATTTCCGCCAGAACAGCTTACATCTGTAGTAGCAATAGTTCCACTCAGCAGAGCCGGTTGCACAATCGTATAAGCCATAGAGACAGTACATCCCACAGCATCAGTTACAGTTACGATATATATTGCTGCTGCCAGGCCGCTGATTGAAGGGCTTGTTGCACCATTTGACCACAAATACGAAAGAGATCCGGTGCCACCTGATGCACTAACACTGAGTGCACCATCCTGGAATCCGTTACAACTTACATCCTGCTGACTCAATAAAACCAAAGTTATTGGTGCAGGTTCAGTAATAGTAAACATATCGGAAGCAGTACAACCTGCATTATCGGTAACGGTTACACTATAGATACCCGGCATCAAACCACTAATTGAAGAAGTTACAGCGCTGTTATTCCATAAATAAGTATAAGGTGCTGTTCCTCCACTTACGTTGAGAGCAATTGAACCATCCGCAGCTCCATTACAGGAAACATTAGCAACAGTACTTCCAATAACAATAGCGGCAGGTTGGCCAACAGTAAAACTTGCTGTTACCGACGTGCCACTTCCCAATGGAACATAAAATCCTGTTAAAGTTGAAACCACTGTTAAGCCATTTGTTGTATAGCTTGTTGGCCCCATGGCGTAAGTTGCAGTCATAGTTGCGACACCACCATCAACCGACTTCCATACTTTCCAGTTGAAAGCTTCACCAGGCTGGAATCCATTATCCATTCCGGATTCGGCACCCCATACTGTAATCGCATTTGCGCTTCCCGTCCAAAGTAGATATCCGGCACACGCAGATGTTCCAGCTGAATCATAAAAGGCTCCTATATAATCACCATTAGCAATTGGACTACCATTTACCTGTGGTAAAGTCTGAATAAGTAAAGTATGATTAGATCCGGTATTTGAGAAGGTCCATGGCAATGTAGCTCCCGTACTGTTGATCCCTGAATCGGTTACAGTAACGGTATAATTTCCTGCACAAAGTCCTGAAATATCCTGAGTCATCGCACCATTACTCCACATATAGCTATAAGGTGTAACACCACCGGCAACAGCTAAATCAATTGCACCATCGCAATCGTCAAAACACGTTGCATCGGTACCTGATACCGCGCTGGTCGTCAGAGGAGGAATTGGAGGTTCGGTTATTGTATACGATCCGCTTGCAGTACAACCATTGGCATCTGTAACTGTAACTCCATATATTCCGGCAGCTAACAAGGCCATATTCTGGGTAAATGCATTATTTGACCACAAGAATGTATACGGGGCCAATCCTCCTGAAACTGTTAGATTGATAAAACCATCGCTAGCACCATTTACGGAAACACCGTAACCGCTGTAATCTGATAACACCGCAGACAAAACAATTGCAGCAGGCTCAGTAATGGTAAAGGTTGCAGTTGCGGTAGATGGAGTCCCTCCACCGGAAGAATAGGTTCCAGACAGTGTTGACATTACTGTAATACCGTTGGCTGTGAATGTTGTTGGCCCACTGGCATAGCTTGGATTCATGTCGACGATGGCACCATCGCTTGCACGCCATACCTTCCATGTAAAGCTTTCGCCTGATTGAAAGCCGTTGTCCATTCCAGATTCTGCACCCCAGGCAGTAACCGCATTAGCTCCTGTCCACATTTCATATCCGCCACAGGCTAATGTACCACCAGCATCATAAAATAATCCGATATAATCACCGGCTGTTATCTGAACTCCATTAATAGTTGGGAGTGATTGCACCAGGATTGTATGATTGGTCCCTGTATTAAGAAAACTCCATGGCATGGTAGGACTTGAGGCAGATCCACCTGAATCTGTTACTGTTACAGTATAAGTTCCGGCGCATAAACCAGAGAGGTCTTCAGTTATTGCTGCATTACTCCATGCAAAGGTGTAGGGTGAAATACCACCAACTACTGTGAGGTCAATGGAACCGTCACAAAGGCCATTGCAACTTGCATCCACCGATGATCCTGATGCCGTAAGACTTTGTGCTGGTGGTTCACTTAGGATATAACTACCTGTTGCTGTACATCCATTGCTATCACTTACGGTTACACCGTATGTTCCTGCGATAACAGTCAAAAGATCCTGTACAGTTGCTCCATTGCTCCATATATAACTATAAGGTGTCATGCCACCGGAAACGCTAAGATCAATTGATCCGTCGCTTGCGCCATTGGCTGATACCCCATATCCACTGTAATCTGAAAGTGTTGCCGCTAATACCAAAGCATTAGGTTCTGTAATTGTAAAACTTGCCGTTGTTGTAGAAGCACTACCCGGTGAATAACTGCCTATCAATGATAAAAGCTGGCTTATTCCATTGGTTGTATAGGTTGTAGGCCCGGTGGAGAAAACTGCAGTTGCATTAGCAATACCTCCATCGCTTGCTCTCCATACCTTCCATGTTATACTTTCCCCTGCCTGGAATCCATTGTCCATTCCGGACTCAGCTCCCCAGATAGTAATTGCGTACGGTGTTCCCGGCCACATCATATAGCCGCCACATGTTAATGTTCCTCCGGCATCGAAGAAAGCGCCTATATAATCACCTGTTGCAATTGGCAACGAATTGATCATTGGGGCACTCTGCACCAGAATAGTATGATTGCTTCCTGTATTGAAGAAAGTCCATGGCATGGTAGTACTTGAACCGCCTCCGCCACCTGAATCCGTCACAGTTACTGTATAAGTATCTGCACATAAAGATCCAATATCTTCAGTGGTAGCACCATTACTCCAGGCAAAACTATAAGGTGTAAAACCTCCGGTAACCGTAAGGTCGATAGATCCATCGCAGACACCATTACAACTTGCATTTACTGAGCTGCCAGCTGCCGTCAAATTCTGAGCTGCGGGCTGAGTAAGTGTATAACTTCCAGTTCCTGTACAACCATTATTATCCGTTACCGTTACATCATAAGTACCTGCAGCCACTCCTGTTAAATCTTGCAGAGTTGATCCATTACTCCAGAGATAGATATAAGCTGGCATGCCGCCGGAAACACTCAGATCGATTGATCCATCACTGGCTCCGTTGGCTGATACGCCGTATCCACTATAATCAGACAATATTACCGACAATGCCAGAGCATTCGGCTGTGTAATTGTAAAACTTGCAGTTGCGCTTGAAGCACTTCCCGGTGAATAGCTACCCACAAGAGACAAGAGCTGACTAATTCCGTTGGTTGTATAAATTGTTGGTCCGGTTGAAAAAACGGCTGTCATGTCAGCAATGCTTCCATCAGCAGCTCTCCATACTTTCCATTCAATAGTTTCTCCAGCTTGAAATCCGTTGTCCATTCCGGACTCCGCACCCCAAATCGTTATTGCAAATGGATTTCCCGGCCATATCATATATCCACCACAGGCTAATGTTCCTCCGGCATCGTAAAAAGCTCCAACATAATCTCCTGTTGCGATTGGTAATGAATTGACAATTGGTGCATTCTGAACCAAAATTGTATGATTGCTTCCGGTATTCAGGAATGACCATGGCATAGTTGTGCTGGAAGATCCACCACCGCCTGAATCAGTCACGGTAACTGTATAGGTTCCGGCACACAAAGCCGTAAGGTCCTCTGTTGACGCGCCGTTGCTCCATGCATATACGTATGGAGTTACTCCACCACTAACACTAAAATCGATGGATCCATCACAGATACCATTGCAACTTGCATTTACAGTAGTTCCACCAGTCGTCAAACTGGTAAGAGCTGGTTGTGTTAGTGTATAGCTTCCTGTTGCAGTACATCCGCTGCCATCAGTTACTGTTACATCAAAAGTTCCTGCGCTAACTCCGCTCAGGTCTTCCAGTGTAGATCCGGTTGTCCAAAGATAAGTATATGGCGGTGTTCCACCGCTCACAGAGAGGTTAACAGATCCATCGCTGGCACCGTAAGCTGATACACCGTATCCGCTATAATCAGAAAGAATAGCTGATAAAGTCATTCCAGCAGGTTCAACAATCGTAAAACTGGCGGTTGCTGTTTCAGCAGTTCCGCCACTTCCAGGTGTATAGCTTCCTGATAATGCAGACATTACAGTTATTCCATTGGCTGTAAATGTTGTTGGTCCGGCTGCGTATGTAGCAGTCATGTCGACCACCGCACCATCGCTGGCTTTCCAAACCTTCCAGGTAATAGACTCTCCAGCCTGAAATCCATTGTCCATTCCGGATTCTGATCCCCATACGGTTACAGCATTTGCTCCGGTCCACATCTCATATCCTCCACAAGCCAGTGTTCCACTTGCATCGTAAAAAGCTCCTATATAATCACCCGTTGCTATTTGAATTCCATTAACAACAGGAGGTGTTTGAACTAAAATAGAATGATTCGTACCTGTATTGGTATATGACCACGAAAAGGCTCCTCCGCCTCCACCACCTGAATCGGTTACAGTAACCGTGTATGTGCCGGCACATAGACCTGATGGATCCTGGGCAGTAAAACCATTACTCCATAGATAGGTATAAGGTGATGCTCCGCCGCTAACTGAAAGATCGATAGAACCGTCGCACACACCTGCACAACTTGCATCAACGCTTATTCCAGAAGCCGCAAGACTTGCTGCTGCGGCAGGTTGAGTAAGCGTATATACATCCGAACCGGTACATCCCAGTGCATCTGTAACTGTTACAGTGTAAGTTCCGGCGCTCAAACCTGAAAGATCTTCTGTGCTTGATCCATTGGACCAGGCATAAGAATAGGCGGTTGTACCACCGCTCACAGATAAATCAATATAACCATCACTTCCTCCGAAAACTGAAACACCATAACCACTATAATCTGATAAAGATGCTGTTAATGTAAGAGGATTTGGATCAGCAAGAGTAATACTCCAGGTGGCTGTCTCTGCAGAACCTCCACCGCCAGGAGTATAAGTTCCGGCCATACTTCCAATTATTGTCGTACCCTGCGTTGTATAAGTTGTTGGGCCAGCAGCATACACTGCGGTCATATTAACCTCACCACCATCAACAGCCTTCCATACTTTCCAGGTGAAAGCTTCCAGTGCCTGAAAACCATTGTCCATTCCTGATTCTGATCCCCATACTGTCACTGCATTAAAGCCTGGCACATAAGCGACATAACCACCGCAGGCGAGTGTTCCTCCGGCATCGTAAAACGCACCAATATAGTCGCCCGCTACAATCGCTACACCGTTAACCATCGGTGCTGTTTGAACAAGAACTGTATGATTACTTCCGGTGTTAAAATAGCTCCATGGTAGAGTACTGGATGTACTTCCACCTGAATCCGTAATGGTTACGGTATAAGTTCCGGCGCAAAGTCCAACCGGGCTTTGTACGTTCGAACCAAAGCTCCATGAATAACTATAAGGTGTTGTACCTCCCGTAACAACCAACGATATCGATCCGTCACAAGCACCATTACATGTAGGGTCAACTCCGGTCCCCAGGGGTACCAGCGTAGTGACCTCTGTGGAATTGGTCAATTCAATTGGATTGGGCGTGGTCTTATCCGACTTTCCCTCAATGTTAAAACCGGCAAATACCGATGAAGTGGTTAGTATACCCACTATCATCAAAAATTGCCATGCGAATAGTAATTTACTTCTCATCATAACTAATTATTTAATATTTATTGCTTTTTATTTGTTTCTCCTTTGACTCAAAACTCTAACGTTTCCTTTTTGAAATACACATTTGTGTGCGACTCTGGTTTACAAAAGAAACGTAAAACGTTTTTAAACAAATAGATAGGACAATACAATTGTTCCTACCACATCTATATACTATATTTAACATCCTTTGTTCCCGATCAGTGCTTATTTTGAATTAATAAAAATAAGCAAATTGAAGCGAACTATCAATACCATGAGAAAACATTTATTAACATCCTGGATATTTTAGAAATCAGTATGTTGTGAGAATATGTAAGATTCCTTTACCAGCGTAAGATACAGCGCTTCATAACTAAACAAGCTGCTTAATCCCAAATGCATTTTTTTATAGAAAATCAGCTTAATACCAACTATCCAACTTCCTTTAACTCATCATATTTAAAGTATTCGGCAGCTTCTGCAATGTTTCCAAGGGCAGCTTTTCCACTTAACTTCTGAACCGTATGAGCCACAAGCATTCCATCTTCAAGTGGTTGAATGAGTTTTTTAAGCGATTCAATATTTGATGCATCACCTGAAATATCCAGCCATCGATCTTCATCGGCTTCATTTAGAAGAACCGGCATGCGCGATTCCGGGAGTTTTGGATTATTATGGATTTTTGAAAGGAGTTGATTTGCCTTAGTGGTAACTATCGTACATGTATTAATCAATTCACCGGTTTCGGTATCCAGCCATTCATTCCACAAACCTGCCACCATTAGTGGTTCACCATCTTCTCTTCTGATTAAATAAGGATAAGGTTTACCATTGAAATGATGATGCTCGTAGAATCCATCCAGAGGAATAATACAACGTTTGCTTTTGGCCGATTGTCTGAAGGATGGTTTCTCGAAGATGGTTTCCCCTCTGGCATTCAGCGTTTTATTCCAAAGCTCAAATCGTTTTTTATTATCCTTTACCCAATGAGGCACCAAACCCCAGGTTGATGGCGTGGGAGTAGTTGCATGTTCATTGGAATAGATCAGCAGGGTTGGATGGGCATAACCGGATGCATGAAAGATTTCATTCTCCTGAAAAGGTTCCAGTTTACGCTCCAATTCTTTGATCCACTCGGTTTTATTGTAGTGTTTTGCTCTTTTTAACTGAGCTTCCAGTTTTGTTTTTATATCGTAACACATAATGATTTAACTTCCTTTGGTTGTTGAGCTTGCTTCGCTCGGTTCAGGGTTCATGTTGCGAGGTGCAGCCTGGCTCTGAACAAACCCGCACTTTCTACTTTACACTTATATCTCAAATCCATTATAGGTCTCAAACTTCCATATTTCAACCACTTTCTTGATTTTTAGTTCATAGGGGACATAAATACGATTGGATGAGACCAGTAACAAACTTTTATTTTTCTCCAGTTTATTATAGACCAGTTTAAATACGATTCCATCGTCACGGGTTACTACAATACAGGGAGTTGCATCCTTAATAGCCTCCCAGTTCTCAATATAGGAACAGGTTACCCAGGCTCCTTCCGGAACAGGTGGCATGGAATCACCTTTTATCTGAAAAGTACGGTAGGTTTTGTTCTTTGGCAGAAAAGGCAGGGTGAAGCGCTTCAGGGAACCGATAAAATCAATATCGCCATAGCTGGCTGTATAACCGGCCTGTGCCTTCAGTGGAACCATCTCGATATTCTCTTTCTCGTTCTTATCAACAGAGATCGTCAGCAAACGAAGCTTCTGGCCGGTAATGTCCACATCAAAACCTCTCTCAATCTGTGAAAGCTCAAATTCAGGGAGCTGGCCCAGCTTATAGCGTATCAAGGCATCAATGGAAACATTAAAACAATCGGCAAACTTCATCAGTATTTTATAGGGCGGCTGTACTTTCTTTTCATAACCGGCCAGTGTGGTGCGGGTAATCTCCAGCTGCTTAGCCAGATCGGCCTGCGAACGTTTCTTTCGCTGGCGGAGAAACTTAATATTTTCAGCAAAAAACATATCAATTTTTTCTCAAATATAATAATTATGTCTAATTTATAGACAATTATTTGTCGATATTTTCGACATACAAACAAAATAGATTATAAAAACATGAATAAAACAATAGTACATTTCGATCTGGATACCTTTTTTGTATCGTGCGAACGATTGATAGATGGAAAACTCAACAACAGGCCTGTACTGATAGGCGGCACTTCGGACCGGGGTGTGGTAGCTTCGTGCAGTTACGAAGCACGTCAATACGGCATCCACTCGGCAATGCCCATGAAGATGGCACGGATACTTTGTCCGCATGCGGTAGTTATCCGTGGGAACAGTGGTATTTACAGCAAGTTCTCCGATATGGTAACAGATATTGTAAAAGAGGAAGCTCCTCTCTTTGAGAAATCATCCATCGATGAATTTTACATTGATGCAACGGGCATGGATCGTTTTGTAAAACACAGCTACCTATGGGCTAAAGAGCTGAGAGAGAAAATCATTAAGGAAACCCGCCTGCCTATTTCCTTCGGGCTCTCGACCAGTAAAACAGTAGCCAAAGTGGGTACAGGCGAAGCAAAACCCAACAACCACATTGAAATACCTACCGGAATTGAAAAACCTTTTCTGGCACCACTATCACTGCGTAAAATTCCCATGGTGGGTACTCAGACCTACATGAAGTTACGAAGCATGGGAGTTGAAAAGGTAAAAACCGTGCAGGAGATGCCCGTTGAACTGATGGACAGAGTTCTGGGCAGGAATGGTGTGGTAATTTGGAAAAAGGCACAGGGAATTGACAATACACCGGTCATCCCCTTTCACGAAAGGAAGTCTATTTCCATGGAACGCACCTTCGAAAAAGATACCACCGATGTGGAGAAACTACGGAGTATTGTATTTGCCATGGCTGAGAATCTCTCCTATCAATTGCGTAATGGCAATAAACTAACAGCATGTGTGAATGTCAAAATCAGATATTCCGATTTTCAAACCCACAGTAAGCAGCGACGCATCGCTTACACTTCTTTGGATCACACACTCATTGAAACTGCCATGGACCTGTTTGATAAGATTTATGACAGACGGGTACTCATCCGGCTGGTGGGTGTTCGCTTCAGTAATCTCATTGGCGGAAGTTATCAGATAAAGCTGTTTGAAGATTCCTTTGAATTAATCAAACTCTACCAGGCCATGGACAAAATGCGTAACCGCTATGGCCAGGATGCTGTAAAACGTGCTATAAGCCTTGGATCAAAGAGTATTGGAAGGATGAACCCATTTAACGGGCAGCCTCCGATTATTCCGGCACACAGGAGGGCGTAAAGATGGTTCCAGCTTAACTCCTTTTCGTCAGCTGACGGATTGAGCTCGCCGCTCGGTTCGGGGTTCATTTCGGGTTGAGTACTTCGCAAATCATTATTCGTCAATCGATATTCGACATTTTTTTCGCTTATCGGACTTAACTAAAAAAATGTTATTAAACTGCCATACATATTACAGTTTCAAATACGGTACGCTCTCCATTGAAGAATTACTGGATGAGGTGACCAGGCTGGGGTTTGATTCCATCGCCCTGACCGATGTAAATAATACTTCTGCCTGCATCGATTTTGTGAGACGCTCACAGGAGTACAAGTTGCATCCGGTTGTTGGAATTGATTTCAGAAATGGAGTGGAACAACAATTTGTTGGCATTGCCAAAAACAACGAAGGATTCAGAGAACTCAACGAGTTTTTCACTCCTTACCGGCAAAAAGACATTCCCCTCCCATCCACAGCTCCTGTATTTGATAATGTCTATGTGATTTATCCCTTTAGCACCAATTTGATAGAGTTAAAAAAAAATGAATTTCTTGGCATCAGCACGGAAACACTGAAAAAGCTCCCCTTTTCGGTATGGAAAGATAAGGTCAACAAGCTGGTAATTCTCCAGACTTCCACATTCCGGCACAAGCGCGATTTCAACATCCATCGGCTCATGCGAGCCATCAACAGGAATACCCTGCTCAGTAAATTACCCAAAACCGATCAGGCTTCACCCAACGACCTGTTCATAGAAAAAGAAGAGTTACTGGCCACTTTTGCCAATTACCCTGAAATTATTGAGAATACGCAAAACCTGCTTTCAGATTGTAAAACAGACTTTGAGTTTGGGAAAAATAAGAACAAACGTTTCTTCACCTCCTCCGAAGAAGAGGATTTCATTCTGCTGCAGCAGGAGTGCATGAAGGGGCTTCCATACCGGTATAAACTTACGGATGTAAAGGTAATTGAACGACTCAACAAAGAGTTAAAAGTAATCCGGGAGCTGGGATTCTGTGCTTATTTCCTCATTAACTGGGATATTGTTAACTATGCACAAAGCAAGAACTACTACTATGTGGGACGAGGCAGCGGTGCCAACAGCGTAGTAGCCTATCTGCTACGTATCACTAATGTGGATCCAATCGATCTGGATCTCTACTTCGAGCGCTTCATCAATCCATACAGAACGAGTCCGCCCGACTTTGATGTGGATTTTTCATGGACCGACCGGGATGATGTAACCAGGTACATTTTCGATCGATACGGGATTGAGCGCACAGCCTTACTTGGTACCTACATCACCTACAATCACAAGTCAGCTTTTCGGGAGATCGGGAAAGTATTCGGCCTCCCCGATGAGGAAATTACCAGATTACAGAGAGATCCTCATCCTGCCCGGGCCGATGAATATGGAAAGTGGGTAATTAAGTACAGTCAATACATTTCCGGATTTCCCAGTCATTGCAGCATTCATTCCAGCGGAATTGTAATTTCGGAAACACCTATCAGCTATTTCAGCTCCGCAGAATTGCTGCCCAAAGGATTTCCATCTACCCAGTTCGACATGCAGGTAGCTGAAGATGTAGGACTACACAAATTCGATATTCTTAGTCAGCGGGGATTGGGGAAGATCAAAGATTCTCTCGAAATCATCAAGGAAAACCAGGGCGTGGATATCGACATTCATGATGTCCGTCTGTTTATGAATGACCCTGCAGTTAAGCAATCGCTAAAATCGGGTGAAGCCATAGGCTGCTTTTACGTGGAATCTCCTGCCATGCGAATGCTGCTTACCAAGCTCAAAGCTGAAGATTATAAACGTCTGGTAGCAGCCAGTTCCATTATTCGCCCGGGGGTTGCCAAAAGTGGAATGATGCGGGAATACATCGAACGGTTTCAGAATGTCAGTAAGCGTGAGAAGGCCCGAAAAGCCATTCCTGAGATGTACAAAATACTGGAAGAGACCTATGGCGTAATGGTCTATCAGGAGGATGTAATTAAAGTTGCTCACTACTTTGCAGGACTCACCCTTGATGAAGCTGACATCCTGCGCCGGGGTATGTCGTGGAAATTCAGACAGCGCAACGAGTTCTGGAAAATACGGGACAAGTTCTTTTCCAACTGCAAGGAGAAGGGATATCCCCGTCAAACCATCGATGATATCTGGCGGCAAATTGAGAGTTTTGCCAATTATGCCTTTGCCAAGGGGCATTCGGCCAGCTATGCCGTTGAAAGTTTTCAGGCACTTTACCTGAAAGTCTACTACCCGCTTGAATATATGGTCGCAACGGTTAATAACGGAGGTGGATTCTACTCGGTACAACTCTATCTGCACGAAGCAAAAATGAAAGGTGCCCGCATAGAACCTCCCTGTGTTAATCGGAGCAACTGGCTCAGCCGAATTGATGGTATATCAGTCTTTCTCGGTTTTTGCCTGCTCCA
>Ga0233443_1002155_pt1 | contig 15445 bp, 18 predicted proteins | sample SI_123_September_2_FD_182784 | JGI IMG/M metagenome (GOLD analysis project Ga0233443, IMG submission 182784) | Seawater microbial communities from Saanich Inlet, British Columbia, Canada - SI_123_September2016_200_MG | ecosystem: Environmental > Aquatic > Marine > Inlet | place: Canada: British... | reverse complement strand
CGCCGTGTGGTCGAACCTACTAAGCTGGTATCGCAAAACTTTCTTGAGAACAAGGAGGACGTGGACATCTTTCTCGAAAAGCTTCGTGAAGAACTGGAAGCAGCCATCAATAATAACGAACGCGTAGAAATCCGTTGATCCTCAAGAGGAATACAAAGTGCCTATCAATCGTACTGCTTTAAAGAACTATGCGCCTAAAGCTCGACAGGGTTTCATCGCTGCCACTGTTGCTCGTGCTGCCAAGTTTGGTATTTCCGAAACCGATACTGTTCCCATGCAGGAACAGGGTGATGTCGTAATCATCGGTGGTGAAGCATTCTCGAGAAAGATTGGGGCACAACGCAGGGCATTGGCCGCACGGATCAAACTGCACGGTTTTGGTCAAACCATGGAGGAAGTAGCACTGGCAAGAGTCACATTTACAAGGAATGTAGGGGATCATGACTACCACCTGCATTCAGTAGAACTGCATAATACCGGTGCGGCCAAGGCGATGACGTTGGCAGGGTTTGTGACCTTTTGTTCGGGGGTGTTGCAAAAGCCTGTTCAGGGGCAATTGGTTGTTCTGGGCGATATGAGTTTAGGTGGTGGCATCATCCCCGTAGAGAACATTGCTGAATGCCTTCAGATGGCGTTTGACTGCGGGGGTAAACGGATACTTCTACCAATGTCCAGTGTTGGTGATATCCAAAGTATACCCGGGGAGTTGTTCGCGAAGTTCCAGACATCTTTCTATAACGATCCCGTGGATGCGGTCTTTAAGGCGTTGGGTGTTGAGTGTTGAGTAAGAAATGTCCAAATAGCGTATTTGGTACACTTTTACTACTTTGCTTCATGTTGGTTAGGGAACACACAGCAGGGGTTTTCAATTAATGAGTGTGTGCAGCGTAATAAAGCATAAATTATAGAACAACCGGGAACTGTTTCGACATGAAACTTAATTTATATGTCGAGACCTTATATTCCGCCGTTTATTGGCGAATATAATTGACTTATTGTTTAATTCGACATAATATAATTAATATTAATAGTTATATGGTGAATTAGATGGCCAGAACGAAGAAAGCAAAAATACTTTCGAAGCCCCAAACCAAGGCGGCATTGCAATTTCTCAAAACTACCCGAAATCCTGAAAGGGACGCTGTAATTTTTCTGCTGTCGATCAAGGCAGGATGCCGCGCCAAAGAGATTGCAGAAATTACGTTCTCTATGATTACTGATCCTGAAGGCGTCATCAGCGATGTCATCTCCATGCCTGATTCTGCCAGTAAAGGTAAAGGTGGCCGCATTATTCCTTTAAATGCGGAATTGAAACAAGCTCTCATGGTTTTAATGGAAATTGCCCGAGCTAATCGGGAACAAAAGGGATTTGAACTGGATTTGGCATCGAAGATCATCACCAGTGAACGTGGGGATTCGGCGATGACTGCCAACACTTTGGCCCACTGGTTCAAACGTTTGTACGCAAGCTTGGGCTTCGATGGATGCTCTTCTCACTCAGGGCGTCGCACAGCGATTACTAGTTGGGCAAGAAATGTTTCCAAGGTTTCTGGTTCCATTCGCGATGTGCAGTCGCTAGCCGGTCATTCGTCGATGCAGATCACACAGGCGTATATTGATGTGAATGTTGAGGCAAAGCAGAAGTTGGTTGATCTTGTTTAACAATGAATGTGGACAACTCACCAAGTAAATGTGAACAGAAAAAGAATTATTGGCAACTTTGATTTGCTGTCCATATCGGTTTTCGGGATTGCATATGTCAGCCGCTGAAGTGTATCAATCTATAGGGGAAGCATTTTTTTCGCGATCCCGAGAGGGCGGCTCATGGACAAGAAAAATAAGGACGAAGTATTAAGCGGTTGTCAGCAGCTAGAGGACTACTTTGTCGAGGAAGACGGATTGAGATTTGCCGGATTTCACTTGCTAGTAGAATTCTGGGGTGCGGAAGGGTTAAAGGATGTCCGCTTGATTGAGAAGGCATTGCAAGATGCTGCGTACAGGGCTGGTGCGACCGTGCTTGATATTCATGCCCACACTTTCTCGTCCGGTGGGGTTACAGGGATTGCAGTTCTTGCTGAATCGCACATCAGTATCCATACGTGGCCAGAAAGAAGCTATGCGGCGATCGATATTTTCATGTGTGGCAATTGTCGGCCTAGTGAAGCTATTGGACCTCTGAAAAGTGCCCTGCGGCCAAGTGAAGTTAAGATATCAGAGCACAAACGTGGTGTCCTTCCATTGGTGTAAATTCGAATTGCAGCATTCTTAAGCTAAGAGAGGCCCCATGATACCTATTAGAGATGACAATCCACAGGTCTCTGTCCCATGGGCAACATATGGTCTGATTAGCTGCAACGCTGCTGCTTGGATTTTTTTGCAGGGTGCAGGATTCGGTGAGAGTTTTGAACCGTCAATTTGTGAGTACGGCTTAATACCCGCCAACATTCTTGGTGATGTTGGCAGCGTTGGCAAAGGTACTTGCGAAGGATTTACTGACTACGGCCTTCTAAATGTTTTGACCTCAATGTTTATGCACGGGGGATGGATGCATATCTTGGGGAACATGCTTTTCCTTTGGATATTTGGTGGCAATGTTGAAGATGCCATGGGACCAGTCCGGTTCGTGATATTTTACATACTTTGCGGTGTAGCAGCGGCAGCAGCACAGGTTTTGAGTGGACCGAGTTCATCAATTCCGATGGTTGGAGCATCGGGTGCTATTGGTGGAGTTATGGGAGGTTATCTAATGATATACCCCCGTGTGAAGGTGCACATTCTAGTACCAATCTTCATAATATTTTGGACTTTTCGGGTTCCAGCATGGGCGATGCTGGGCTATTGGATCGGTTTGCAGCTTTTTGAAGGTATGATTTCCTTAAACTCGACAGGTGGGGGCGTTGCGTTTTGGGCTCATGTCGGCGGATTTGTAGCGGGAGCGTTGGCTGTCTTTGTTCTAAAAGATGATGAATTGCTGTTCGACCATCCATACCACGGTTGGACTGATAGCGAAGACCCAGCATCTATCTGGGACGATCCGAACAACCGACAAAATTGAATATAGAGGGTCAACCATGAATATCCGACCAATGGATCAATCAGACATTGACGATGTTGTTGGCGTGATAGACAGCCATGATGAGGATGATGCCGAGGACGCACGTAGCGACTTTGGGGAGAGCGGCACTGAAACTCATTGGGTTGCCGAGGTCAATGGAGCGGTTATCGGAATCAGCGGATATCGTCAAGTACCTGAGACGCATGGTAGCGGTTGGATTTCATGGACCTATGTGCGTGAAGACTATTGTGGCAAGGGTATCGGGAAAAAACTTTTCCAGCACACCATTGAACACGCTATAGAGGCTGGTGCTCAGAAACTCTTCATCAAAGTTTCAAACTACGTTGATGACGACGGAAAAAGTATCTACCAGAATGCTACCAAAATGTATGAGTCTTTCGGGTTTGAATGCGAAGTCACATCTAAAGATTTTTATGATGAAGGTGAGGATCAACATATATACGCCAAGAACTTGTTTCCCAATCTAGGAACGGAGGAAGACAAGGAAAATGAAAAGCCAGTCGTGCGGTTTATTGATGTTTACGAAATAGCGGAAACCAATGGCGCGTATAGTTTTAGATGGGAAGTGATCAAGAAATCCTTTTTCCAAAAAAGATCGTTTACCATCGATGATTTGCATGTGGGATTGAACGCGGTCAAAGAAAGGGGTGGTAGAATAGTGTTCTTGACATTTCTCTCGAATCTTCCGTTAATACATTCACCTTTAGCGAGTGCTGGGTTCAAATTGGTTGGGCAGTTGACTGATTATTATGAACCCGGAGTACATGAACTACACTTCGTTCATCGGCTTGAGGGACTCTAGAACGTTGATCTAATACATTTGGGGATGCACACATGAATACTGATGCGCTTGTGAGAATAGTTGTGCTGGTCGCTGTCGTTGGCGGGGGTCTCTACTTTTTTAATATGGATAGCGAACCGACAGGACCTGACCCACAAGATGCTTACCTTGGACGTGTGCTCGATATTACAGTTGATACCATCGTAAAAGCGGATGAAGAAATTAAAGCTCTTCCCGCTGAAAAAAGGACCGGAGATGCTCCCCTATTCCATTTGGCTGACATGCTGGAAGAAGCATATAACTCTGCGACCCCATCACTAGACCCAGAACATATTGGAGTTTCTCCGCAAGAAGATGCTGCGCTGCTCGCCTACACAGATGCAAATGCCAATAATGAGCGTGATTTAGGCGACTCTCCGCTTTTTCTTATTGAAGTTGATGGACAAAACAGTCGTGTAATTGCGACTAACGCGAAGGGCGTTGTACATGATCGAGGGTTCAGTGGATCAGGGATGCTGACAGGGTTTTTGATTGGGAACATGCTTAATAGACAAAGCTCCGCAGGTGCGACTTCAAAGGTTTCACAAAAGAGAACTTTCAGCGCAACCCAAGCAAGGGCAAGATCACGAGCAGGTTCTGGAAGCCACAGTCGTGGGAAATAACTATAGATAGATGTCTGTCTTTCACAAAATTCGACCTTGTTTTTACGAAAATGTATCTGACCAATACTTGTGAAAACTGTCGATCCAGATAGCAGCAATAATATTAGTTCGAAACAAGGAGCAACGCTCCTTATTTCGCTTCTGGTTGTGGCTCTTTGCGGAATTGTCTACGAACTGAACATTGGGACAATATCCAGCTATCTCTTGGGTAATAGCGTTTACCAATTCTCCATTACCGTAGGGCTGTTTATGTTCTCAATGGGAATAGGTTCATATGTCACTAAATTCCTGAACGATAGGTACGTCGAAAATTTTATTGCAATAGAAATTGCAATTGCAGTGGTTGGTGGATTGTCCGGAATCATTCTTTTTACCGTATTTCCATTTGCCCGCATTTTCTACGAATTGGCGATGTACGCATCCATTTTCTTGATTGGTTGTCTGGTCGGGATGGAAATCCCTATTCTCACTTCACTGTTGTCTTTGCAACGCGGTGCCAAGCAGACCATCGCTGATGTAATGTCGTTCGACTATCTGGGTGCGTTGATTGGGTCTGTGGCCTTCCCCTTGCTTCTGTTGCCGTCGTTGGGTTTGCTCCACACTTCTTTCGTTATTGGCTTGATAAACGCGTTGGTAGCGTTTTCCACATTGATTGTTTTTCGCAAAATGGTGAGGCGCTTTAACTATTTTATGGCTGTGAGTGTCGTGGCGCTGGTATTGTTGACCTTGTGCAATATTTTTGGAGTGTTTTTTACTCGCTTTGCAGAAAAGCACTTGTATTTCGATCAAATAGTCCACTCAGAACAAACTCCCTACCAGAAGCTAGTTTTTACTCGCTCAACCAATTTCAAAGACCATCGTTTGTTCATTGACGGCAATATCCAATTCTCTAGCAGGGACGAATACCGATACCATGAATATTTGGTTCATCCCGCAATGTCTGTTCCGGGGCCTCGTGAAAGAATACTTGTACTAGGTGGTGGTGACGGCCTCGCGTTGAGGGAGGTGCTAAAATATAAGGATGTCATTAAAGTTGATTTGGTAGATATTGATCCACGCATTATCGAACTAGCTAAGAATTTACCGACACTTCGAAATCTCAACCATGAGAGTTTTGCAGACGAACGAGTAAGCAGTCACAATGAGGATGCATTTACGTTTCTCAACCGAGTAGGTCCAAAATATGATCGCGTCATTATGGATTTTCCCGATCCACATAATGAAGCTTTGAGTAAGTTATATTCCAAGGAATTCTACACAATCGTCCGTAAACGCTTGGCCATGGGAGGGGTAATCGTAACCCAAAGTTCCTCCCCCTTTTTTGCGCGTCGTGCTTTTTGGTGTATTAACGCAACAATAAAAACAATTTTTGATCAGACGATAGCGTACAATGTGGCACTTCCATCATTTGGCATATGGGGGTTCAACATGGCTACGCACGGGACACAGTTTCCCAGTACTTGGAATTTTTCGGTCTCGACCAAAGCCATACTTGCGGAAACATTTTCAAAAGCGCTGATTTTCGACAAAGACCTCGGTCCAGTAGACACACAGGTCAACTCTTTGTTTATGCCCAAATTATACCAGTATTACGCAGAGGATATCAGAAATTAGTTTGAAATCAGAGCGCCCTTTTGCGTCCGAGAATTGGGAAGATCGCGGGAGTGTTGTTTTTGTAGTGTCTGTAGTCTTTGTCAAAAACTTGGGAAAGGCAGCTTTCTTCTCGTGCAACTCGGAAATAGGAAATAGGTAGCAGCATGAGCACCAACACCAAAAATCCAAGGAGACTACTCAGCAGCCAAACTATCCCAAGAGAAATGCATACCAGCCCTATTTCCGATGGATGTCGAACAAAGCTGTAAATTCCTCCTACAACCAACTGCTGACCTACTGTTACTTTGGGCATTGAAAAGAAGGCATTTTCTAGTTTCCTAAAGGCAGAAACTCTGAGGTGAACTCCAAGAAGCACTGTTGCTGTGCCTGTTACTATATGAGCACTAGACTCCAAATCGACTGGATAAATCAGATGCTCACATAGGGAAGCAGAGAAAACTACCAACAAAACAACACCTGTAATCTGCGTCAAAATTAGGTCAACGCGGTTCTTCTTGCTGACTTCGATCACCTCACAGCGCGTCACGCCCAACCAGCTTTCCGCTAGGCAAAAAATCGAGATTGCCGCTAAGAACGAAATGACAAACGGATCATATGAGATCTGTTCCCATTTTCCCAAAAGGAATATTTGTAATAGGAAAAATAGCAAATTTGTCAGTGCGGCTAGCCCCGATATCATCACTCGGTCTGGGTGCTGACGCTTAACTCTTGAAGTCATCCATAATTTCTTTGAAATGGTTTTCGGTGATGTCCAAGGCGGATAAAGCCTTGATGAGGGTTTTTTGTTCCTCTTCGTCAAAATCACCGTCTGCATAAGCAATACTTATTAGGGCCCTGACAACTAGCTCTTTTCCATTGGCGTTTACTTGGCCATTGATGCTTTCAAGGTAATCCTCTATGGCGAGGTCCTCATTTTTTGTGGTTTCAATTTCGAGTGCCATATCTTCACGGCTAGCGTCTTTCCCCGTTAGAGAATTGTATATGCTAGTCATGGCGTCAATTTCAGACTCGTCAACTACTCCGTCAGCTAGAACCATGATTGCCATAGATTTGCGTACAGCACGTTCGTATTCTGATTCGAATGCCTTTCTATCGGCTTCCACGTCGGCAGCTAATTCAAGAACTTTGTCATTATAAGTGTTCTTACAGGTTAGGCATTCGATATACTCACCGAGCAAATCCAATGGAATAAGGGGAACGAAATAGAGTGTAAAAAAGCGCCTGACTTTTCTACGTTTATATGGTCGTTCACTCCCGCAGTTTGGGCAGAAAAAATCACCTGAGTCTCCTGTTAAGGTGAGACCTCGCGTTCCAAAGAAAATCATACCTACCTCGTTCAAAGATTCTGCAATAATGAGAAGAATTTGTTACGCGTGGCTACAAATAATTTACAGGCTTCACGATGCCAGCAACACTGGTGAATGGAAGCTCATAGTGTACAGCTTATTTGTGCATTACCGCCAAGTGTTTTTCGTGTACAAGGAAAAATTAACGGAATAGGCTGAAGACAATTGCAGGTTTCTGAATGCCATGAACCGACGTTGTGCTGAGTGGTGGCCAGCCCTTCCACCTGTACTTTAGAACCAGTGTGATGCGATAACAGAACATGGTTGATATAGGCAGATTGTATCGTTCTCAGTCAGAGGATGCATTTGGGCGTCCTTCACGGACCGTTTGGAAGGTAGTAGCGATCAGTGAAGGTGCAGGGCGGTACGCTCATGCCAGTCTTGCAGACGCTGCAGACCCGTTGTCCACGAAGATGGTCGCCGTTAGCGCATTGCTGGACCCGGACCTTTACCTGCCGGTGAAATAATTTACATCTGGGCACTGGCTCTTTTCTGTTGGTGTAAAGGTAGCTTGTCACATTGAGTTTTGAATTTTCGTGTCAGAGTGTCGCTGCCGTGCCGTTGCCCTTCAATGAAATAACTCTTAGGAACACGGTTCCGGGCTGACAAGCAGACTATTGTGATATTCTGCGAAGCAAATGAGGGGAGCAGTGACAATGCCCGAATTACCAAGTGGGGCAAATTTTGCGATAGACCGTTCCGCACTGTTTGATCATGGTGGAAATTGGACTAAATGTCCTGATGGACACTTTTGGTATTGGAACGCTGCGCCAGAGATGGGCTTGCCACCTTTTGATCTGGATGCCGAAATTTCGTTGATGGCTGAACACGCACTTGTTCCGTCAAGCCGAAAAGATATGACACGTTTTGTTCAAGTCCTTGAGATGAACGACGATGGCTTGTACTCATGGGGTGGCGAGTGGCTGAGTTCATTCCCTCAGTATGTTGAACTCAGTCAGAAGGATATGGCCGCTTGGAATGCTTGGATAAACCGTCCTGAAGTAGATGCATTCCTTGACGAGACAATATATGAGTGCCAACGGCTTGCGGAGGTTAGTCGCAATGCTGAAGGCAGGATTGTTGTTGAGAGCCGTGGAGAACGAGATGAAGATGGTTGGGTCAAGGGAGGTCACAGGGCAACAAAACAAGGCCACTGAATCGCCACAGCCGCCCCGAAATCAACTGCCATAGGATCGTAATGGGCTAGTGCTGCTTCTGTGCATTTGCAGCGGCTACAAGACCTTCCAAATCAGCATCCAGAGCCATATTTCCACGGTCGCGGCGTATCTAAGAATATCGTTTTTGCATATTGATGTTAATATCGAAGCAAAACAGAAGCTGGTTGATTTAGTGTGAAGCATTTTTTTGCATCAATTGGCGACCGTGAACACTGATTCAACGGAAACATCTACTCCCTCAAAAGAGACCACCTTTAACCTTTCCATATACATAATAAATTTGTGGAGACATACTGTATAGACCGCTATAGTTGCACGTATGCAACACAATTATTCAAGGAGTATTTGGGGATATGCAGCCTTTTCAGAATCGGATTGAATGGTTGCGGACAAGGCCAATAAGGATGCGATGCGGAAAGTCGTGGATTTGGTTTAAGGGATATTAGGGGTGAGGAGACTTTGGGTATCTGGCTGACTGTAGAATAATCGGGGATGGCGATGGCTGATTTTGAGATTGGATTGAATGCGGCAGAATCTGATAACTTTACGACGGCTTTGCGTGAATGGAGGCCGTTGGCAGAACAAGGGCTTGCTGATGCGCAGAATGGTCTTGGAACGTTGTTTTACAACGGTGATGGAGTTTCTCAGGACTATTCGGAAGCGGAGATGTGGTATCGCAAAGCGGCTGACAATGGAGACGCGAATGCCCAGTATCATCTCGGGTTGGTGTATCGCGAAGGATTTGGTGTGGATCAGGATTATGTGGAAGCGGTGAAATGGTTTCTACGTGCGGCTGAACGGGGGCATACGAAAGCGCAGCTAAGTCTCTCATTCATGTATAGCAACGGTCAGGGAGTGGATGAGGACTCCAATGAAGCGGTGAGGTGGTGTCTTGAAGCGGCTGAACAAGGAGATGCGGGAGCCCAGTATATTCTGGGCTCAATGTACGACATCGGTCAGAATATTACTCAGGACTACGAAGAAGCGGCATATTGGTACCAAGAAGCGGCTGAACAGGGGGATGCCGATGCGCAGTATGCTCTTGGGTTGATGTACAACAAAGGAAAGGGAGTGACAAAGGACCACAAAGAAGCTGCGAAGTGGGCTCGCAAGTCCGCTGAACAAGGAGATGCCTAAGTGCAATATAGTCACGGGTTGACGTACGACTTTCATTACAAGTACTGATTTCTTAGAAGTTCATTACCATCTTTGGCTTCTTACTACGAAGGGTGTTGCTGGCCCTCGCAACCAACAAATTATCCGCAACCATAACCGGTTAGCAGGTTTGTAATTTTGTTGAGTCTTAGTCCTATTTTCGTGGAAGTGATATGGAAGTACAAAGTACAAAGCGCTGAAAAAGACGATACTTTTAGTAAATTTGTGCGATATTTATTCTCTAGTAACGGGGGAATGGATAGTTATGGGAATCGACAAGAAGATTATGGCCAAGGCTTTGGTTCAAGCGATTTGGCTCTGGGCTGATGAACGGCACAACTTCCCTAAGGGCATCAATACCAAGTTTGACGAAGACTGGTTTGTTTCGTTCATTGGAGATTGGAAAGTAGCAAGGACAATCAAAGAAGGTGATAAAATCAAGGTATTTGATCTTTTACGAAAAAGGTTTTTCAACCCGAGTGGGCGCTTATTGTCATTGAAGGCTAAAGACATTGATGACATAGCAGATGAATTGGCCAAAGATGGTTTAACCCCACTTAAACGAGTGCCGCGTTCGTTGGTATCAAAGACCGCCTTTTTTTGTAGTCCGGACAAGTTTCCACCGCTCGACAAGTTTGCGCTAAAAGGAATAAATCAAAGGCGGGGTGGTAAGAGGAAGACCGGCAAAGCATTTTTAAAAGCCCCAAATTACCAATCTTTTAGGACAGCTTGGGAAGTGGAATACAAGAAGGAGACCGATGCAATAAAAAGGGAATGCAGCAAAAAGAAGTGGAAACCGATAGCTGAATCCTTTGGAGTATCATTCGAATGTTTACAGAAGAATAGCTTCGCCCAAAAAGTGTTTGATAACGTTCTAAATTTTGAGGCAAAGGGTAGAGACAACTCCTTTTGGGGAGGGTAATAGACCCATTCCAACAGGCATACTAGGCAACAAGGCGGTGACGGCGACTGAGAAGGGGTAATGATCCCGTGGTGGAAATGGCGGAATACGACAGAGAACGTGAGCTAGCGGAAAGGCTGAACGATTTTCTTGTTTCGTGCCTTGGCGTTCCAGAGGCTGACTACTACAGCGGCATGGACTTCAATTCTTTCATGAAGTTGAAGTCGGTACTTTCCAATATCAACAACATCATCACAATGAAGGTTACATGTTCATTCGTTGAGTGGCTGGCTGTTCAAATGAACTGGAATGATGAGGTGACTGAGCTAGCCGTCAACAGCATTATATCAACGAAACCAAATGCTAATGGATATGATGTTGAAATTGAAATAGGTGGCCGTTCAATAATTGCCGAAGTGAAATGCAATCGACCTATCAATGGTGGTTACGCATACGGGGCTGCACAAAGACACGGCATTGAAAAAGATGTGAAGTCACTGGTGGAAGGAAAGTCCAAATCAAAAATGGTACCGTCAGACTGTTTGAAGTTTATGGTCTTCATTGATCTTCCGGAAGTTCGCAAAGCTACACAGATGTGTCTTGATACTCGTATCGATCACGGGAATTCGATTTGTTTTTATCGTGACGGTATTGTTACTGATGACAAGAGCAAGGTGTATGTAGTCTTTGTGGACAAGGTGACAAATGCTTTAACTTGATTTTGCTGACAACTCGGTAGCGCGGATGTGACGGTGGTGATGAAATGACTCAGACTTCGTCAGAGAAATGATATTGATCGAGCGTCACGACAACCTTTTCAGCCCTGAGATTGATATACCGTTGAAGAGAGGCAAGGGTTTTGTGCCCAGTCAACATTTGGATGATTGATAGATTCTCAAGATGAAAATCATCCACAAATGTAGAAATGGCTTCGTGGCGAAAATCATGGAATCTCCAGTCGTCTTGGAGTTTGCCAGCTTTGTGAAGCTCTTTGGCGATGTCTATCCAAGATTGGGTAACAGTTGTTGTCGCGATACCAAACACAGTTTCATCGCCAAAATTTGGTTCATATTCTTTCAACACCCTTAATGCGGCAGGTAGAAGGGGAGCAGTTCTGGCATCACCATTCTTGGTATCCACAAGGTGAACAGTCCGTTTTTTGAAGTCGATGTTTTCAGGTCTTATGGAGGCAATCTCACCATTGCGCATTCCAGTAGCCAAGGCCATCTTGATATAGGGTAGTAACCACGGGCGGTTATCTTGGGCGGCATACTCAAAGATGTTTTCTTTCTCACCCTCTTTCAGCCTCTTGTCCCTGCCTCTTTCAGCTTTAGGGAACTGTATGGCTTTAGCCTGATTTACCAGACCATCAAAACCCCATTCGGAAATTGCAGTGTTGATTACCCCCTTGATGATGTTGAAGTCATTCTTAACGGTTTGCGTTGCGCGGTTTTCTGTTTTGAGTCGGGTATTCCTGTAATCCCTGAAATCACTTGTCTTGAGGTCAACAAGCTTCTTCTTGGCTATGGGGTACTTTTTGAGGTTGTTGGCACGATGGGTTTCAACGATATATCCCTTGTGTTTCTTCACATCGGGTTCTTCAAGCCATTTGTCCAAAGCATCAGAAAATGTCAGGTTTAATAGATCACCATGGAATTGGCTGAACGTACCCTTATCGATTTGGTTGACGACATCAGTACCCCAAGCGTCTGCGGCACCTTTGGTACTATGATTGTTACTTACATCATATTCTTTGTATCGAACGCGGGTATACCAAGTGACATCGCCATTTTTCCCAACATGTTTCTTTGGTTTGAAACCTTTCGCCATCGTTCTGCCCCTCTAAATGGAAACTTGAGATGACCTGAACTTACTGGGTATCAATCCGCATTGTCAAAAATATGTCGAAAGTAGGAAATCGCGATCTCCAGAAACGGAAATCCTAGATCGCAGATGCCCTTATAATCCATTGTATTATAAGGAAAAAATGGCGGATGGGGTGGGATTCGAACCCACGAAGGGCTTGCACCCTCGCTGGTTTTCAAGACCAGTGCCTTCAACCACTCGGCCACCCATCCGTCTCAGGGCGGACAGATAGCATCACCAGGGGCCTTAGGGCAAGGACCCAGTCGGGCAAAATATGTGTAAATGTTGAAAGTTGCGGAAAAAGAGCGGTTCATTTGCACTGTTGGCATTTGCAGTCCGGGCAGAAGCGTCAATAATGCAGGCGATATAATCCATCAAAACAACAAGAGGTGCCTCGGCATCCATAAGCTGGGGAGCCTGAATTGACCCGCGAAACTGCGATAAAAGATGCCGAAACAACCTTTGATGACGGCACATTTCTGAGTGACCTGAGAAACCTGGTTTCCTATGCGACTGAAAGCCAGGATCCGGCAAGTGGTCCAGTGCTCAGGCGATATCTTGATGATGCCATGCGTCCGTGGCTGGAAGGCATGGGGTACAGCTGCCAGGTCATGGATAATCCGCAGGCGCAGTTCGGGCCGTTCCTGCTGGCCGAGCGCATTGAAGATCCATCATTGCCGACGGTTCTGACTTATGGTCACGGTGACGTCGTTGGTGGCCAGGATGATCGCTGGCAGGAGGGTCTAGATCCGTGGACGCTGACGCAGAAGGGGGATCGTCTGTATGGCAGGGGCACCGCTGATAACAAGGGACAGCACGCCATTAATATGACGGCCTTGCGCACGATCATCAACACACGCGGCAGGCTCGGATTTAATTCAAAAATTCTGATTGAAACCGGCGAGGAAACCGGCTCTCCCGGACTGGCGGAACTGTTTCAGGAAAAGGCAGACCTGTTTCGCTCGGACGTGCTGATTGCATCTGACGGCCCTCGCGTTGATCCTGCGCGTCCGACTTTGTTTATGGGATCGCGCGGTGCCATTAATTTTGAGCTTAAAGTCAACTTGCGGGAGGGGGCGCATCACTCCGGCAACTGGGGCGGTTTGCTTCGTGACCCGGGTATTGTGTTGTCACATGCGATTGCCTGTATCACCGACAGGCGTGGTCAAATCAAGGTGCCGGAATGGCGGCCGGATGTGTCATTGACACCGGCTGTGCGGGCAGCCCTGGCTGATATTGAATTAAATGCCGGTGAGAATGCGCCTGATGTTGATACGGACTGGGGGGAAGAAGCACTGACACCGTCCGAGCGTGTCTGGGGCTGGAACAGTTTTGCCGTTCTGGCCATGACATCCGGTATCCCTGAACGACCGCAAAATGCCATTGCGCCGGTGGCGACGGCTTGGTGCCAGTTGCGCTTTGTCGTCGGCACTGACCTCGATGATATTGTGCCGGCCCTTCGCAGACATCTGGCGGCGGAAGGCTTTGACAAGGTGGAGGTCACCACTGACGGCGATGTTTCCTTCAATGCCACGCGACTTGATCCCGACCACCCCTGGGTCGAATGGACGGCTCGGTCTGTCCGTCAGACCACCGGCAAGTCTCCGGCGATTTTACCCAATCTGGGTGGGTCATTGCCCAACGAGCTTTTTGCCCATGGGTTGGGGTTGCCGACGATCTGGGTCCCGCACTCCTATGCCGGTTGTTCGCAACATGCACCCAATGAGCATGCTCTGGCATCAACAACGCGTGAAGCGCTTGCGATCATGACCGGTATTTTCTGGGACCTGGGTGAGGGAAATACCCCTCATACGGCGAATTAATCCGGTTGATATTTTGTCAGCTGGCAGAACATTCAGATTTCACAATGCTTAAGGTCGATCTTCTGCCTTTTCCTGCTTATGATGGGATTTAGTCATACTTTTTTGAATGGTGAGCCAGTTTTATGACCGCGTACAATATTTTCATCGTGGATGATGATCCGCAAATGTGTGCTATAATGACAGCGTGGCTGGTTGATGCCGGGCATACGGTGGAATCAGATACAGCTGGCAGCACAGCCTTGCCCCGAATCGCTGTTCTTGAACCTGACGCTATTCTGGTCGATCTCATGATGGCGGAGGTAGATGGTCTGGAAATGATATCCGAGCTTCGTTCCAGGGAAGGCAGCGCAAATTCTGCTATCATCATGGTAACGGCCAGAACGGATGACATGTGGTTCAATCGGGCAAAAGAAGCAGGCGCTGATGATTATCTGACCAAACCGCTGGCGCAGGCATCTTTTGTTGAAAAGATTCAGGAAGCGATAGCGGCCAAGCTGGCGCGGCACTAATAACGCAATATTTACTTGCGGCCTGACAAAATAACGATGACAAGAATATGATGACAATGAACCTGAAAATTGACCGGACAATTGCGCTGCTAAAGCGTGTGGCTTTCGTTGTTGTTCTGGTTGGAACGGGCGTGGCGTTTGTAAATTCAGCGACCAACGCAGAGGTCAAGGTTCGCTCGTACTACAAGGGATCGAAAACCGAAAGTTCTGTAGGCGGCAAAAAAGGATCTGGTGGCAGCGGCGGCAAGGGCACCAAATCAAGAGGTGGCGAGCAACGACCCGGCAATCGTCCGTCCCCGGACCAGGATTTTGAGCCCGGCGAGGTTCTGATCAGCAATCCACCAGGGGGTTTCGAAAGCAAAATCAAGAAGCTCGGATTTTCCATCATTGAACGTGTGCAGATGAAGGAAATCAAGATGGATATCTGGCGCCTGAAAACGCCAAAGGGCATGACCGTACCAGACGCCATCAAACTTATTGGCAGAAGTTTCCCCGGGGCGACTGTCGACGCCAATCACCGCTTTGATCTGTCTG
>Ga0233443_1002152_pt1 | contig 15453 bp, 16 predicted proteins | sample SI_123_September_2_FD_182784 | JGI IMG/M metagenome (GOLD analysis project Ga0233443, IMG submission 182784) | Seawater microbial communities from Saanich Inlet, British Columbia, Canada - SI_123_September2016_200_MG | ecosystem: Environmental > Aquatic > Marine > Inlet | place: Canada: British... | reverse complement strand
AGAAGGTACACTAACACTACAGGTAGGTACAACACCTGATGACTTGTTACTAACACCTACAGATGCAGGTATAGTTGCGGCTAATATGGATAATGTGGTTCTAGCAGCACAAAGTGTTGCAACTATACAAACAGTAGCAGACAACATATTAGATGTTAATACAAACGCTACAAATATAGTAGCGATTCAAAATGCAAGTGCAAACGCAGATACTGCAACAGCTAAAGCTCAAGAAGCTAGTGATAGTGCAAGTACGGCCTTAGAATTAAAAAATACAGTAGTAGAAAAAGAAGCATTAGTTAATCCTCATTATGGTGCTATAGATAGCATTGCAGCTGTTGAGGTATTAGAGGATATGAATATCTTAGCTAATACTCAAACACTAGCTGACATTGAAGCGGTAGCAGGTATTGCAGACCTTATTGAAGAAGGAGTTGGCTCTATTGGCAATACAACTTCTCAAGGTATGTTTCAACACAATAAAAGAATAGTATCAGACAAGACAATTACAGAAGATTATAATGCTATCAGTGCAGGACCTGTAACTGTAGATGAAGGTGTAACTGTAACTGTACCTGAAGGTTCTACATGGGTAATTTGTTAATGAGTAGTTTAACGCAGGATGTACTGACGGAGTTACTAGAATATAAAGATGGGGGATTATACTGGAAAGTTCGCCCTTATAAGAGTAGAGTAGAAGTAGGAGATAGAGCAGGAAGTGACCATCATTCAGGATACAGAATAATGAGCATTGGAGGTAATCAGTATTCTGAACATAGAATTATATACCTACACCAGACAGGGAACATAGATGATACTCTACAGATAGACCACATAGATGACAATAAATCTAATAATAGAATTGAGAATCTACGCTTAGTAACTGCTCAGGTGAATTGCAGAGATAGAGACAAACATGCGAAAGGGTATTCTTGGGACAAACACAACAAGACCTTTAATGCTAGAATCAAGAGGAACGGAAAGTTGAAGCATCTAGGTTGCTTTGAGACAGAAGAAGAAGCACGAGAGGCTTATGTTGATGCCTTAAAAGCTGAAGCAGTATAATGAGAAAGGAATAATATGAGTACAATTAAAGCAAACCAAGTATTAAACTTGGATGGAGATAGGATTGGTTCTGTAGTAGTAGATAGTATTGCTAATATGAAGAACTTAAATCCTGAAATAGAAGCTAATGCTACAGTAGAGCTATTAGGCTACTATAGTAAAAGTGATGGTGGTGGAGGTACTTTCTATTGGGATAGTACTTCTATTGAAGATGATAATGGCGGTACTATTATTGAAGCTACTGGTGTAGTAGATGGTAGATGGATTAGAAAATATAGCGGAGCTGTTAATGTAAAATGGTTTGGTGCTAAAGGTGATGGTGTTACTGATGATACTGCAGCTATACAGAAGGCGTTAGATTCTACATCTGAGGCAGTGTGGTTTTCTGATGGGGAGTACAGGATTACTGATACTGTATACGTTACCACATCTATACACAGTGATGGTAGCTATAAAAGTGGGTATAGGGCACTTATAGTTATGGATAGTGCTGCCCCTAAAGCAATTTTGGCTGGGGATACAAATGATTCTGATGCTTTGCGTAACATCGAAGGGGTTTCTATCTCTGGTAAAGATGACCAAAGTAAAATACATACAGCTATATATGGTAAAGGGTATAGACTAAAATTAACTGACATACGTATCAGGAACTGTGCGGTAGGTGTAGACATAGCAGGTGTATACATATGGAATACTAGGCTAGATATTTCAACTTGTATTATAGGATACTACCCATCAACCTTACATAGAGATGCACCTGACGTAGGGTCTACGATGTTTTCTTTTGAAGAATGTATCTTCAACTATAACAGTACTGGGTTTTACCAAAAGCATAGATATGGAGGAGGAGGAGGCAACTCTGAAGACTTACTAAATGTAACATTTAAAGGGTGTGGCTTTGAACATAATACAACTGGGTTATGGGCGGAAAATAGAATATGGAACTTAACGGTACAGAACTCTTGGTTTGAAGCTAATAGTGAATATGGATTAAAAATTGAAGCTACATCCACAGATGTTACTGAGATTAACAATAGACATGAGAGTAACTCCCCATATATGTTGAATAATAATTACTCAAAACTAGCTCATGGCTCTATAGACTCCTCTTCGTTTGGTGATTATCTACAAGTTAAAGGACCTATAAATAGTGATATACCTTCAACTATATCTTCTAATTATACAGATGCCTTACAAGGTATGGATATAGGAGCAATAATCAGATCAGGAAATGAAAACACCTTGTTAGCTATAGGCTATGGAGGATATAACGTGCTTGGTAAATCAGGCTTAGCATTTTTAAATGGTTATGGCGATTCAGGAGGTACTGGGCATACTATAGTATCTGATAGAAGTATTGAAGGTGGAGGTACAGCTGGTAGAGGTGCTCTAAGATTCTTTACTAACAGTAAAACCTCCACCTCAGAAGTGCTTAGATTAGGGTACAAAGGGCTTTACCCAGCTATAGATGCTAACTCTTCATTAGGGCGAGCTACAAATAGGTGGAGTGTAATCTTTTCTTCTACAGGCACTATAAATACTTCTGATGATAGAGAGAAAACATATAGAGATATCACAGAAGGTGAAACTTTAGTAGCTAAAGAGCTTAAAGGTCTCATGAAGTCTTTTAGATTTAATGACGCTATAGCTTCTAAAGGTGATGAAGCAAGAATTCACTTCGGTACATCTGCTCAAACAGTTAAAGCTACATTTGAGAAGTATGGATTAGTAGCAGAAGATTATGCACTGCTTTGTTATGATGAATGGGAAGCTGAATATGAACAAGTTGTAGATACTGAAGCTATACTAGATGAAGAAGGTAATGTTATTACAGAAGCTACTTATAAAGATGGCGAGTTGATTAAAGAAGCTGGTAATAGATATGGTATTCGATATACAGAATTATTATGTTTTATAATAGGAGCAATATAACATGAGTGAATTAATAATAGATAAGATTACTACCAGAGATGGTAGTAATGTGGGTGCAGTAGTAGTATCAGATATAGACGAACTACTATTGTTAAATACGAATAAAGAGATTAATACTACAGCTATTGTAAAAGATAGTAATAGAGGTGGTGTATTTAATTATGATGGTGCACAAAGTGGTGTTAATAATGGTGGTACTGTCTTTAATGGTTGGGTACGACAATATGATGGTGCAGTGAATGTTAAGTGGTTTGGAGCAGTTGGAGATGGTATTACAGATGACTATTCAGCACTAGTATCAGCCGTGGGTTCAGTTCCAGCAAGTACAGAAGCTAGTTTTATATTCCCAAATGGTACTTATTTAATATCTGAAACATTAGAGTTTGGAAACAGAGTTTTAGTGATTGATGGAGGAAATTCAACCATTAAACTTACTAGTAATAGTAATGGATATGTATTAAAATTTACCAATTCTGCGATAGTTAGTAATTTAAGAGTGACTCAAACTGCTGGATTAACATCGGATGGTATTTTTATTGCTGGTATTCGCCATAGATTTGACAACATCCAATCATTCAATGCAAAATTTACAAAAGTATTCCATTTGCAAAACTGTAAAGAGAGTCATTTTTCTAACATTAGAGTAGATGCAGATGCATCAGGTAAGACGGGTAGTGTGTTCTATATGGACTATTCTGTAAACAATACAATTTCTGATTCAATGATAGGTTATTGTGAGCATGGTTTTGAGTTCTCAACAGCTACTGAACCTACTTACGGATATAAGAGTGAGGGCTTTACAGCAACTAATGTTGTTACAGTATATTGTGATAGAGCCTTTGAAGCACTGAGTGTAACATCACTAGGAATTGTAAATTGTGTATTAGATTTCAATGAAAGCTATGGTGTTTTTTGTACTAACGGGGGACAGCTGTTCGTATCTGATAGTTGGATAGCTATGACTAATGGTTCTACGGGTGCTTGTATTGGTGGCCATGCTAACTTTACAGACGTGAAAGTACATAATAACTCATTAATAGGTGGTGGCTCATCTACTACAGCAAGGGCAATTTCAGCAGGAGGTACATATACTAGTTTCGTAGGGAACTATATACAAAACTTAAATTTTGGTATAGTTAATGACTCTAGTAGTTACTCTGCGCTCAATAAGCAGACTACAGGTACTACTAATGCAGGAAATGCAAAAGGTTTAGATTTTAATAATGGGGAACTATCGTTTGATGTTGCTAAGGTATCAAAGATAGATAGTACTGGGAATACTTTTGATTTAGGTAAGGCTAAACACTTTTCAAATAAGACGGTTGGTACTGGTTCTAACTTGGTTTATTCACAGCTAGGAGATGTACCTACTTTTGGGGAAGTGTATGTGTCAGAAGCAGGTACAAACAATTACCTTATATTGAAGTTCTATAAGCAAGGAAGTGCTTATTCTCCAAGAGTTACTACGGTAGCTAATCTAAATCTTACTTTTGCAGCAAGTAATGCTGGTGGAACTATAGCTATATCAGGATATACGGACATTGCTAATTGTACTTTTAGTACAGAATTTACAACTACAAGATAAGGATTATAACATGGAAATAAACAATAGTGAAGAATTTACAACAGATGAACTGATAGCGATTGAACGCAACATAATCAATAAAGAAGCTAGGCAATATTTATCTTTAACTGATTGGTATATTGTTAGACAAACAGAAACGGGAATAGAAGTGTCAGTAGAAATATTAGATAAAAGAGCAGAAGCAAGAGCTTCAATAGATGAATAACTTAAACTCAATACCAAAAGACAAACTACTCCATAGTTTCTATGGTTCTTGGATATACATACTATCTACACTAGTACTACCTACTACCTTTGCATTAGCATTGGTAATAGTTATAGCTATAGGTAAAGAAGTATATGATAAAGTATCAGGTAAAGGTACCCCAGAATTAATGGATATAGTATATACTATTGGTTTACCAGTAGCTATAGTACTAATAGATAAATATAAAGGAATAATAAATGATTAATATAGCATTCGTACTATTAAAAGAGATACTACTGTCAATGGTAGCTAAGGTTGCATTTAAAGCAGTAGCAGAGAGGTTTGCTACAAGACTTGTAGTGTATGGATTAAAGAAACTAGAAGGATATTCAACTAATGAAGTAACTTCTGGATTAGTAAAAGATATATTAGCTTCACTAGAAGGCAAAGGTCTTAAGGCATTGTAATATGAGTGGAGCACTAGAACAAAAAGTAGACAGTTTAGTAGAAGTAACTACTAAGCTTGTAGTAATGCAAGAACAAACTACAAAGAATATAGACAAGTTAGCACTAGAGATAAAAGATACTATGTGTGAGTCACACGAATGTGATGCTGTTAAGAGAGAGATTGAATACTTAAAAGACAAGACATCTAAACTTGAAGGTAAGATTGAAACTATAGAAGGTGTTCCTAATGCCGTAGCAAAGAGAGCACTAATGACAGCAGTAGCTGCTACAGTTATGTATCTTATGTATACAATAGGAATTAGTAAATGATGAATAATAAAGGAGTAACACATGACAGAACTATCAATAAGAACCAACAATAGAATATCAACAGGAAGCATTAGCTTCTCTGATACAGTATTTGGAGGAGACCTAGTAGCTAATACAGCCGTATCAGGAATAGTACCACCAGGAGCAGACTTTATAATCTTTTCTTGTACAGGTGATTTCTTTGTATCATATGGTGGAGCTACAGCAGCAATACCAACTGGCTCCCCTACACAAGGTAATATCGTAAGTGAATTGAACCCTAGTGTTAGGAATGTAGTAGCTGGTGAGGGTATTAGTATTATTGCTCCAAGTGATTGTAAGATTACTGTAGCTTTCTATACAAAATAATAACAACAAGAGGTAGGAGTACCATGAAGAAGATAATGACAACAACAATAGTAAGTGATGATGCTAAGTCCTATATGGTCTTAGCTAATGCCCTAGACATAATAGGGTTAGATGGTGTATACATTGTATATACAGAAGGTAACAATAGGGAACTATATAAGTTATATAAACACTATGTGGACATCTTTGGAGACCATATATATTTCATGACTAGTAAAGGGATTAACTTCCTAGAACACCATTCACAACTACTAGGAGGGGAATACCATGGAGTCTACTATGTTACAAAGCATCCAAAAGGAATTAAGTAATTGTGAACAAGTGGAGTGTCCTGTAGAACATAACTTCTCAGAAGGTATATATACACGTACAATACACATGCCAGCAGGCGCCTTAATAGTAGGTAAACAACACAAAACACAACATCTAAATGTAATACTACAGGGACATTGTGAGGTAATGATAGGCGGTGAGATACAAGATATCAAAGCCCCTTATACCTTTGAATCATTAGCAGGGAGTCAGAAGCTATTGTATATCTTCGAAGATACAATTTGGATGACAATACATGTTAATGAAGACAATGAAACTAATGATGCTATATTGGAAGATAGATATATAATGAAGGAGAGCACACATGGCGTGGTTCATGACAGGGATAATGATGGCATCAACAGCGATGTCAATAAGCGAAACAAACAAAGCAGCGGAAGATGCACAGGCAGCAGCAGTAGCTAGACAAAACGTAATGAATCAACAACGAGCACAGGAGATGGAAGAAGTACAAGCTGAGGCAGGACTAGAAGCTACTAACGAAGCTAGAGAATCATTAAGACAACAAGCATCAATACGAGCAGCAGCAGCTGAATCAGGTGTAGCTGGGGCATCTCCATTAAGAGAGTTAGCTAATGTATATATGCAAGAAGCTATTGATGTAGGTACAATTATAAGTAAAGAAGAAGCACAACTACGTACTATAGGTATGCAGTCACAGCAAACATATCTAGAAACACAAAGTAGTATTAATCAAGCAGAGTCACAGAAGTCAACAGGACTTGATGCAGCTCTACAGATTGCTGCTGGTGGTGCTCAGGGTTATATGCTTGGAGGTGGCGGAGCAGCTACACCTGAACTAGCTGGTACTGGTACTGGTAGTTTTGCTGGCTACGGTCAATATATTAAATAAATAAAATAATAATAAGGAGGTATCTGAGGATGCTATTAAGAAAGTGTAAAAAATGTGGAGCTGAGGCATACACAGAAAAAGAAATAGACAAATGCATACTTGTATGTGCTAACTGTCATAGAATTATACACGCGGAGGAGAAAGAATAATGCCAAGAGAACAACGAACACAATTAAATAAGAGAAGAGGTACTGAGGTACCTTTAGGTAAATATGGATCAGGTAGAACACCAACAGTTAATATGCCTGCTGTTGCTCCAGTTAAATCAGATGGTGCTAAATTAGCAGAGGCATTTGGTATGGCTGCTCAAGCAGCTGGTAAGATTGTATCTATTGAGCAAGATAAGACACAAAAGAGAAAAGCTATCTTTGATGCTGTAGAAGGTAAAGGGGTTGGTAATGCTGAGGCACAAAGGCTAATTAAAGAAGCTAATGACTTACCACTAGAGCAGCGTAATCAACATATACAACAAGGTATGTCTAATTGGTTAGAGAACTATAGAGGCGCAGACACTACTGATGCTTTCCTTAGAGGAGGGCTGCAAGGTTTTACAGGAGCTACTGATAAGTTTGAAGCTTCTAATAATAATGCCTTATTAAAGATACAAGAAAATAAATTAATGACAGCTACTATTAGTAGTCTTAAGACTGATGTATTGAATAATGAAACACACGCTAATATGATAGACACTATTAAAACAGTAAATGATGTAGGTAATGCACAAGCTGGAGAGATATATGTTAAGACTGTAGCTGCTATCATTAAAGAAGAAGCACAGACAGATCCTAACTATGATTGGCAAGAGGCTGTTAATACACGGTTGAAAGTTATAACAAAAGATGGTGTTGATTATGCATCACACCCTACATATGGTAGTATGATTGATGGACTAGAGTCTTCATTAACTACATTAGCGACTGCTAGAACAACAGCAATGACTAAAGCAAATAAACAAGTAGCTGTGAATACATCTAAGAGTATATTAGCTACATTATATAGAGATGATGTTACTCCTGAAGAGCTGGTTCAAGCACAAGAGGACATTACTAATAATCAAGAGATGTTTACACTAACACAATTTAAAACACTAGAGACTGCACTAGACAATGCTAAAGATGAGACAGGATATGCTCACACTAGTAATCCTGAATTATTTAGTAAAGCTAAGGTATTAGCATCAACAGGTAAATTATCTACAGAAGCTTTAAATATGTGGAAATCTACATTAACTAAGAGTGAATATAATCAAGTTTTTGCTTCAGCTGTTAAACATGAAGAAGAGATACAGGATACTGGTATATCTCTATTAAAGAATGGTATTAATGACCTAGAGAAAGCAGGTAGAAGACAAGTAGCTGAGATTAATGAGTTTGGTATTGTTATGAACCCACAGGATGCTGCTAAGGTTACTATGTATGATGGTATATGGAATTCATACTTAATTAACTACCAACAAGAGAATGGTGTATTGCCTCCATATAAGGAAGTAATTAAAGAGCAGAAAGACATTGTACAACAAGTTAAGAATGCTTTTGATGAAGAAGGCCAAGAGATAGGAACACCTATACCAACTACTGATGTAGGAGGAGAGCGTACAGGACTTGATAAACAAGAATGGTTACAGACAGCTACAACAGATGAGATTAGACAAGGCTTAGAAGATGGCTCAATTAAAGCTTCTGAACTACAGCCTACATCAAGTATTATGGATAATGTGGTAGATGTGTTTTCGCCAACAACACTACAAGCAGATGAGTTAAACCACGAAGCTCCTGGCAACTTACCTGCTGATGTGTGGGGTAAAGTATATCAATCAACAGATAATGAAGAGAAGAAAGCTTCCTTTAATGCTGATGTATCTAGATTATATGGACAAGCTCCTAAAGAGACAGAGATAAGAGATAGTATCGATATCGCTATACAGGCCTTTGATACTGACTTTGAAGCTATTGATATAGATCCTGAGGACGCTGCTGAATTATTATATATGACAGCATTACATGAGTCACACGGCGGTAAGTATGATAAGCAAGTAGGAGGCCCTGCATTGGGCTGGTGGCAAGTAGAGCCCGCAACAGCTAAAGATAACATTAAGAATGGATTAACTCATTTCGGGCCTTCTTTTACACAAATGACCGGTCTTACTAAAAAAGAACTGACGAACATGAGCGATACAGAGCTGAAAGATAGATTACAGAATGATCCTATATTTAGTGTAAGTATGGCTATGGTTAAGTACTTAAGAGGTATTAAGCATGGGTCTTAGTAACGAAGAATTAGCTGCCCAGTTTGTAGCTACTAGGCAGCCACAGCAAGTAGTAGAGGAAGAGCCGTCTACAACTGCTGAGATAGGTAGAGGATTAGTTAGAGGGCCTTTTGAGAACTTAAAGAACTCAGCAACTAACTTAGGACACTACTTAGGTTATGAGGGGACTAGTGAAGAACTAGCTCCTTTTGCTACGTCTGTTCTAAACATGATTGATGAGCCCTCTACACAAGCAGGTAAGATAGCTGAGACAGGTAGTCAAGTTGTGTCAGCAATACTAACAACTAGAGGAGTAGGGGGCACAACATTTACAGGCTCTATGGTTGCTGGTGCTGGTATGGACTTCATGATATGGGATAAAGATGATGGTAGATTAGCAGATGTATTATCTGATGCTGGTGTACAGGGTTCTTTAATTGAATACCTTAAACATGACCCTAGTGATACAGTATTTGAAGATAACTTTAAACATGTTATTGAGGGTGCTTTAATGGGTGTAGCTACTGAAGCAATTATTAAGACTGTTGTTGCTGGATATAAATCAAGTAAAGCTGTGTTATGGGCTAATAAGACTAGTGATGAAGTAATCAAGACTGTTGATGGTGTAGCTGATGAAGCTATTGTACCTCAGGCTAAAGCCCCTGTAGAGGAGGTAGTACCTAGTAGCGTAGAAGTAGACCCTACTAAAGTAGTAGATGGCATTAAGCCTCCAGAAACAGCCTTTAACTACTCTAGGGTAGAGGTAGATGATACCAGTAAATCTATTCTAGAATCAATGACTAAGTCTAGTGAGTTTGAGGAATACTTTAAAACTGGAGTTAAACCTCAAGAGTTAACTGAAGCTGAGGCTAATATATTAGTTACAAAGATAGGTGATGATTATCTAGACTTCGCTACACAGTTAGTTAAAGATACTGAAGATATGGATGTTAAATTAATAGCTATGAAGAAAGTAATGGCCAATAAGATACAATCTATTAGTACTAGAATTAATCAAGTAGACGCTACAGATAGAGGCGAACTATTAAAGTCTTTATCAGAGTTTCAAGAACTATGGACAATAGCTGGAGGAACTAAAGCAGTACAAGTTGCTGGTGCTAGAACCACAGCCGCTGGACGTATAGGTATCATACCTAAAGATGTTATGGCAGCTATAGATGAGGTAGCTGAGTTTGCTCCTGATGCTTTAAATAAAGAGCTAGATAAATTTATTGATGATGCTACAGCTACTAGAATACATAAAGCTCTACAGGATTTTGTTGATGTTGAGAAAGAAGTGACACTTCATAAGACTATGGCTGATTTAGATGCAGCGGATGGTTTCTTAACAAAACTAGCTAACGTATTATTAGAGACGCGTACTGCTGGTATCCTATCATCTCCTGTTACATTAGGAGTGAATGTTATAGGTAATGCTAGTGTTATGGCTCTACGTAGTGTTGAATATTATATGGCTGGTGCTATTGGTAAGGTTACAGGAGCTACGGATAGATTTGTTATGGATGAGCTGAATGCTTTAAGTAATGGTATGTTTACATCTACTAGAGAAACATTTAAAGGTTTAGGTAAAGCACTTAAACAAAGTAAGTATGGAGCTAAAGTAGTTGAAGACACCTTAGAAGAAAGTTACTTAGATAGTTTCCAGAAGTATGATACAGGCTCATATAGAGCTGTTAGTAAAGAGTATATGTTAGGTGATACAGCTAATGCTGGTATTATTAAACAAGGCTTAGGCCAAGTAATTGATACTGCTGGAGCTGTTATTAGAGCACCTTATCACGCACTAGGATTTACAGATGATTTATTTAAACGTAGTATATATAACGGACAGATAACATATATAGCAACTAGAGAAGCTAATAAGTTAGGTTTAACTGGACAAGCTAAACAAGACTTCATTGGGGAGGTAGTGTTAGCACATCAAACTTTATTTATGAAGAAGGGCTCTGAGCTATCAACAGAAGCTAAAGGCTTAATTAATAAACACATCAAGTCTAATGATGGTAAGTTTCATCTTGAAGCGTTAGAGCGCTCTAGGGAATACACATTCCAAGAAGAGATTAGAGGAGCTAAAGCAGACTCAGCTATCAACAGAACACTTAACCATATAGATAAAGCTAGAACATCATCACCATATGGACAATTCATTGTTCCTTTCTACAGAACACCAGTTAATATCCTTAAGTGGGTAGGTAGACGTACACCTGGAATACATAAGTTATCACAACGTATGACTGATGATATAGCTGCTGGTGGGAGACGGAAAGCATTAGCACAAGCTAAGCTGACTATGGGTACATCACTATACGCACTAGGTGGGTATCTAGCATATAATGGTATGACTACTGGTACAGCTCCTGCTAACGAAAGAGAAGCATGGAAGACCGCTGGTATAGTTGAAAATAGTGTTAGGATTGGCGATACATGGATACAATATAATAGAGCAGACCCTATTGGTATGTTCTTAGGTGTTACTGCTGACCTTAATATGTTCCATCAAGATATGGTTAGACGGGGTTATGATACTCAAGAAGGCTACTATGAACACTTTGATGAGGTATCTGGAGCAGTAATTACAGCCTTTACTAATAATATTATGAATAAGACTTGGGTTAAATCGCTAGATGACTTAATGAAAGCTATTGAGTATAAAGACCCTGGATATTTCTCTAATATGACAGCTACACTAGCTCCATACTCTAGTGCCTCTAGGTGGCTACAAGCAGGTGAGTACCATAAAGAAGCTAAAGATGTGTTTGAGAAGTTTAAGAAAGCATATGCTCCTAACACTTTAAGAGATGCTTTAGATATCTTTGGACTACCTATGGAGAATGTAACAATTGCTGGTGTTAAAGCTGGTAAGCCTTCTAAGAGTAAAGTTAGACAAGAGATAATGAGGCTTAAGATGCCTATCAGTAAGTTTGGTAAGGACCTTACATTTAAAGGTACAACTATTGAGTTAGAACCTAAAGATCACTGGAGACTACAGAGGTTAATTGAATCTAAGTTTAAACTAGAAGAGAGCCTTAATAAGGTATTATCTAGTAGGGACTATAAGAAAGCAGTTGATGGTATAGACTTTAGTGTTAAAGGCACTAAGAAGTGGTATATTAATAATACCATAAATAGTATTAGGGATAAAGCACGTAAGTATTTTATAGCTAAGAATCCTGAGCTCCTAAAGAAATATAACGAAGAGCTCCAAATTAATATAGACTCTCTTAGTAATAAGAATAAAGGACTATATGAAAGATGGTTAAATAATGGCAAATAATAAAGCAACAATAGAAGCCCTTGATGGGTTACATGGGAAGATGGCTGAGTACTTTATCAGTCGTCTAAACCAGACAGAAGAGGCACTACCTCCAGGTGAACTAAGTGCTATACTTAAGTTCTTAAAAGATAACTGTATAACAGCTGACTTAGTTGAAAGTAAACCAATGCAATCATTAATTGCTCAGTTCGCAGCTAATGAAGAGATGTACGAGACGGCTTAAATGTCTTAAGAGGTACTAGGAGTAGGGTAACAATAGTTATGCCCTCCTGGTGCTTCCTATGGTCATTTAAAACATATATAAAGAAGGAGATAACATGACAGAACAAGAACTTAAACAATGCGTACAGCAATTCCCTATATTTTTAAAAGAGGTATTCCATTGTATTAACCTACCAGAGCCTACTCCCCTACAGAGAGATGTGGCTAAGACACTACAAGAAGGAGATACCAGACTACTGATACAAGCCTTTAGGGGGCTGGGAAAAACATATATGGCTGGAGCTTATGCAGCTTGGAGATTACTAAGGGACCCTAATGAGAAGGTATTGATTATATCGGCTTCAGGAGGGCACGCCACAGCTATATCTACGTTTATTCACAAACTACTAGTGTCCGTGCCTCTATTAGAACACCTACAACCTGGTAGTGATCAGAGGAATTCAGTTATGGCTTTTGATGTTAGTGGTTGTGAAACTACCGTTCAACCTAGTTGTAAGTGTCTTGGGATAACCTCACAACTACAGGGTAACAGAGCCTCATTACTTATTGCTGATGATATTGAGACCTCTATTAATAGTGCCACAGAAATAATGAGAGCGAAAATAATACAACAGGTAGCAGAATTTGACTCAATTTTACAAACAACTGAGGGAGCTTCTATCTTAGGATTAGGTACTCCACAAACAGGTGATAGTATTTATAATAGGTTTACTGATAAAGGTTTCCGTGTTTGTATCTGGCCGAGCCGTATCCCTGAAGACCCTGCTTTATATGAAGGCAAACTAGCTCCTTATATACAAAATATGATTGACTACGGAGGTAACATAGGTGACCCTACAGATGTTAGGTTTAGTCATGAGGATCTCCTAGAGAGAGAAGCATCAGTAGGGAAGAGTTACTACAACCTACAGTATCAATTAGATACAACATTAAGTGATGCAGATAAGTACCCATTGAAGCAGGAGGATCTAATCGTATCAGATATTGATACGATAAAGGGTCCAATATCAATGGGATATAGTTCACAACGTAAGGACTTAATTGATCTACCTAACCTTGGGTTCACAGGAGACTGTATGTTTGGTCCTGGTCGTATTGATGAAGACTACACAGACTATCACTATAGTATCATGTCTATTGATCCCTCAGGTAGGGGGAGTGATGAGATGGGGTATGCAGTAATGAAGTACCTACATGGTAAGATCTATGTGGTGGATGTAGGGGGTCTACAAGGTGGATACAAGGATGAGAACTTATTTAAGCTAGCTCACATCGCTAAGGTACACAATGTAAACACAATCTATACAGAGAGTAACTTTGGGGATGGGATGTTTGATCAACTACTACAACCTATCTTAAAGAAGGTACACCCTGCTACCATAGAAGAGGTAAGAAGTAGTAAGCAGAAGGAACTACGTATTATTGATACAATGGAACCACTACTTAATCAACACAGATTGGTATTTGATAAGACCATGGTTAAGAAGGATATTGAAGGAGCATTAACTGATGCACAGAAACTACCTTACTCATTGATATATCAGATGACACACATCACTAGACAACGAGGATGCTTAAGACATGATGATAGGCTGGATGCATTATCTATTGGGTTGCAGCAGTTGGTAGAGACAGTAGGGGTGGATGAAGATGACATGGTTAAGGACTATAGGGAGGAGCAGTTAGATGCTACTCTTGATAAGTGGATGGATGACATGGAGAGCTGGATACCTGGTGCCGCTGGTAGTAGGTAATGCACAGACGACACAAAACACAGGTATTGGTAGTAGGTAGGTACGATGGGTAGGGGGCTGGAGGTAGTTTTATACCTCTAGTTGTTGCAGATACCGAGAAAGATGTTACAGGGGGTTGGGGGTTAATTACATATATGTCATGAGTTATAGCCTTATGTAGGTTTACCTGTGTTTAGAGTTGTGTCATGAGATATATGTGTTTTGTGTCCCCCACTTGTGTCATAGGTGTGTTCATAGTTGTGCTCCACCTGTGTTCAGGGTCTCAAGGTAGTTTCAAATAATGTTGGGAATTTGTAAGGGGGTATATATACATAGCCGCCCCACTGCTTCCCCCATCGGCCCTAGTTGTGTGCAAGATATCACCAACACTACCGCTCCACTACTCCTACAACAACAACAACAACACTTATGTATGTATATGTATATGTGTTATATGTCTATATGTATGTACACAAATGTCCAAAAGTTGGGCACCTTATTTTGTTGTAATTGATACCTATTATCATTAACATAACTATTGTGTAATTTATTTTGTTGTAATTGATACCTGTTAACATTAACATTACCTACAATACATAAGCATAATTTAAGCTACATTATTGTATCCGCACGCACGTTCCATTATATGTAATTGCTATAATATCTTATTTTATAATTCTTTTATCTTATCTACAACATTAAGGTATATTTAAGAATAGGTGTGTTATACTTCTTTTATCAATTCAGTTAATGAGTTTGAGTTATTAGGCTTAAGTTATGTTTAAGCCAAGGTGTGTTATAATGACACTAACAAAACAACAAAGGGATTAAAATGAATTTAACTAACAAAACACTTGAGACACTGATAAAAGACGAGA
>Ga0233443_1002147_pt1 | contig 15477 bp, 10 predicted proteins | sample SI_123_September_2_FD_182784 | JGI IMG/M metagenome (GOLD analysis project Ga0233443, IMG submission 182784) | Seawater microbial communities from Saanich Inlet, British Columbia, Canada - SI_123_September2016_200_MG | ecosystem: Environmental > Aquatic > Marine > Inlet | place: Canada: British... | reverse complement strand
GGAATCATCCAGCGGAGGAGGTGCCGGACCAAGCATTGGCTGTGTTGAGATTCTTTCAAGAAACGACGGAACCCTCTACTTTGTTGGAACCAGTGTAGGTGCCTTTGTAACCTGGCAGCTGAATGGCTACGATACAGAATGGATGCAAATTGGTACCAGTGCCTTTGGTAATGTTATCGTTGAGGACATTAAAACCCGTCAGACCGATGGACTGATTGCAATCGGAACCTACGGGAAAGGTATTTACACGACCCACATTGAATATGTTACCGACCTGTTCCCGCTAGCCGGCATAGAGCAGAACAGTATTGAAATGACCGAATTTAATCTATATCCTAATCCGGTGAGTGAAATTCTCAATATTGAATCAGGAAAATATGATATGCAGGAAATCGAGATTTTCGATATTAATGGGAAACTGGTCTACAGACAACATTTGTCATCATCGACCCATAGTTTGCCTGTTGGATCGTTCGTAAATGGCACCTATCTGTGTAGAATTAAAACCAGTGCAGGTTCTGATACAAAACGATTTATAGTAAGAAATTAATTAATGATGGATCCCGCTTTAGCTCGCAAACCGGCTTATGCGGGATTCATTCGACCAGCGCTTTCAAGACGCTTTGCTTTTAAAAATAGTTTGATCTGTGTTACTTTCTGAATAGGCTTGGACAATAGTGAAAAGATCCCGCTTCACTTCGCAAACTCAGTTATGCGGGATTCATTCGGCTAGCTCTTTCAAGTCGCTTCGCTTTTGAAAGAGCAGTCTCATAGAAAAAGCAGGCGGTTAAGCCTGCTAAATCCAAAATCAACTATAGTATGAGAAAAGTATTGGTTTTGACGCAATACTTTTTTAAACCTGAGCTGCTTATTAACCAGAATTAATGCCACATCTTGTATAATATTGATTGTGTTCACTTTATCTATAATTTTAATTTAATTGTTTAAACCTGATCTGACCCTAATTGAACAAAAGGTGTTCGATTATGGACAGGAATTGATTCTAAATCAAATCGTTTAACGATATTTGCCTCAGTACGATGATCAGAGGAAAACCACATATCGTTATTGATGACAAGATTCCTTTCCTTGAAGGAATACTAGAGCCATTCGCACGGATTCAATATATTGCCGGAAATAAAATTACCAGGTCTCATGTTATGAATGCAGATGCATTGCTTATAAGAACCAGAACCAAAATTGGACCGGAACTTCTAAGTGGTACTTCGGTGAAATTTGTAGCAACAGCCACCACTGGTCATGATCATATTGATAAGGACTTTTGCCTTAAAAACGGGATAGAATGGGCCAATGCACCGGGCTGCAATGCTGAGTCAGTAAATCAATACATTTTAGCTGCTCTGTCGCATCTCTCCATGTTACACCAATTCCAATTCAGAAAGAAAACCATTGGAATTATAGGTGTTGGAAATGTTGGGCGGAAAGTAGCCAGATCAGCCAAATTATTAGGGATGAAGGTTCTATTGAACGATCCGCCACGTGAGAGAGTCGAAGGCATATCTAAGTTTGTGAGCCTTCAACAGATTAAAGAAGATGCGGATATAATTAGCTTTCACGTTCCCTTGACAGAAGATGGGCAGTACAAAACAAAAGATCTCTTCAATGATGAATTTCTTAATAGTATTCAGCAGGGAACGATCGTACTAAATTCCTCACGTGGAGAAGTCTGTAATGAGAGTTCTCTACTGAAAGGACTTAAAACCGGCACAATTCTTAGCACAGCTCTGGATGTTTGGCATCATGAACCAGAGATCAACCCGGAGTTACTAAAGATCTCAGACATTTCGACTCCACATATAGCAGGATATTCAGCAGACGGTAAAGCAAATGGAACCGCAATGAGCGTTCATGCCTTAAGCAGGCATTTCAGCCTGGGTTTAGATAACTGGTATCCTTCGGAAATTCCACTACCGGAAAACAAAATAATTAGAAGCAATTTCGAAGAAGACCCGGAGTCACAGATTAAATCCATAATCCTGTCAACCTACCCAATTGCCGTAGATACAAATCTACTGAAAAGTAATCCCGACCATTTTGAAATCCTGAGAGGAAGTTATCGAATCCGCCGTGAGTTTAAGGCCCATATCGCAAGTTGTTCTGATAGTCAGGCAGGAAAAAATATTCTTGGTTCTTTGGGTTTTAAGCTTAGTTAGCAGGAGCTGAATTTATCTTTTACCTAAGAATCGTATCAACATCTAAGTATTGCTGCACATTTTCCACTCAAAATTGTATTTTTGCGAAATATCTAAATTGAGTGCAATGGAACAGATCAGGAGATCAGAGATTAAGGACCTTTTAAATGACAAAGAACTGACTAAAGTTGGCCAGCAAGTTAATATCAAAGGTTGGGTTAGAACAAAACGCGGAAGTAAGAATGTATCATTTGTGGCAATGAATGATGGTTCTACCATTAAAAATCTTCAGGTGGTTGTTGATTTTGAGAAGTTTGGTGAGAATGCGCTTGATACTGTTCATTCCGGAGCAGCTCTATCAGTTATTGGAGAATTGGTTGAATCGCAGGGCAGTGGTCAGCTTGTTGAGTTAATCGCAGGTGAAGTTGATATTCTGGGAACCTCCAATCCTGATGAATATCCAATTCAGCCAAAGAAGCATACACTGGAATTTTTAAGAGAACATGCTCATCTTAGATTCCGTACCAATACTTTTGGTGCTGTTTCAAGAATCAGGCATGCCATGATATTTTCCATTCATAAGTTCTTTAATGATCGTGGCTTCTTTAACATTCATACCCCAATTGTCACAGGTTCAGATGCAGAAGGAGCGGGTGAAATGTTCAGGGTAAGTACACTTGATCCAAAGAACCCGCCGCTTAATGAAGACGGTTCTATCGATTACACTCAGGACTTTTTCGGGAAAGAAACCAACCTAACAGTTTCCGGTCAGCTGGAAGCAGAATTGGCTGCACTGGCATTGTCGAAGGTTTATACATTTGGCCCAACTTTCCGCGCCGAAAACTCGAATACATCGCGACATCTTGCTGAGTTCTGGATGATTGAACCCGAAGTTGCCTTTTGTGATATCAATGATGATATGGATCTTGCTGAGGATATGTTAAAGTTTGTGATCAAATACGCTCTTGACAATTGTATGGAAGATCTTGATTTCTTAAGCAAAAGACTGCTTGATGAGGAAAAATCGAAGCCTCAGGATCAACGGTCACCGATGGAGCTGATTGAAAAACTTAAGTTTGTACAGGACAATGAATTTGTCCGGACCAGCTACACGGAAGCCATCGATATTCTCCGCAATTCAAAACCAAATAAGAAGAAGAAGTTCTCCTATTTGATTGAAGGTTGGGGAGCAGACCTTCAATCGGAGCATGAAAGGTTCCTTGTTGAGAAACATTTTAAAAAGCCTGTTATTCTGACTGATTATCCGAAGGATATCAAAGCTTTCTACATGAAACAAAATGATGATGGGAAGACCGTAAGAGCTATGGATATTCTATTTCCCGGGATTGGTGAAATAGTTGGAGGTTCTCAGCGTGAGGAGGATTATGACAAACTACTTCAGAGAATGAATGAGATGGATATTCCTGAGAAAGATATGTGGTGGTACCTTGAAACAAGGAAATTCGGAACAGTTCCGCACGCAGGTTTTGGACTGGGTTTCGAGCGTCTTATGCTGTTTATTACCGGGATGGGAAATATTCGTGATGTCATTCCTTTCCCACGTACACCAAAGAATGCAGAATTTTAATCTTTAAAACATAAAGCGTCGACTTTTACCGAATAAATTGTATTTTGGTAGAATAATACGATAAATAATGCTTAACCAAAAGCTCCAGCAAAAACTATTGCAAAAGCTGTCGCCACAGCAAATCCAACTGATAAAGTTGCTGGAATTGCCAACCCTGCAACTGGAGCAGAGGATCAAAAAGGAGCTGGAGGAAAATCCCACACTGGAAGAAGGATCCGAGATCAACAGCGAAGAAGTTAATGACGACCGTGTTGAAGAGGAAGAGAGTGAAAATTCGGATGATGAATTCTCTATTGAAGATTATATTACTGATGATGATGAGATTCCAAATTATCGTTTATCCGAGAGCAATTATTCCAAAGATGACAAGCAAATCGATATCCCCTATTCCGGTGGAATTTCGTTTCGGGAACACCTGATATCTCAATTAGGTTTGAGAACAATTACAGAAGAACAGGATACACTTGCCAAATACCTGATTGGGAATCTGGATGAAGATGGCTATCTGAGACGTGATCTGGATGCTATTATTGACGATCTCGCATTTACTTTGAACATGTCAGTTGAATACGAGGTGATAAGGCAAGCTTTGGACATTATTCAGGATTTGGAACCTGTTGGTGTTGGAGCGCGTGATCTGCAGGAGTGTTTGCTAATCCAGATCAAGGCCAAAGATCGCACTGATCCGGTACTTAGTAGAGCTTACATGATATTGCGTCACCACTTTGAAGAGTTTACAAAGAAACATTACGATAAAATCGAAAAACGTCTCGATATTACAGAAGATGAACTGAAAGAATCTTTCGAGGAAATAATAAAGCTGAACCCAAAACCCGGAGGGGCCTATAACGATGGCACCAATAAATCGATGCAACAGATTATCCCTGATTTTCTTCTGGATATTATTGACGGAGAATTGCAGCTAAGCCTGAATCAAAGAAATGCACCTGAATTAAGAATCAGCCGTACCTATGCCGATATGCTCAGAGATATTTCTAAAAATAAGAAAAAGAGCAAACAGGAAAAGGATACACTCACCTATGTTAAGTCCAAACTGGATTCGGCAAAATGGTTCATTGATGCAATTCTACAACGACAAGCCACGCTACTTTCAACCATGAATGAAATCATCCTTTATCAAAAGGAATATTTTCTTGAAGGGGATGAAACAAAATTGCGTCCCATGATTCTGAAGGACATAGCTGAAAGAACCGGATTGGATATTTCTACCATATCGCGAGTTGCTAACAGTAAGTACATACAGACACATTTTGGGATCTATGCATTGAAGTATTTCTTCTCGGAAGGAATGATGACAGATTCCGGTGAGGAAGTTTCGACTCGTGAGATTAAGAAGATATTACAAGACTGTATTGATGGTGAAAGTAAAAAGAAACCACTGACAGATGATAAATTAGCCGCAATTCTGAAAGAGAAAGGTTATGTTATTGCCAGAAGGACGGTAGCCAAATACCGTGAACAACTGGACATCCCGGTTGCCAGATTAAGAAAGGAATTATAGTGACCAGATCCATATCTAATATTATTTCCTGGGTGTTTCATCCAGTATTGATTCCACTTTGGGGTATCATTCTTATTTTTAACTCCGGAAGCTATATTTCACATCTCAATTGGGAAGCCAAACGGGTAATTCTCGGCATCGTATTTTTTGCCACGATTCTTATGCCTCTGGCAACGGTCAGCTTACTTTATTATCAGCAAATTATTAAAGATTTTACAGGAAAGAACGGTCGTGACAGAATGATATCAATTGCAGCATTTACACTATTCTATATTTTTTGCTGGTATTTGCTCAATAAGCTACCCATTTCACGTCATATCCAATTTTATATGATGAATCTTTCCCTGCTTAGCATCTTCTGTCTGATCGTAAGTATTAAATGGAACCTCAGCATTCACATGGCAGGAATAGGTGCTCTTTCAGGATCCATCCTGGCCTTTACTTTTAGCCGGGGCCTTCAACTTGAGGCCATCATTATGATTCTGTTTATTGCATCCGGTTTAACCGGTTATGCACGATTGATAAATCAAAAGAACACTCCAGTTCAGGTATACCTTAGTTACCTTTTGGGATTTGGGGTGCTGTTTACCATTGGATATTTTATCTGATAAACGGCCTCACTCTTTAATAACTTCCATAAAAACTCTGAAACCTATGCGGGGATCGGCTTTATCGTATATTTTAACCGACTGAATTCGAATATCATATCCCGGATCGTTGAAAGATCCTCCTTTTGCAATTCCTTCCTCCTTAACCATTTCTGCCACATTGCCACTCATATTGTACAATCCGAATTCATTTGGCCAATATAAATCCACAGGTGAAGTGAAGTGAATGTTATTGTTTACACATTCATTTCCAAGTTTATCCTTAACAATAATAATCTCTCCGGATTCCGTATCACGCGAGAGATAACTTTCTCTGATTGCAAGAAAATTATACAGGTAATTACCTTTTGTATTCCTTAGGTAAATATTCCCATGAGGATAATCGGCCATATCCAATCCACCACGAGCGGCAAGAATCCATTCCTCTTCGCTTGGCAGACGAAATTGAACCTTCCTGTATTTTCTTTTCTCCGAGCTATTGTATTTTTTCGTAAGCCAATCGCAATAAGTGCCTGCCTGAGGACTTGTAATGTTGTTAATCGGATAGTTCGCATAAGCCGGATGGGAGAAATAATTATCAACCATAGCTTGTAAAAAAGGAGGATTCCCTAGGTTTGTCCAGGCAGATGTGTCCGGTAAAAGATCCGTCACATCTTCAATTTCGCTGCATACTTTTGATACATTTCCAAGAAAAAATTTATAATCAGAATTGCTTACCTCATAGGCAGAGGCATAAAGATTATCGCTTACCAATCGCATTTGCTTATCGATGGTTTTAATTGCGAACTTCTTATCATTCTTTTTTTTAGGAGGAGAATAGGCAGAGAGCATTAATATACCTACCATGGACAGGGTTAGAGTAAGATACTTCATTCCAATAATTGTTAGTGAATAATCAGTTTGCTTAACGAATTCCAGAGTAAAAAAGTATGTTCGGCTTAGGTCAAATTTGCCTATACGATCCAAAATTACCCATCAGATTCTCTGTTGTCGCGGAATTCACTAACGACCAGCTGGATCCATCATCACTGGTGCAAATCATTTCACGCGCCCAACTTAAAAATGACCGGCAACGATAGTGGATTAGATCTTAAATTGCAGCAATTACAATAGCTATCATTCTGGTCCTGCTATTCTACTACATTACAATTATGATATAGCAACTAACATTTGGTAATATCTGTTGATTCCGCTACTTTTCCCAACTCAAAATTCAAAGTTAAACAGGAAACCAACATGTTATTCTCCAGCCTGGTATTCATATTTGTGTTCTTGCCAATCATCTTGCTGAGCTACTATCTGTCTCCAAGAAATGTACGAAACTACATCCTGTTGACATTCAGTATTTTATTCTATGCATGGGGAGGTGTTAAATACACACTCATTTTAATTATCTCAATCCTGATTAACTATCTGGTGGTACGTCAGCTTGTTCAGCACAAGCCGGGTGCTAAAAAGTGGTTAACGGCGGGACTGATATTCAACATTACATTACTGGTTGTTTTTAAATACCTCGACTTCTTTATCGACAACCTGAATGATTTGGGCATAATGGTTTACGACAATTTCGGTTCCATTCCCAATGCAAATATTATTCTTCCTCTCGGGATATCATTCTTTACTTTCCAGCAGATATCGATGCTTTGGGATATTTATAGAAATCCGGAAAACAATTCTGCCAAATTTATCAATACAGCCCTTTACATAAGTTTTTTTCCACAATTGATAGCCGGGCCAATAGTGCGATACAACGATATTATTGACCAAATCAGAAGCAGAAAGGAAACTGCCCGGTTATTCACATCGGGCATACAAAAATTCCTGCTTGGTTTATTTAAGAAGATTGTATTGGCAAACAGTTGTGCGGCAATGGCTGATGCAATTCTTGACAGCAACATGAATGAATATACCGTCGTGGTGGCATGGTTGGGAATTGTTGCTTATGGTTTTCAAATCTATTTTGACTTTTCAGGCTATTCCGACATGGCCATTGGACTAGGCAGAATGTTCGGCTTCCGGATTCTGGAGAATTTCAATTTCCCGTATATCTCAACAAGTATAAAGGAGTTTTGGCGACGTTGGCATATGTCGTTGTCATCGTGGTTCCGTGACTATGTTTATATTCCAATTGGTGGAAATCGTCAGGGTCCGTCGAAAACCTACATCAATCTGATGATTGTGTTCCTGCTAACAGGATTCTGGCATGGTGCTACCTGGAGCTTTGTTTTCTGGGGTGTCTTTCACGGGCTGTTTTTAATTATTGAACGACTGGGATTTGACAAAATCCTGAATCGCATACCAGGTATATTTAGCTGGATCTATACCATGCTTGTTGTCATCGTTGGGTGGGTTTATTTCAGAATTGAAGATTTTACAGAAGCCAGTGCATTCGTGGCAAAGTTGTTTGGATTTGGAACATCGGGCGATTTGCTCTTTGTACATTATATAGATCGTGAACGGATTGTGATTCTATTGTTGGCAGCAGCAGCCAGCAGTACGCTGTTTTTACATTTCAAAAAATTTGCCTTGCGTTTTAAAGATGGTTCTTTCTCTCTTGGCTTTACTTTAATTAAAGATGTAATACTGGTGATAATGTTGTTCTACTCGGTTTTGCAAATTACCAGCGGATCATATAATCCATTTATCTATTTCAGATTTTAAATGAAAAACAACATGCATAGCGGTAAATATATTCTGATCATCCTGTTTGTGGTGATTATCTCCTTACCTGCCTTGAATAGCCTAATGGGAGTCTGGGAGTTTGAAAGAAAGGATGAGAACCGGGCATTCAAAAATTCGGTTAATCTGAGCATTGAAAACATAGATGCAATTCCGGCGGAAGCGGAGGCTTACCTCAACGATAACTTTTCATTTCGGTCCCCCTTGCTCGATCTTTATCACTACATTAAATTTCACATTGCAAAAGTTTCTCCTCATCGTGAAAAAACTGTGATTGGAAGAGATAACTGGTACTTTATGGCCGGCAAAGACAAGGAAATATATGAAGGAAATCACAACTTTTCTTTCGCTGAGCTGGAAGCAATGGAAAGCGAATGGCAGCATCGTAAACATTACTTCGACTCATTGGACATAGCTTATTACTGGTTGATCTGCCCGATTAAATACCACATCTACCCTGAGAAGCTACCATTTACGGTTTCTCATCGAAATGAAATCAAACTTGTTGATCAATTAAAGACGCATTTGGCTAAAAAATTTCCGAAATTAATTATTGATCCTACAGAAAAGCTGCGTGAAGCCAAGGCACATGAGAAGCTCTTTTATCAGTTGGATAATCACTGGAATTACCGGGCCGGACTAATTGCTTCAGAAAAGTTATTATCCACCATCAAGGCTGATTTCCCAAATGCTCCAATTGGTGACATAACTCCTTTTGAGTGGAAAGATACAGTTCTACATAGTGGTCATCATCATCGGGTATTGGGTATAGAATCCCTATCAGAACAAGAAAAATGGCCATTACTCAACAATCAGGTCTCTGTTAATGCCGAAAAATATGGTTTTCCTGTAATAAAGGGTTTTCCATATAAATGGCAATATGAACGCAGGTTTGTCAATAAAAGGGACACCACTGGATTACGTCTGCTGGTCATCCGCGATTCTTTTGGAAAACAGCTTATGCCATTTATAAAGGAAGCTTTCAGTGAAACGGTTTACATTTTCGACTCCTGGCAATATGGAGTGAACAAAGAAATCATAGAAACTGTGAAACCTGACATTATTGTTTATATGAGCGTTGAAGCCTATATCGATCATTTCCTGACCGAGTACGAATAAATTTTACCGTAATCGCTGAGGAAGTTTCAATATTAAACTAATGAAGATCGCTCTATAGCCTAATTTTAGTGATCAATGTCTGGGCTGTAGTCCATTTACCCAATCTTGATTTTCTAATCCTTCAACAATGGATGATTAGAAACTCCTGTCCTGCTCGTTATTCTAAGTACATACTTTCCTGCCGGTAATTGATTCAGATTCAATCTTCCCTTACCAGAATTGTCAATAGTTTCTTGTATCACCAGCTGTCCAAGCGTGTTGAAACATTCTATACTATATGGTTCTCCACCGGTCATCTCAATGAATAAGATGTCACTAACTGGATTGGGGTAGATTTTAAAGTTATTATCCTCTGTAATTGCATCAGTCAGAGATGTAATTGTATAGCAGGGGCTTGTGTCAGAACATGCATTTTGAGATACAATAACTGCATAGCTTGATGGAACAGTCGTAGAAAAACTCTGTGTTGTTGCACCAACAACCGGAGCAAATGAATTATTACAATCGACCCATTGATAGCTCGCGCCAGCCAGATTGGCTGTAAGTGTCGATCCCACTTGTATTAGTGATGTATCAACGATTGTAACGGTTAACTCTAATACTTCAATGCTATCACACCCATTTGCTGCCTGACGAATGGCCTCATAGGTTCCGCTAGTGCTTAAGAGTGTACCATCAAAAAGATATGGTTCACAAACATCTGCAACTACTGTATCTGCAGTAGAATAAGCAATACTTACACTTACAACGAGAATGCTGTCACAGCCCAAATAGTTAGCATTAAAAAGTGTATCCACATGATAACCTGAAGTGTACCATGTATAATTTCCACTCGGAGATATCAAACTATCACAAGCATTGAGGTAGTGGTATGAAGAACTTTCAGAATCAAGTAGCACTGTTATCACACTGTCGCATCCAGCTGCATTTTGAATGGTATCCCTGTAAGTTCCTGTTTGGTTCCAAACATAATTACCGCTTGGTGAAGTATATGTACACTGAAAAACCTCAATCGTATCATAAGTTCGTGGAGCTACTGTTGCATCAATGTATAAAATACTATCACATCCGGCTGAACTCTCAATGACATCTATATAGTTTCCGGATATCCCGTAAACAGAATTACCTGAAGGTAGATCCTCACCTTCACACACTGAAAAGGTATGGGTACCTGAAGTAGCTTCACAAGTACTTAACTTAATCACATAGGAATAATCTCCATCAGTGGTCAGATCCGGAATCAATGTAGTACCCGATCCCGGATCGAGATCCATTCCACCATAACCTTGACCTGTGACAAGCAGATTATCATACTTATCTATACAAAAGGAGCGTGTCTCAGGAATTCTGAATAATCCAGGCAATCCCCTGCCATTTTGAAAGTTGCCGGATTCATCATAAACCATCAAAAAGCAATTAGTTAGTATCAAAATGGGAGTTCCGTTGAGAACATCGGTTGGAAATTGTGTAGTGGCACTCATGTATACATTACTGTTCTGATCGAGGGCAACTGTACCTGACCATGAATCCCAAAAACCTCCAAGAACATGAACATCTCTTACCCAGGAAAAGGAACCTGATGAATCCACCTTTAAAAGATAAACAGAACCATTAATGAATCCGGTCGCTTGAATCTCGTATATACTTGTATCTGAATCGAAGTCGACAATTCCCCAGAAGCGACCAGTTGCATAAAAATTGCCAGAATCATCTGTAACCATTGAACTGACGCTTAAGGCATTATAATTATATCCCCACTCATATGTACCTTGCGCATCAAGTTTGAGTACAAAGGCAGACGAAGTATCCGTCAATTGAACACCTGTACCAGTATTGATGTCAACGATTCCTTCAACATTACCAGCCAGGAATACATTATTGAACTGATCAACGGTCACCTGATCTATAAAATCATCTCCTATCCCACCAATTTGCCTGGCCCATATAAAACTACCAGATGATGATAGTTTAACAGCATATCCATCCATTCCTCCGTTGGAAATGAGGTTGTATGCAGCCGGACCCGGATCAAAGTCCGTAGTATCCAGAAAGGTTCCAACCATATAAACATTTCCCAATGTATCCAGATTCAAGCAGTTTCCAGTTTCTAGTTCTTCGTAAACATTTTGTACAACAGAGCTCCCAAATTGTTTAATCCAATCAAACTCACCATTGGCATTCAATTTTAGAAGGAATATATCACGTGTACCGCTACTAGTCAGATTATTAACTGTAGGACCCGGATCAAAATCCACGCTACCACCAAAAGTTCCTGTCAGGTAAACATTCCCAAGTTGATCCACTTGAATATCTTCTGCAAGATGATAATCGCCTGATAAGGCCTTGCACCACATCAATGAACCAGCAAAGCTATATTTTGCCACATAAATGGAATTAGCAAAGAGAGTAGTAGTCATATTGTAGATCCCAAATCCAGGTTGGAAATCAACCGTTCCAAAAAAATATCCAAGGGAGTAAACATTTCCAGTGGTATCTGTAGTTATTCTTAACTGATGCGCCTCTCCCAGATTTCCACCAATACCAAATCCCCACTCAAAGCTTAAACCTTGACATGAAACCAATTTGATAGTAAGAACAAGAAGTGACAGGATGAATGCTTTTTTCATTTTGCGAGTCTAAATAGTTATAATAGTTAGTCAAGTGAACCTTCGATTGGTTGCCTGAAAATTAGTGTTTTTCAATTAAGCGATGCTGAATTCTACCTTCCGCTTCAACTTTGAGCAAATATTGACCATGAGGATAAGCATTTAATCTTATCTGAATACTTTGAACATTAGTAAGCTGCGTTGAACTCAGCGATTGTCCGATAAGATTATACATCTCTATTTTACCGTTCAAAACAATCTCTTCAAAATCAACTGTCAATTCATTAGTGGCAGGATTCGGATAAATACTAATCCCGGACTCAAATTTTAATTCCTCAATATTCAAAATCGTAATTTCGTAACAGGCACTTGTATCCACACAAAAATTATCAATGAGCATTACGGCGTAGCTACCGCTAACAGTTGGTGTGAAACTTTGGAAGAAAGCACCAGGCATGTGGCTGTAATTGTTGTTGCAATCGAGCCAGATATAACTTGGAACCAGAGCCTGGGCTGTGAGCGTTGAACCATTTACAACAACGGCTGTATCCAATGGAGTGATGGTCAAATTCAGAATGACAATGCTATCACAGCTATATATGTTACTTAATGTATCATAATAGGTTCCACTGGTGCTCAGCATTGTACCATTGAAATCATATTCCATGCATGCATCAACATTGTTTTCACTAAAGGTTTCTTCAAGAATGGTAAGGTTGACCGTAATAAGGCTGTCGCAACCATTGGAATTAGGAATGGTATCCATATAAATTCCTGAACTGGTCCAAACCTGGTTACCACTCTGAGAGACATACCCACTGCATTCCATCATGTAAATGGATGATTCTGTTGGGCCTGATAAGAATATTGTAATTACACTATCACATCCCATCGAATTCAAAATAGTATCCTTGTATATTCCCGGATCAGTCCAGAAATAATTTCCACTTGGCGACGTGTATCCGTCGCAGGCAAGCTCATGTAGAACAGCCGAGGTATTGTCTTCAACATCCAGATGTATTGTAATTAAACTGTCGCAGCCATTTGAGTTATATATTGAATAGGAATAATCACCATCATTGGTCCAGTTGTAATTACCAACTGGTGAATGAAAGATATCGCAGGCAAAAACAGTAGTATCACCGCTTACCAGACAGCAAGCTTCTAAATTGACAACAAAAGTGCTATACCATGCATTTGATGTAAGGTAACATGTTCCGGATCCCATGTCAAAATCCGTCGTATTATGAAACCTTCCGGTAACTGCCACTGATCCGGTATTTGAAACATCCATATTGGCAAAATCATTTTCACCAGCCAGGTGTTTGGCAATGACAAAATCACCTTGCGGATCTAACTTCAACAAGAAGTTCTGGTATGATGTAATTCCTGTTAGTAAGAATAATGGTTGGGCCGGATCAAAGTCAACAGTATACTGGAAGTGTCCAAGTACACATACATTGTCCAAATGATCAACATCAACTACTGAGCCTGAAACAATGAAATTGGATCCAACTCTTTTTGCCCATTGAAAATTCCCGGCGCTGTCTAGTTTGGCTATGAACGCATCAACCGATCCTGCTGATACCAGGATGCTTGATCCGGGTCCCGGATCATAATCGGACACTCCATATAAGCTTCCCGTCATGGCAATATCTCCATTACTATCAATGGCAATTGAGCTCAGCCCATCATTATCAGCTCCTCCCATTGTTTTAAACCAGCGAAAAACACCTGAGGTATCCAGTTTTGCCACAAAATTATCATAGTTTCCCATTGAATTAAAGGTCTGAACCAGAGTGTCCTCTAGTATGTCAATGGATCCCTTGAAGTGCCCTCCAATGCAGAAAGAACCAAAACCATCCAATTTTAAGTCACTAATGAAAGTAGATTCAATACCACCAAGCTGGTGGGCGTGAACATAATTACCATCCTCATCCAGTTTCAATACATAAGCATCCGAGAGGCCCAAAGGTGATATAATTGCAGAAACAGGCCCAGGATCGAAATCAAGTGAATCACCGAAAGTTCCCGCGGTATAAACTGCATTATGCTCATCAATATCTACCGCATAGCAGTAATCCCTGCCAACTGAAGCAAACTTTCTGGCCCAAACAAAAAAACCATTCTGATCCAGTTTAACAACGAAAGCATCGTATAAACTGTCTGCCACAAGATTGTATACTTCAGGTCCGGGATCAAAGTCGCAGGTATCCTTAAAATAACCAACGGCAATTACATTTCCTTCGTGATCAATGACCATATCCGTCATCCACTCCCTATCAGGACCAATCAATCCTTTCGCCCAAACTAAACTACCTGCAGAATCAAATTTTGTGATATAAAGATCACTCTGGTTATCCCCAAAACCAATTAAATTGTTTACAAGCAAGGTATCAGGGTTAAAATCACAGGTATCATAGAAATAACCACCTGAATAAACATTCCCAAGGGAATCTAAGGCTATGGCTAATCCGCCATTACTAAAAATACTTGTTCCGTGTGCAATGGCCCAGTCGAATTTGATACTTTGGGAAAAAGTCGTAACGGAAATTGACAGAATGAGGAAAATAGATAGTTGCCTTTTCATAGTTGAGTAGTTTTGAATAAGAATATCTTAAAGTTAATAGATTATCAGTGACATAGCAATAGCCAATAATGCTTCTTCAATAATTTCACGAGACATTGAACCAGTTTTAACTCAGTTTTATTTAATCTTCACGATTGGTTTTTGCAAAACATTCTGGTCATTAATAGTAAACCGAACAATATAAGTTCCAGCTGGAAATTGACGAATATCGACCTGCACATTTCTCTTTTTTATCACCGACATTTCCAATACAACTTGCCCTGTATTATTTAAAAGTTCTATTTTGCCATTGGATATCAAATTATCAAACTCTATCATAAATCTTTCTGATGATGGATTTGGATAAATAGTTATTCCCGTCACCGAACGAATCTCTTCCAGGTTCAATATGGTAATATCATAACAGGCACTCGTATCCACACAAAAATTATCGATGAGCATTACAGCATAACTACCGCTAACTATTGGTGTAAAGCTTTGAAAAAAGGCCCCCGGTATGTGACTGAAAGCATTATTACAATCGAGCCAGATATAGCTTGGAACAAGAGCCTGAGCTGTCAGAGTATTCCCTGCAACTGTAACAATAGTATCCAGCGGACTGATGGTCAGATT
>Ga0233443_1002145_pt1 | contig 15491 bp, 16 predicted proteins | sample SI_123_September_2_FD_182784 | JGI IMG/M metagenome (GOLD analysis project Ga0233443, IMG submission 182784) | Seawater microbial communities from Saanich Inlet, British Columbia, Canada - SI_123_September2016_200_MG | ecosystem: Environmental > Aquatic > Marine > Inlet | place: Canada: British... | reverse complement strand
CGTTATTCCACTGCAAATTTGTCGAGGTCAATTGTGTCAACGCCGCAGTTTTGCTAGATAATGGCCTGAGCACTCTTTGATTTGGCCTTGTGGACATTTTCGATACCCCAAAGCCACCGCCCGAGGACGCCCCATGAGCCAGCAAAAACCCGTAGTCGTCGTCACCCGCAAGCTTCCTGATGCCATTGAAACGCGCATGATGGAACTGTTTGACGCCCGTCTGAACCATGATGATCACCCGATGGAACAATCGGAACTGATCGAAGCGGTCAAAACCGCTGATATCCTGGTCCCGACCGTTACCGACCGGATAGATTCCCGTGTCCTCAGTCAAGCGAACCCGGAACTCAGGTTGATTGCCAACTTTGGCACCGGTGTCGATCATATCGATCTCGCCAGTGCGCGTGAGCGCGGCATTACCGTCACCAATACACCCGGTGTCCTGACAGAAGACACCGCCGACATGACCATGGCTTTGATTCTGGCTGTGCCGCGTCGTCTGGCCGAAGGTGAACATGTGATGCGCTCCGGTGACTGGAAAGGCTGGTCGCCGACCGGCATGCTGGGCCACCGCATTTTTGGCAAGCGTCTGGGCATTGTTGGCATGGGCCGCATTGGCCAGGCCGTTGCCCGTCGCGCCCGTGGCTTTGGTCTTTCCGTGCACTATCACAATCGCAACCGCGTGCATGAAGAAATTGAGAACGAGCTGGAAGCGACTTATTGGGAAAGCCTCGATCAGATGCTGGCCCGTATGGACATCATTTCCGTGAACTGTCCCCACACTCCGGCGACTTATCATTTGTTGTCGGCGCGTCGCCTGAAACTGATCCAGTCCAACAGCTATATCGTCAACACAGCGCGCGGCGAGATCATTGATGAAAATGCCCTGACCCGCATGTTGCGTGGCAAGGAACTGGCCGGCGCCGGTCTTGATGTGTTCGAACACGAACCCGCCGTGAACCCGAAGCTGATGGAACTTGATAACGCTGTGCTGTTGCCGCATATGGCATCGGCGACCATTGAGGGCCGTGCGGAAATGGGTGAAAAGGTGATCATCAACATCAAGACTTTTGTTGACGGTCATGTGCCCCCTGACCGGGTATTGCCAGGCGAATATATCTAGAGCGATTCCGGGTTGGTCAGATATAAATAATCTGGCCGTCTCTTTTTGCATCTGACAAAAACGTCACCAGTCCGCCGACCTCAAATTCCAGGTCGGGACGCAGCGTGTCACGTTCAAGGTCCAGGGCTTTCAGGCCCATTTCACAAATCAGGAACCGTGCGCCCAGGGCTACACAGGCCGAAATCAGTTCTTCCATTGTGCCAATATTTCGGGAGGAAAAACCGGCGTCCATTTCTGCGCCTGACTGACCAGCACCCGTGCTCATTGCGCGCCAGCCCGCCTGATCACCCGCACCCATGACAGCCCGCGACGCGGCCATGGTGAAAAACATGGTGACAGGAATGTTGATGGCGAGGGCTGCACTTGCGGTGGCAAAGGCGTAGTGGATCTGATCGACGTCGCCAGATTGTACGATCAGGGAAAGTTTTGATATTTGCTGATTTTCGGTGTTGCTGTCGGACATTGTTTCAGGCCGCGTGACTGCTGAGATCGAGGATGGTTTTTTGCGGACCACACAGGGGACAGTTCGCCGCCGGCTTTAATTTGATCTTGTGCCAGGAGGCAGCCAGGGCATCATAGATCGACAGCCAACCGGACTGACTGTCACCGATTTGCAGAATTTCCTTAATAATTTCAACGCCTTGCATCGACCCCATGACGCCGGCAAGGGCACCAAATATGCCGCCTTCAGCACAGCTTGGGACAATGCCAGCGGCCGGTGCCGCAGGATAGAGGCAGCGATAACAAGGATTGTCTCCGCCCAAATGTGCCCGGAAAGTAGAGATTTGTCCTTCAAATTTAAGCATCGAAGCAGCCACCAGGGTTTTACCCGACAGGTAACAGGCATCGTTGATTAAAAAACGTGTAGCAAAATTATCGGAACCATCTGCAACAATGTCGTAATCCGCAATCATCGCCAAGGCGTTGTCGGCAGTCAGGCGCACCTTGTGTTCGATGATGGTGGTGTCCGGATTAAGATCTGAAAGGGTTTGGGCAGCACTTGCGGTTTTGCCTTCACCAATGCGGCTGGTGGTGTGCACGATCTGGCGCTGTAGATTGGAAAGCGAGACCGTGTCGTCGTCGACAAGTCCAAGCGTGCCCACACCCGCCGCGGCAAGATACATGGCCAGCGGGGAGCCAAGACCCCCCGCGCCCACGACCAGGACTTTGGCCGCCAACAATTTTGCCTGACCCACACCGCCCACTTCCCGCAGCACAATGTGGCGGGCATAGCGTTCGATCTGGCTTTCGGAAAAATCCATGATTATACCGTAATAGGGCGATATCGTTCTAGAGGTCGTCAAACAGCGCTGTTGTCAGATAGCGTTCGGCGAATGACGGTATGATGACAACAATCAACTTGCCTTCCATTTCCGGCTTCGATCCGATCTCCAGCGCGGCTGCCAGGGCGGCACCGGAAGAAATACCAACCGGGACACCGTCCGTCCGTGCAACTTCGCGTGATGTTTCAAAAGCCGTTTCATTGGCGATAGTGATGATTTCGTCAAACACCTGGGTGTTCAGAATGTCCGGTACAAATCCGGCACCGATGCCCTGGATTTTATGCGGTCCGGGGTTGCCGCCTGACAGAATGGGGCTGTCTTCCGGCTCAACGGCGATCATCTGAATGTCGGGCTTGCGTTCTTTCAGAACTTCACCGATGCCGGTGATGGTCCCACCAGTTCCGATCCCGGAAACAATCGCGTCGACCTTGCCGTCTGTATCACGCCAGATCTCTTCCGCCGTTGTTTCCCGGTGCACCTGGGGGTTGGCCGGGTTCATGAATTGTTGTGGCATCACAGCATTGGGGTTTTCCGTCAGGATTTCCTCGGCCCGGGCGATGGCACCCTTCATGCCTTTGGTTGCATCCGTCAGTTCCAGTTCGGCACCCAGAAAAGCCAGCATCTTTCTACGCTCAACAGACATGCTTTCCGGCATGGTCAGGATCAGCTTGTATCCCTTGGAGGCGGCAACAAAAGCCAGCGCAATGCCCGTATTTCCCGAAGTGGGCTCAACCAGCACTGTGTCGGGTCCGATTTTACCCTGGGCTTCCATGGCTTCGATCATGGCCAGACCAATACGGTCCTTGACCGAGGCCAGAGGATTAAAGAATTCCAGCTTGCCGACGATTTGCGCCTTGCAGCCATGCGCATTTTCAAGTCCGCTAAGCCGCACTAAAGGAGTGTTGCCGATTGTATCAATGATGCTGTTGTGAATGCCGCTCATGTTAAAAGCCCCCGTTGGTGAAAAAGATCAGGCCGCATTAGGAAAATGCTGTTGCCAGGATATTGAAGTGAAAGAATTTGAATTTCTAGATTGAATAGTCTGCAACTTCTCGTGATTCGTTTCGAATGCCTTCGTTTTTGGCCCGTGTGCATAATTCTTCAATCGTTACACCCGCCAGTTCCAGCATCAGGCTTTCGCGCAAATCCCGCCACAAAGGGCGCACGACTTTTTCCGCCAGTTCGGATGTCGTGCCCTTTTCGACCACGTCTTCACCGGCTTCGAGTTCAAATACCACCTTCGCAACATCAGACACCAGAATACGTCGGCGTTCCCTGGCCAGGCGATAGCCACCTTTGGGACCGCGCACACCTTTCAGGATGCCGGCACGGACCAGACGTTGCATAACCTGTTCAAGATAGCGTTGCGGAATTTCCTGACGGCGACTGATATCGCGCGATTGCACGGGCTCGGCACCGCCGTGATAGGCGATGTCGACCACAGCCTCGAGCGCAAAAATCATTTTTTTGGAAAGCCTGAGCATGATCTACGACTTTCCCGTTGAACCAAAACCACCGGCGCCACGTTCTGTGTCACCTAGTGTATCTGCTTCCTGCCAGGTCGCACGTTCGTGCCGGGCGATGACCATCTGGGCAATGCGATCACCGCGCTGGATGGAAAATGTCTCGGCACCCAGATTGGCCATAATCACGCCGATCTCTCCACGATAATCTGCGTCGATGGTTCCGGGGCTGTTCAACAGGGATATGCCATGTTTCAGGGCGAGACCGGATCGCGGTCTGATCTGGGCTTCAAAACCAACCGGCAATTCAATGCAAAAGCCTGTCGGGACCAGTTTTCGCTCACCTGGCGCCAGCTGAATTTCTTCTCCTACAGCCGCACGCAAATCCATCCCGGCAGCTGCTTCACTGGCATAGTCCGGCAAGTCCAGATCCGCGGCATGCGGCAGACGTTTAATCGAAATATCCATTTCAGGCGTCCGTATTGGTCAGCCTGGCGGCAATGCGGCTTGTTAACTGGCTGGCGACGGCGGCTTTACTGGACCGGGGCCAGTCTTCAACGCCATCATCGGTCAGCAAGTGAACAGTATTTTCGTCACCGCCAAATGTGCCGGTTCCGGTGGAAACGTCGTTCGCGACGATCCAGTCACACTGTTTCCGAGCCCGTTTTTTTGTGGCATTGTCGATCAGGTCATTCGTTTCGGCTGCGAAACCAACAACCAGCGTCGGCCTGTTTTTTGAGGCCTGACTTAGTGTTGCGAGGATGTCCGGGTTTTCGACCATCGCCAGAGAAGGCGGCGAACCACCGTTCTTTTTCATCTTCGAGCCTGCCTCTTCGGCAATCCGCCAATCCGCAACGGCTGCGGCGCAAATGGCAATATCACAAGGTAAGGCAGCTTCACAGGCCGCCAGCATTTCACGGGCACTTTCAATATTGATAACGGAAACGCCCAGTGGGTCAGGCTCGGACGTGGGGCCTGTCACCAACGTTGTTTCAGCTCCGGCGGCAGCCAGGGCGGCGGCAATGGCATGACCCTGTTTGCCGGAGGAATGGTTGGATAGGTAACGCACCGGATCAATGGCCTCACGCGTGGGGCCAGATGTCACAAGGGCCTTTTTCCCGGCCAGGGGCAAATCTTTGATAGCTCTGCCCAGCCGTTCCTCAATCGCAGCGATCAAATCGGGGACTTCAACCATACGTCCCTGCCCGACTTCACCACAGGCCAGATCACCTGCAGCTGGCCCCACCAATGTTATACCATCCGCCGCCAGTGTTGCTGCATTGCGTTGCGTGGCGACATGGCCCCACATTTCAACGTTCATGGCGGGTGCGATCAGGACCGGTTTGTCTGTGGCCAGCAAGGCGGTGGACGCCAGATCATTGGCGAGCCCCCCTGCCATTTTTGCCATCAGGTCTGCTGTCGCCGGGGCCACAACCACCAGGTCGGCCTCCCGGGACAACCTGATATGGCCCATATCGGCTTCGTCAGTCAGATCAAAAAGATCCTGATACACTTTTTCGCCCGACAAAGCTGATACAGACAGGGGTGTTACAAATTCGGCGCCTGCTTTGGTCAGGATACAGCGCACGGACGCGCCTCGGTCCATCAACCGCCGGATCAGGTCCAGGCTTTTGTAAGCTGCAATGCCCCCGGCGATGATCAGCAAAATGCGTTTGCCTGCTAACACGTCCAGTCCCTCAATTCATACTTCGAAATTTGCGGACAATAAAAATAAATACGGTCCTGTTCTGTTGGATTTGGGAATTTACGCTATTCAATTGTGAATAGGAAATAAAAACACAAGAATATTTTCAGTTGCTTTGTGCCGCATTGAATACAGATATGTCCTGCACATTGGCGCGCTTCCGTTTAACGGGGAAAAGCACTAGGGTGCCGCCGCATCGCCAAAGAAACGAAACCCGGATTATCCCGAGCCCATGCCAAGACAAAAGCCACCATCCATTTCCTACAATTGCGACAATTGCCCTGGCTATTGCTGCACCTATGTGCGCATCTGCGTAACAACCGATGATGTCAGGCGTCTGGCAGCGCACTTTGACGTCTCAGATGAAGATGCTGCTGCAAGTTTCACGCGGGAAGGCTACGAAGAAGGCGAAATCATTCTGCGCCATGAACCCGATGAGCATTTTGGCACGGCCTGTCAGTTTCTCGATCAGGAAGAACGACGCTGCACGATTTATGAAGCCCGACCCGATGCCTGCCGTGAATTCCCTGGTGTCCGACGCTGCGGCTATTACGACTTTCTCTCGTTCGAACGCCGTTGCCAGGAAAACCCGGACTATATTTCGACGACCAACAATACAGAATAACTTAGGTACCGGGACCTGAGCGCTTTATCCGCGAAACAGCAGGATGGCGATCACGGCAACCAGCATGACAATGACGATCATCGACGGCATGCCCCGTCGTCGGGCGCTGAAACCATTGCCCTGGCGTTGTTGTTGCGGCGAAAGCTTGTCGGCATGATCGCCGTTTTGCATGGCAAAACCGGCTGCATTGAGAAACTCGGTAGCTTGTTCAGCCCGGTCGAGAATTTGCGGGATACGCCGGGCTGCAGCGGCCGTTTCAACAACGGCGTCCTTGATCCTGGCTTCCGGACCCAGATTTTCGCGGACCCACTCCGTCAGGAAAGGCCGGGCGGCTTCGAAAAAATTGGTCTCGGGGCTGAGGTCCCGACACACGCCTTCAACGACAACCAAAGTCTTTTGCAGCAACAATAATTGCGGCTGCGTTTGCATGGAAAACGTTTCGGTAATCTGGAACAACTGGGCCAGCAATCGACCGATAGAGATCTCGCTGGCGGCGCGGCCCATCAGGGGTTCACCAATGGAGCGACAGGCTTGCGCAAAAACGTCTACAGATTTGTTGCGCGGCACGTAACCGGCTTCGAAGTGAATTTCTGCAGCGCGCTTCCAGTTGCCGGTGACAAAAGCCAGCAACAGTTCGGCGACGAACAGACGGGTTTGACGGTCGAGGCGACCCATGATGCCAAAATCAACGGCCAGGATACGGCCTTCGTCATTTGCAAAAAGATTGCCCGGATGCAGGTCAGCATGAAAAAAGCCGTCGCGAAAAACCTGTTTCAAAAAAGCGACGAGCAAATTGCTGGCCAGTTTATCCTTGTCCAGACCGGCGGTCTCAAGGGCTTCATGATCTGCAATTGAAATGCCGTGAATACGCTCGATCGTCATCACCCGGCGCTGCGTCAAGTTCCAGTCGATAAGGGGAACACCAAAATCAGGGTCATGCTCAAAGGCATCCGACAATTCAGATGCGGCAGCGGCTTCCAGTCGTAAATCCATTTCCAGGTCAACCGATTCCTGAAAGGTGCGAACAACTTCGACCGGGCGCAATCGCCGGAATCCCGGTTGCAACGTTTCAATGACCTCAGCCACCCAGTAATAAAGGTCGAGATCCCGTTGAAAGGCTTCTTCGATACCAGGGCGCAGGATTTTTACGGCGACTTCTTCGCCGGTTGTTGTGGTGGCGAAATGAACCTGGGCAATGGAGGCTGCGGCAACTGGTTCTGCATCGAAAGTTGCGTACAGCGCGTCCAGCGGCTGTTCAAATTCACTTTCGATTGTCTTGCGAGCGTCTTCGATGCTGAAGGGTGGCAGCCGATCCCTCAGACCAGCCAGGTCCTGGGCAACTTCTTCGCCGATCAAATCTGACCGTGTCGACAGGGACTGGCCGAATTTGATAAAGCTCGGCCCCTGTTCCTGAAGTGCCATGGCCAGACGTTCGCCAGGTCGGGGATCAGCATATTTCTTGCTGGCCCGTCCGGCCAAAAAACTCAGACCGCGCACGGCCCAATCCGGCAAGTCCAGTTTTTCCAGCGGAAATACGGCGTCATAGCGCGCCAATGTGCGCATGATGCCGATCAGGCGATAGAGGTTTTTGATCGTTCTGAACACGGGCAGTTCCGTCTAGATTCGCCAGGCTGAATGCATGGCAGCAATACCACCGGACAGGTTGCGGACCTTGACCTGTTCCAGTCCGGCATCCGCAATCATTTGGGCAAATGTCTCCTGATCAGGAAACTGGCGGATGCTTTCAGCCAGATACTGATAGGCTTCGCGGTTTTTGGCGACAAGTTCCCCCAAAGCCGGCAGCACCTTGAACGAATAAGTATCGTAAGCCGATTTCAGACCCGGAATGATCACATGGCTGAATTCAAGACATAAAAAACGACCGCCTGGCTTCAGAACCCGCCGGGCTTCGACAAGGGCCGCTTCTATATTGGTCACATTGCGAATGCCAAAGGCGATGGTATAGGCATCGACGCTGGCAGAAGCCACCGGCAAATTCTCGGCATCACCACAGCTCCAGCTGATACGCTCCAGCGCACCACGATCCAGGGCACGATCGCGACCAACACCGACCATGGCTTCATTGATATCGCAGACGGTGGCTATCGCGGATGTATCTCCGTCGCGGCTGCGTTCGTCAGCGCGCGCCAGAAAACGCTCTGCGATATCGCCAGTGCCGCCTGCAACATCCAGCAATCGCCAGCCTGGTCGCGGATTTAACCAGTCGATCATGGCGGTTTTCCACAACCGGTGAACGCCGACGCTCATCAAGTCGTTCATCAGGTCATATTGATCGGCCACACCATTAAAGACGGATCGCACCATGCCGGATTTCTGTTCGCGCTCGACGGTCTGAAATCCGAAATGAGTTTCGTCTTTTTGGCCTGTCTCCGCGGGGCCGTTGTGGTTTTCTGTATTCATGCCCGGACCATAGCGCAGGCCCATGATCCGCGCTACCGTACAGGCCACTTTCAGAATAATTACAGGCCACCTTTAAATGCCCGAATTACCCGAAGTTGAAACCGTTTGCAGGGGACTTGCTCCTTATCTGGAAGGTCACACCCTGGTCCGGGTTGACCAACGTCGAAAGGATTTGCGGTTTCCTTTTCCGAAAATGTTTGCCAAACGCCTGCGCAACCGCCGTGTTGAACGCATCCGCAGACGTGCAAAATATATGCTGGTCCATCTGGATAACGGCACGGTCCTTATCATTCATCTCGGCATGTCGGGGCGCATGACAATTACCCCGCCCGGTGCCCACGCGCCGGAACCGGGCAAGCACGATCATGTTGTTTTTGGCACCAATGCAGGCGCTGTGATTATGTTCAACGATGTTCGTCGCTTCGGACTGATGGACCTGGCACAGGAGGATGATCTTGAACAACATGCCTTGTTGTGTGACATCGGCCCGGAGCCTCTGGGCAATGAATTTTCAGACAGTTATCTCAGTGAAAAACTGAAAGGCCGCAAGACGCCGATCAAGTCCGCCTTGCTGGATCAGAAGATTGTTGCAGGCCTTGGCAATATATATGTCTGCGAGGCTTTGTTCAGAGCCGGCATTTCACCCAAACGTATTGCCGACAGCGTCGCCGGTGTCCGGGCAACACGCCTGGTGCCGGTTATTCGCGAGGTGCTGGAAGAAGCCATTGCCAAGGGAGGCTCAACCCTTAAAGATTATGTGCAGACGGATGGAGAGCTTGGGTATTTCCAGCATGAATTTGCAGTTTATGGCCGCGAGGGCGAGCCCTGTCCCGGATGCGACTGCAAGAAAGCCGTCCAGCGCATTGTGCAATCCGGGCGCTCGACATTTTTTTGCGCCAAACGCCAGCGTTGACCCGGACTCAACCAGGAAAATGGTGAATTGAAGGTTTACCTGTCGACCAACCCCCCATAACGTGGCGTCCCCAGGTGGTGCCATAAAAGGCATCACAAGTGGTGCCACGTGGTGCCATCCCTGCGACACCCCCATTCCGGAGACTTCCTGAAATGAGCTACGAAAATATCATTGTTGAAACGCATGACGCTGTTGGCCTGATCACCCTGAACCGTCCGGACGCCCTGAACGCCCTGAGTTCTCCCTTGCAGGCCGAATTGACTGACGCACTGAATGTCTTTGAAGCCGATGATGCCATCGGTGCAATTGTGCTGACAGGCAGCAAGAAAGCTTTTGCTGCCGGGGCCGATATCAAGGAAATGCAAAGCAAAACCTACGCCAGCGTGCAGGCAGAAGATTTCATCAGTGCTGGCTGGGAGCGCCTGACAACCTGTCGCAAACCGGTTATTGCGGCTGTTGCCGGATTTGCCCTGGGCGGCGGCTGCGAGATGGCCATGATGTGTGATTTCATTCTGGCGGCAGACAATGCCAAATTTGGTCAACCCGAAATCAAGCTGGGCATCATTGCCGGTGCCGGTGGCACCCAACGCCTGACGCGTTTTGTTGGCAAGTCAAAAGCGATGGAAATGAACCTGACGGGCCGCATGATGGATGCGGAGGAAGCGGAGCGCAGCGGTTTGGTCAGCCGGATTATCCCGGTTGATGATTTGCTGGACGAAGCCTTGAAAGTGGCTGCTACAATTGCCGCCAACTCCCGGCCCTCGGTTATGATCGCCAAGGAATCAGTGAACCGGGCGTACGAGACAACCTTGCGTGAAGGCGTACTGTTCGAACGCCGGGTCTTCCATTCCCTGTTTGCCTTTGAAGACCAGACCGAAGGCATGCAAGCCTTTGTTGAAAAGCGCAAACCTGACTTCAAAAACCGCTAGAAAAGTCACTTTTTTGGCAATTTTTTCCCCGGCTGGTGCGATTTGATGGACCTGCCCGGGGGGTGAATTGCTACAATAGATGAGGGCCGCATGATAACGCCTTGAAAAGAATCTCCAATTCCCTCGTCTGCAAGGTTGACGGCGGGCCTTGGGGGGATTATAAGCGCGCCTTCGCAATCAATAACATTGAATATGAGTAATTACCCATGGCGCACCATAAATCTTCGCTGAAGCGAATTCGTCGCACTGAGCGGGCCACTGCTGTGAACCGTGATCGTCGCGGTCGCATTCGGTCAGAAATTCGCAATGTTGAAGAAGCCATTGCAGGTGGCGATCAGGCCGCAGCGCAGGCAGCTTTGAAACAAGCTCAGCCTGAAATCATGCGCGGTGTGACACGCGGTATCATCAAGCAGAATACAGCCTCACGGAAAGTGTCTCGCATGGCACACCGGATCAAGGGCATGTCTGCCTGACGCGACTGCGTTAATCGACACGCTCAACCGAGCGACTTCTGAACCGCGTCACCAGATTTGGGATGCGGTTTTTTTGTGCCTGAATTTTTTCGCCACTTGAATTTTTTCGCCACCTGAAAAAAATCGGCCATAGTTTCATCTCACAGGTTGGAAAAAATTCCTGGAAGGCAGCGGATGCGACTGGATGTCCAAAAATGTCCGTCGGATGAGACAAAATGTCCTGCAAATGCACCTGCAATTTTCGCTAAAAAGTGATCCATTTCGGGAACAGGAAAATTTTGTATTTAAGACAAATTTTCTTCGGCTACATCTTGTGCCTGGACTCAGGTGCAGACCGATTCAGGGCAAGTTTTTTTTGGCGTTCTGGTTTCGTCCCGTTGCGATTCAAATTCTGTCGATTTACTGTACAGCATCGTCGGCGAGGGCCGCTGCAATCAAGTTGTAATATTTAATTAGATATCTTTTTTCTGTCCGAATACTTCGGTCAGACTCGTGAACTATGCGGTAAAAACATAAAGCGCAAGTAAAAAGCAAGTATTCGCCTGAGAGATATGACAGGGATCGGGCGTCGGGAAAATGTTGGCCACTAAACAGGTCAATGCAGGAATTGTTGTCTGGGGAGAATCACTTTCAATGTCTGACGCATCTTCTGTATCGGACGGTCCTGGTTATGCCGGTGATCTTTCGGTCGACGAAGCCTGGGCGCTTTTGTCTTCCGATCCGGCTGCAGTTTTGATCGACGTACGCACCGCCGCGGAATGGTCGTACGTTGGTGTGCCGGATCTGGAAAGTCTGGGGAAAACCTTGTTGACGGTTGAATGGGTCTCGTATCCCGGCAATGCCAGGAATGCGGATTTTGCCAACCAGGTACAGGAACAGGTTCAGGCATTGAACGGCTCGAACGACGCTCCTTTACTGATGCTCTGCCGCTCGGGCGTGCGCTCAAAAGGGGCCGCGACCGTGATGACAGAAGCGGGATACGCGCGTTGCTACAATATTGCGGGTGGCTTTGAAGGCGACCTGGACGGACAAAAACATCGTGGAAACACCGGCGGCTGGAAGGTCGCTGAATTGCCTTGGGTACAAAAATAAAAATGAGTGACAGTTTCGTTTTAAGCTCTGAAACCGAGGCCCAGTGGGCCGCAGTCCGCAAGGCCCTCAAGGCCGAAGTTGGGGACGCCGCCTTTAACAGCTGGCTCAAACCGGTTGTGCTTGCGGCAGTCCGTGAAGGACAGGCCGTCATGACAGTGCCGACCCGGTTCATGCGGGACTGGGTCGTCTCGCATTACGGTGACAGGCTGCGAGAGCTTTGGTCAGGCGCCAATCCGGAAATTCATTCCGTTGATATTCATGTGAAAACAGTGCAGGCACGACGAGGTGTCGAAGCCCAGCCGTCCTTGAATGAAGCGCCCGAAGAAACGACTGTTGAAGTGGCATCTGCGCCACTGCCAGTGAGCAGCGCCACCCGCCCCCGGATTGAGGATTACGAAAACCGGGCCGAAGTTTTTGATGTTGGCGCCTCGCTTGACCCTCGTTTTACCTTTGATAATTTTGTTGTTGGCAAGCCCAATGAACTGGCATACGCGGCTGCCCGTCGGGTCGCTGATTCGCCATCGGTTCCGTTCAACCCACTGTTTCTCTATGGCGGTGTAGGCCTTGGTAAAACCCATTTGATGCACGCGATTGCGGCCCACATCCGGGACCGTTTTCCAGAGCGCAAAGTACTTTATCTTTCTGCTGAAAAATTCATGTACCAGTTCATCCGGGCTTTGCGAATCAAGAACGTCATGGCCTTCAAGCAACAGTTCCGTTCTGTTGATGTATTGATGATTGACGACGTGCAATTCATTGCCGGCAAGAACACAACCCAGGAAGAATTCTTCCATACCTTCAATGCGCTTGTGGATCAGAACCGCCAGATCATAATTTCCGGTGACCGTTCTCCCAGTGATCTTGATGGCATTGAGGAACGCATGCGCTCTCGTCTGGGCTGGGGCCTGGTTGCAGATATTCATGCTACAGATTACGAATTGCGCCTCGGCATTTTGCAAAGCAAAGCCGAACAGGCCGGTGCGACAGATGTACCCGTTCGTGTCCTGGAATTCCTCGCACATCGGATTACCTCCAATGTCCGTGAACTGGAAGGCGCCCTGAACAGGGTTCTGGCCTATTCCAACCTTGTTGGCAGGGCCATTACACTGGAAGGCACCCAGGAAGTGCTCAGGGACCTTCTCAGGGCCAATGACCGCCGGGTAACGATTGAGGATATCCAGAAACGCGTGGCCGAACACTACAATATCCGGCTGGCCGACATGTATTCTGCCCGCCGGGCACGTGCTGTCGCCCGTCCGCGTCAGGTTGCCATGTATCTGGCCAAGCAATTGACTTCACGCAGCCTGCCTGAAATTGGTCGAAAATTTGGCGGCAGAGACCACACCACTGTCATGCATGCCGTCAAAAAAATTGACGAATTGCGTCAGGACGACAACATATTATCCGAGGATATTGATCTTCTGCGGCGTATGCTGGAGGCTTGATTAGACATCTGGATCTGAAGGGGAAACACCTCCCTTTAAGAACCCGCAAAAGCAGGTCGAAAAACGGCAAAAAACCATGCTATTTCCTGCACGGTCTGTTATAGTTGCACACCGGTAAGGGTGCGGTGCCGGGGGATTATTTGTCATTGCATGCCGCCCTGACTATCCGAGGTGTTTGTTCTGAAATTTTCTGTGTTATTTCAACCGCTTGGGTTGAAGGTGTCGAACGGCTTCAAATGCCTTGCAGCGGACTGTTTTGAATTCATGACAGGGTCGGCAACGGCGCATTTCCGACACGTCCGGTACAGCACTAAAAATAATTGGCTGAATACCTGTTTTTCCAGTCCCCTTACCTGTCTTGTTAACCTGAATATCCACCCGTTCCGCAATCCGGGAATTGCTGATCCGTTGTTAAAAGCGCTTCCGGGGTTAAACCGGATTCGCCCCAGAGAATTAGAAACGATATGAAACTAACCATTGAACGCGCCACGTTGCTGGCATCTCTCGCCCACGTACAAAGTGTTGTTGAGCGGCGAAACACAATTCCAATTCTGTCCAACGTATTGCTTGAAGCTGACAGCGGTGTGTTGAAGCTGACGGCGACCGACATGGATCTGTCGATTGTCGAGGCAACGCCCGGAGATATCTCGCAAAGCGGTGCGACGACCACACCGGCGCATACCTTGTACGATATCGTTCGCAAGCTGCCTGATGGTGCGCAGGTTGAACTTGGGCTGGGCACCGGCGATGGTCGTTTGGCGCTGAAAGCTGGCCGTTCCGAATTTGTGTTGCCCTGCCTGCCGCGGGAAGATTTCCCGACAATGGCGGACGATGACCTGCCCATTCGCTTTTCTGTTGCTGCTGATGCCTTGCGTCGCTTGATCGACAAGACAAAATTTGCCGTATCGACAGAAGAAACACGGTACTATTTGAACGGTATCTACCTGCATGCGGCAGAATCCGGTGGAATTGCCATGCTGAGGGCCGTCGCGACGGACGGTCACCGTCTGGCGCTTGTGGATACACCGCTTCCCGATGGCGCTGCGAACATGCCAGGGGTAATTGTGCCACGCAAGGCGATCAATGAATTGCGTAAACTGATTGATGAAACAGGTGACGACATTGTCGTTTCCCTGTCGGAGACCAAGATCCGGTTTGAATTCGATGACGCGGTGATGTCGTCAAAACTGATCGATGGTACTTTTCCGGAATATCAGCGGGTTATTCCCGAAGGCAATGACAAGGTTATGGAAGTTGACGCCAAAACCTTTGCTCAGGCCGTTGACCGGGTCTCTACTATTTCCACAGAAAAATCACGATCGGTTAAGCTTGGCCTGTCTAACGGTCTCGCAACATTGATTGCGACCAGCCCCGATAATGGCAGTGCCACGGAAGAACTGGCAGTGATCTATGACTCGGATGATATGGAAATCGGCTTTAACTCACGATATCTCCTTGAAATGACGGCACAAATTGAAGGTGATATGGCGCAGTTTGTGCTCTCGGACGCCGTGTCGCCGACGCTTGTACGTGATAGCTCGGATGAAGGCGTGATTTACGTTTTGATGCCGATGCGGGTTTAATTCACCGGGTTCCATCAGCGCCGGGTTCAGGGGCTGTTGGACAGGAGTGCTGAAACAAATATGTCAGATACATCGACCATGACACCGCCTCCGAAGCAATCGGCGCCCATAAGGGCCGAAGCTGCGGCGGTGACACGTCTGGTGCTGACGGATTTCCGCAATTACGCCAGCCTGAAGCTGGATGTCACGCCTTCTCCTGTGGTTTTGACAGGTGAAAACGGGGCGGGGAAAACCAATTTGCTGGAAGCCGTCAGTTTTCTGTCGCCTGGCCGAGGCTTGCGCCGGGCCAAACTGCCGGATGTTACGCGTCGCGGCCAGGATGTCTGGGCCGTAGCTGCTACTTTGCAGGACCAGACCGGGGATACCGGCATCGGAACAGGCCTCGAGCCGGTTTCTGTGGATAACGGGTCAGAACCATCCACCCGCCGGGTTGTGC
>Ga0233443_1002139_pt1 | contig 15522 bp, 14 predicted proteins | sample SI_123_September_2_FD_182784 | JGI IMG/M metagenome (GOLD analysis project Ga0233443, IMG submission 182784) | Seawater microbial communities from Saanich Inlet, British Columbia, Canada - SI_123_September2016_200_MG | ecosystem: Environmental > Aquatic > Marine > Inlet | place: Canada: British... | reverse complement strand
TTTTATTTTTTTTATTTTTTTATTTACTCTTATTTCTTACTTTACTTATTTTTTTTACAAATATTTTTTTTTACAAATTATTTTTAATTATTTTTAATTTTAAAAAATAAAATCAATTAAAAAATAAATGTTTAAAAAATGTGATAAACAATTTAATTTTTGGATTGATGAATATTTTTACTATTAAAAACTATAGACAAATTTTATTTTAAATAAATAAAAACAATTAAAAAATAATTTATATAATATAATTATAATGTATGGTGTGTATAAAATTACAAGTTTAAATGATGATAGATATTATTTATTATTTTCAGTAAATAAAGAATTATATATGTCAAAAATATTGCATAGAATAATATATAATTATACTCAATCAATGAAGAAAAAACAAAAGACCTTTTTTGATGATGCTTTTATAATTATTCAAAAAAATAACATAAAAATAGAGAAGGTAGAAAGAGATTTTAAAGATAAATATGAATGTCATAATTATATTTATGAAAATATGAAAAATAACAATAATTGTTTAAATAATAGAAATAATGAATATGAACCCAATGATTTATTAAAAGTTATTGTTGGAGTGAATAGAAATAAGAAAACAAATCAACAAATGAATAGAGAACAATATTTAAAAAGGAAAGCGGAGAAAAAAAAAAGTGAAATTGTTTTATCGAACATTTAATTTTTTATTTTATAATACTATTTAAATAGTATAAAATAATTTTTTTATAATATATATTATATATAATGGTTAATAAAAAAGTTTGGAGTAAAGAACATATAAAAGAACACAAAAGATTATTTAATTTGTTTAAAAAGGATAATAATAATATTAAAATAGATAATTATATAGATTTAAATAAACGAAAATTATTTAAATTTATAAATGATTTAAAATTATCAAATTCATCAAAAGAAAAATTGCATTTTGTAGTAGGTAGATATTTAGACATAAAAAAAGATAGGTATTATTCACAAAAATTTAAACAGGCTGGATATGATTTAAAAGTATTAAATGACGAAAAAGAAAATTTAAATATAATGGATAAAAAAGAAAAAGAAAAGTATCAACCTTTGGAATATTTTGAAGAGATTATAAAAACTTATAATATGAAAGATTTAACTAATAGTCAATTATTATTATGTTTATTGGTTTTACAACCACCTTTAAGAACTTCATATTATTATTCCGCCAAAATAATAAAACAATCTAAACTGAATAATAAAATAGATAATTATTTTTTAATTAATAGAAGTAAATGTTTTTATATTATTAATAAGGATAAAGTGAGTAATACAAAAGTGTATGGTAATAATAGGAATTCAATTATTGAAATAGAGAATAAAGAATTATGTAGAGCAATAATATTAAAATATCAAAAAAATCCTACAGAATATTTATTTGGGGATACAAAAACAACAAATACAACCATAAATAACTGGATAGAAAAAGAAAGTAAAATAACAGGTTTAAATGTTGATAATATGAGAAGTATATATATAACATCAAATTATAATAAAGGTTTGAATTATGCTAAAAAGAAGAAAATATCACTTCAAATGCGCCATAGTGTGGATACAGCGTCAAGAAATTATTTTAAAATTATTGATGATAAACAAGAATTAGATAAAAAAGATTGTGATAGTATAAGGATGGAATTAGAATATTTTAAAAATAAAGAAAAATATGTATTTTTAAATAAAGATAAAAAATATAGAAAAAGTAGATATGATATTATTTATAATTTAAATAAAAATAATTATACACCAAAAAAAGATACAATAGAAAAATACAATGTTAAATATAATGAAGAATTGAATGAATATTATTAATCATTATAATTAGGAATTTTAACATTAATTTTTTGTAATAAGTTAATATCTAAATTAACACTATTTTTTTGATTATTAAAAATACAATCAAATAACCATTTGGTTTTATTATTATCAATTAAATAATGGGTATTGCGAACTTTTTTGATTTGTTTTCTTTTATTTATAATAAAATTTAAATCATCACCGGTAATGTTTTTAATAAGTTGAATATATATTTTATTAAGATTTTGAATATTTTCAGGTTTTTCAATATTTTCATCAATTCTAAATTGAATTTTGAGTTTATTAAAAAAATCATCATCAATATTATTTTTAACATTAGTTTTATTATCATTATTAAAATTAATATCAAATGGTTTAATATTATTAACTTTTTCAAATTTTCTAAGGGCAATAATTTTAGAATATTTATTATTTATAATTTTAACATTTTCGTTTGTGCCATATACATTTTCAATGATTTTATGTAATCGTTCATTAGTTAAAAATAGATTTCTTATTTTAAATAATTTATCATAAATAATATCATCCATTAAAATAACTTGATATTTTTTATATTGATTAGGGGATAAACATAAGTGATTTATTTTATTGTGTAAATTATCATATAATGGGTTTTGTAATTCACCCTTAATATCAAATATTTCCATATTATCAGTATTATTATTTAATTTGTCTAATTTAATGGATAAATCACAAAATGTATTAAACATTTCATTATTAATTTTAATAGTTTTTGCTTTTAATATATCTTTCATAGAATGGTTTAATTTTTTAATATTACCTTTTTGATATAAATCAAAACCTTCTTGTTTTAAAATATTTTCAAAATGTATAAGTTTATTAGTTTCTTGAATATTATGTTTATATGAATATTGAATATATAATTTATAAAAAGTGCTTTTACATATTTTTGTTTCTTCGTCATCGTTATAACAAACAAGATTTCTTAAATTAGTTTCAGTTTCATTTAAATTATTACTATATACAATAAGATTATCATAATATTGCTCTGTATCTTTTAAAGTATCGTGTTTTAAGAGATTACTTTCACAATTTGAATAATATTTAATTCCTTTTAAATTTCGTGTTCTGGTTAATTGTTGAAATAAACCCTCACTACTAATAGTTTTTCCATTAATATATAAAAGCGATTCTTGTGCTTCATCAATACTGAAATCAATTCCTGTTTTAATACTTGGTGAATAAAAAACAAATTTATTTTTAAAATCTTTAGAGGCATCTTCAATATCTATTTTATGGTCTTTTGTAATTAATATAAAATGTTTTTTTTTGTCTTTAAAAATATCAATACAATTATTATATAACCGTTCAATAATAGTTTTACTATCACAACCAAATAAAAAGTATTCATTATTTTTTATTTTTCTATTAACTTCATTAATAAAATCTTGTTCTTTGTTGTATTTCATTGCTTCAATACCTTCATATTTTTTATATGGATTTTTAATATATAAACCATTCTTTGTTTTTCTTTTTTCTAAAAAAAGCATTGTTAAATTATTAATGTGTGCATCACTAACAATTAATTTTTTACATTTTGATATAATACCCATTAAAATTCGGTTTGTTTTTTGTAAATGTGTATTTAATAAATCATTAGTTAAATAATTTTCAATAAATGAATTAATTTCATCAATATAAATAATATAATTATTTGGTTCAATATCATTAAATTTTGAATGTAGAGAATTAATACAACATACAATCATATTTTCTTTTTCAAATTGATATGAATTTTCAATATTTTTATAATTTGATAATTTTAAACCTTCTTTTTCAAATGTAATAATTTGTTGTTCTGCCAGTTTAACTAAATCAACAATTGATAAAAATTTTACATCAGGATATAATTTTTTATACATATTTAATATTTTAGCTGTAATTGTTGTTTTACCTGTGCCAGTTGTGCCTTGCAAAATTAAAGTGTCGTTATTAATAAAATCATTTAAATTTAATTTCATATAAGTTTTTTTATTATTATTTATTTCAATTACTTGAGTTTCAAAATTATTGAGTAGTTTAAGAGGGTCATTTATGGGAACATATTTTTTAAAACATGGAATAGATGTTTTATTGATTTTATTAACCATACAAACTAAATAATTAATATTTAATATTTTACCTTCATTAGCCATAAACTGTTTATAATTATTTTCAGAGTTATAATTGGCTCCTTGTTTATTAAACTTATCCCATACTATATATAACTTTTCATTATCATAAAAACCAGAATTATATAAATTTTTTATAACAGTCATAACATTTAACCATTTATAATGATCTGTTTCATACCATTCATTATTTAATTTGTTTAATATATAATCAATTTCCTCAATGGTAATATTAAACATATATCTATTGCCATTTCCAACATTATCAAAATGTTTATTTACATTATCATAAACTTTAATTTTTTCATCAAGATTAATAATATTTGTTTTATATAATTCACAATTTTTAAATTTATGTAATTGAATAAGTGTTTTATATGGTTTATCTTTATCATTACATAATTTTAATGGTTCTTCTTCATTTGGTTTTGAAGAATTAACACAACGCATTTTTCTATGAGTATTATAAATGACTTCATCAAATATTTTATTACTTCCAAATGGTAATAAATTAATTAAGTCTTTATTTTCTTGTGCTATTTTATTTAAATAAATAATAATATTTTTTATTTTATATTTTTCTAATTTATGAGTATAACAAAATAAACGGTATGAAAATTTATATTTGTTTTCATAAGTTATTCTGTGATTTCTACAATCAACTAATTTAATTTCTTTCATATTTTCTAATTTTATTTCATTTAATTTATCAAAAACAAATGATTTAATTTTATTTTCAATGAGTATATATTTATCATTTTTCATTATTGAATTATAATCCTTTTCATTTTCAAATTTAACATCAATATCAAAATAAAGATTACATAAATCTGTAGCATCACCTGTATATTCATAATAATCTTTTGTTTCATTAACAATTAATGCTTTTAAGTCCATAGAAGCATCAAAATCATTTTTTGATTTATTAATTTTAGTTTTAAATTCATCAAATGAATTATTGAAATAGTTTTTGCCTTCAAACTTATAATCAAATTGGATTGTTTTCATATTCATTATATATAAATATATTATATAAAATATTTTTTAATTGTTTTTATTTTTAAAAAAATAAATTATATTATAATATTTTATTTTAATTATTTTTTTATAATATATATATAATGGTTGAATATACAGAATATAAAATTATTAATAATATGATGAATGAAACAAATAATTTATATATTGAATGTTTAGAAAATGATTTAATAGTTCCTTCAATTTTTCAATTTTTTAAAGAGGAATATCATATGAAATATTCCTCTTTAAAAAATATAAATTTAATAAATGGGAATAGTTCTCAAGAATATATAAAATATATGAAACATCTTATTAATAATTATCCTGAAGGGTTTGGTTATTATTATTATCAACATTTTAAAAACCATACAATAAATTTAACCGATATTTATTTTGATTTAATAAAAAATTCTTATAATAATTTATAATGTATAAAGATAAAGAAAAATATTTAGAATATCAAAGAAATTATTATAAAAATAAGAAACAATTAAAAGATAAAAATATTAATAAAATTCTTTCATTTGAAAAGAACTGTTTAAAAAAAAATATTGAAATTGAAAAAAGAAGAAAATATTATTATACTAAAAGATATGATAAATTACATCCTCCCATTGTTAAAACAAAACCTGAACTTTTTTTAATTATTTAAAAATATTACTTATTAATTTTTGTAATATTTTATCATTTAATTTTCTATTTTGTTTTACAAAGTATGCATTATGTTTATTAAGAATTTGTTTATTATCTTTCAATTTACTTTTGGAATAGTAATAATGAAAATATAAGCAATAATAACCACATAATATACTATTATAATGTTGTATCTGGTCTATACTATAAATAATAGAAATACCTTTTTTATATCTATAAAAAAATAATAATAAGTCTGTAGGCATTGGAACCCCATAACTATCATAATAAATTATAATATCTTTTTTTATTATAAAACAAGCCCAATGAGTTCCAGAACCACTATAACTATTTTGTAAATTAATAATATAATTACCTTCTTTGGGAGTAATATTTTTTAATAAATCTTTATTTAAAACAGCGTTTAAATTTAAGTTTAATTTTTTATATAGTTCTTCCAAATTAAAATTTGTTAGTAATTCAATCATTTATATATATTGTATATATAAATATTTATTATAAAAAAGATTATTTAATTTTCAATTTGTCTTTTTTTAACACTTTTAGGTGGTTTAGGGTCAAATGATGGATGAGATGGACCAATTAAACTTGATTGAATACCTCCACCAAGTGCTTTAAATGAACCTCCAAGTGCTTTAAATGAACCTCCACTCATACCACAATGAGGGCAACCACCTCCTCCATTCATACCAACACCCGCACCACTCATAGCCATTTCAGCGTATGGTTCTAATTCTTTAGCAATTTTATTAACTTTATTAACACTGTTTTTTGTTTTTCTTACTACATTTTTCATTTTAACTTTTCCACCAGTTGCATTAACTGCTCTATCAGCGGATTTATTAATTCCCTTTAATCCCTTGTTAAAATCACTTAAATTATCACCCAAGTCACTATCAATATAGTCTAAATAATGACCGTGTTTTTCAATTGCTTTTGAAACTTTTTTAGTTGTATTTCTAACACCTTTAGATGCTTTATTAACTGTTTTTTTAATTTTTTTCATATTAATTTTTCCACCTTCTACTTGTTGATATGATGACTTTGCCTCACTCATTGCTTGTTTGTAAGGAATATTGTGTTGTTTAGCATATGCTTTGACGTGTTCAATCCAATTACTCATTATGTATATAATATAGTTATATATAATTTTTATATATTATAATAATTTTTATATATTATAATAAATAATTAAAAAGTTAAAGTTTCATTCCAGTCACACAATCCATTTTTACATCTTTTTCAATTTCCATATAACATAATAATTCCAAATCCTTAGTTCCAGAATTAACCCCCGAGATTTCAATAGAAACAGGCACAGTTTCATCTGGTTCATTTTTTCTACTTAAATCAACTACAATATATCCTTGATTACTTTCATAATCTTGAAGTCCAAATAATCCAGTTCTTTGACCGTCAATTAATCCGCCTTCAGCACCATGAGAACCATCCAATTCGTCTAAATATTGTTCGAATTTAAATTTTCTTGAAGATGAATAAACATTAACGCCACTTACAGAAACATTAAAATCTTGAATAGTGCAAGGAGCAGGATGACATAATCCATCTTCAGTAAATGGAGAAGATATACTATCCCACCCAATACTTCCATTTTCAGAAAGATAAGGAACAATAATAAGTCTTTTTAATCTGGTAATAGCATTAGTCACTAAATAATTAAATGAACCTTTAGAAACTTTTCTAATATGGTTCATATGAACGTCATTATACACTAAATGTCTTTGTGGTGATACTTCAAAAGATTTCTTAACTTCGGGAGATAATGTATAGGCTGGAGCATATAGTCTTGATTGACCTAAAGCGTGCGTTTTACTATTTGTGGTTTTAGCCACATTACAAGTAATAGTTAAAGTATCTGTAGAATTAGGAATAACACTCATAACATTATCTAATGACATTAAAAAAGGAGTTGCGGAGCCTTTTTTATTTATTGTTTGAGTAATAGTTCCTGCATTATTTTCAATTTTCATATATAATTGATTTAGAGTAAATAACATTCTCAAATTTGAACCTCTACTTAAAACCATACTATCCATAAATGGAAGGTCTTTTAATCGGATGAAACAATTATAATAATAAAAATGTTCTCTTGCAGCGTTTTTATTAACATAATTAATACCTGTTTTTTCATCTACAGTTCCAAGTAAAAGTTCTTTTTGAGGGTCATTTTCATAAAAAGGATTTGGGATTTTATCAAATTCAGTATCTGTTAGATAAACCCCATTACCACTTGAATAATCCCAATCATATTTGGTAGTATCTCTTAAACCTGTATGAGCCATTAGTTTAGTATCATCAACAGAAGAAGAAGTATTCTTTAAAAATTGAAGATAAGGACTGATTTCGGGATTGGCTTGGACTACATTTTCATTATTATAATCACACATAAAACTGTTAATAATATTTAAATTATCACTTTTCAATTTCAAATCAAAATCAGCAGGAATATCATGATTATTAGTTTTAACTGAAAATACCAAAGGAATAACTGCAACACCCTCACGAAGATTAATAAATTTACCACTATTAGACCAAGAAGAAGTGACATATTCAATTTCATTTCTTGAATAATCACTACTTCCATTAGTATCTAATTGATATAAAAATTGTTTTTGGAGGAATACTTCATCAGGACTATCTTGATTTTCTGTAGATTGGCTCAACACTAAATTATCTTTATCCATTATATAATATGTATTATATATTTTTATTTAAATATATAAATTTCAAAATAAAAAATTATTTAAATTTAAAATTAACAAATGTTTTTAGTTTTTCATCGGTTTCATTTTTTGTTGGAATATTAATAACAGTTTGATTTTTATTTTTAATTTTATCTTCAATTTCTTTTTCTATTTTAATTTCATTATAAGCACCCCCAACAATATGTGATTTATTCATAACTGTTCTATTTTTTCTTGAATATACCATTATATTAATTATACTATATATTTTTATTTTTAAATGTCTTGTTTCAAAATACTCAACACAAATAACATATTATTATCTTTAATTTGCATTAAGTTAAAATCTTGGTCGTAAATTTTAATTATAATTTCTCTATATGTTCCTTCTTTTATTTTTGAATATACAATATCACTATTTAAACTTATTAGGTCACCTATATTCACATTATTAGGAGTAGTAAATGCAGTAATAACATCACTTGGAGAACTTAATAAATTATCAACTAAATTACAAGTTATGATAAAACTACTGGATGGGTCTATTGTTGGTGTAAATTCATTTAAAAAAGAATATTGAGATGTTGAAGCTGGTTGAACGGTTAAATCTTGAAAAAATGAACGAGGATAAAACCCAAGATATTTATGAAAATTATTATTTGATAAAATATTGACTTTAGGAGTTTGATATTCAATAGGTAAAATCCAAGTAGCGTTTGATGGTAAAACAACATTATTACCAAATTCTTCAATTGTTTTTAATGAAGATAATCTTATTTCAATACTATAATAGGTGGTATTTGTTAAAAATTCAATGAAGTAAATATTATTTGAACCATTTGATAAATAGTGTTTATTTTTTACCATTACTGACTGCAAGAATTCATTTAATGTATTAACACTATAATAACCATCAGGAATAATTACATCTACAATATTAGTTAATTCACCATTAGCATCCCACCATACATATTGAAATTTATTATTATTGTAATAACTTGTAATGTTAAACCAACTATAGAATAAATTTATATGAGAAACAGCAATAGTATCCCCTTTGTTAAATGTATGTGGTTTATTAAATTCATATCTTAATTCACTATTATAAAAATTGTTAATATGGTTTTTATTAAGTATAATATTAGCAGACATATATATATTATAAATATATATTATAAATATATTTATAATTAAAAAATTATGTTAAACATTCAATTAACATTTCAGCATCTACAGGAGATATTTTATTAATTATAGAATTTGATAAAACTTTTATAATATCTATTGCTTCTTGTTTTAAAATGTTTGATGTATTACCAGCGTTAAATGAACCCTGAATAATTGTTAATCTGTGTAAATAGTCATCAACGGTTTTAGAATACCGTTTATAATTTAATACTTCAACTAAATTACTTATTGTTAATAGTTTTTCAAACAAAATTATTTCATCATTGTTTAATTCTTTTTGTAATTCAATATTAATTTTTTGTGTATCAATTAAATCTTTTAATAAATTTTTGAAATCATTACTTATTGGGGTTCTTTTAAGTTTAGCAATTGGTGCAAGTCCTTTCTTATTTTTAATCAACAAAATATTATTGTCTAATTGTTTAGTATTTAAAATATACTTTCCAAATGGAACATATAAATTTTTTATTAAATCATTTATAGTTTTTGATTTACTTTTTAAATTTCTTGATTTAACTTGTATATTTTCAAATTTTAAACCACTCATTATATGTATAATACTATATTATAATTAAATTATAACTATATAATATAGTATTATTCAACCGTTATATCACTTTGTTGAAGATACTTTGTAATTTTTATTATACTTTCTTCTTTAATACTACCCAGTAATCTCATAATGTTTTCTTGTTTATCAAATTCACTTATATCATCACTTACTAAGAATTGAATAATTCTATTAACTATTAAAGCCATATTTTTTTTAATCGTTCCAAATTCTTTTTTTGTTAATGTTGTTGTAGAATGAAATGTAATATTTGTTTTATCATTGAATACATTTTTATATAAATATATCATAGCATTCAATTTATCTTTTGATTGTTGTTCCAAGTAATTACTATTAAAATTATAATCTGCTAAATCATTCTTTAATTGATTTAAACTTTCAATTATTGTATTAGTATTATATCCACCAGTTGTTCCAGTATTAATTATATTTTTCATTAATGTTTCGGCTGTTTTAAAAACAAAATGAGGTTGTGCGTCAGTTCCTTTAAATCGTTTTACTAAATCATCATATATTGTTGAAAATCTGGAATAATTTATATTATTTAATTTATAATATTGAATAAACTTTTCACTGTATTTTATGTCATTATCAAATAAATTATATGCCATTGTTCTTAATTGTTGATTAATATAATCTTTGTCTTTTAATTTTTCATACTTTGTTCTTGTATCCATAATTTCTGGAATAATATCATTTTCAAATTCTTTTTGTCGTTTATTTAGATATTCTAAATGTGATATTTCTTGGTCTGTTATTAATTCTCTTATGTTTCTTGTATCATTGTAATATGCCATTATATATAATATATACTATATAAAATTAAATTTATTTATTAAAATTTGATGGTAATAGTTTTGTTATAAAATTCTTTCTATATGTTAAACCTGAATTTTGTGATGCTTTCATATCTATTAAAAAGAAATTTCCAAATTCTTCACTATTACAAACATAATTATACATATTAGTCATTTGTTCTTTTGTGGCATTTAATGAAAATTCAGTTAAGATTAAATTTAAATCTCTTAAGTTAGGTGTTTTTATAATAAAAACATAATCACATTGTAATCTAATAATTTTTGGTATTTTAAAAAATGATTGTGATAAATATAACATACTACAACCTAACTTTCTACCTCTTATATATAGTTCTTGAATACATTTTTGGTCTTTTTCATTCACCATATCATCTAATATTACTAATGTTTGTCCGTAATAATCCTCATCTTTAAATTTTCTTAAATCATTTAAATCATAACTAACAGATAATATTTGTGGTTTTAATTTAGATTGTAAATAATTATATAAAGGTTCTTCTGCTTTTGTATATATATAAATTTTATTAAATGTATTAGGCATATCACTTATAATTTGAAGAACAGTTTGAGTTTTTCCTGCTCCTGAACTTCCAATAATACAACCTTTCATTTCAATTTTAATTTTATGATATTTATAATTAGGATTAATGTTTTTTTTCATAAATTTTTGAACTCCCTCTAATTCATAAAAATTTGTTATTTCCTTTTTTATTTGTTTTTTAGGCATTTAGTAATATATTATAAATTATATTTTTATTATATATTTTATATATTATATTTCAATAATAATATTATCCTTATAAATCATCTAATTTACGGACCATTAATTGTCCTTTCAATTGAATATCACCAGAATTGGCAGTTTTAATATTATATTCTGTGCATAAATTGAAAGTGTAATTACCATAAAGATGACTTCCCCCAGAAGAAGCTTTTATATAATTTGTTCCTGTGTTATATCTAAATGTATTGTAAAAACTTGTTCCTGTTCCTGATGAACTCAATCCACCATCTATAAGCGAGGATGTAGTATCAGATTCAATAGAATGGTCTTGGATATTAATATTACGAAATCCTGTCTGTAATTGATAAATATATGATGTATGTCCCTTGAAACGAATATTAGCACTAACTTCCCAAGTTGAATTGTTTCTCCACACTCCTGAAGAATAAAAATGATTTGTCATTCCATATGTGTGATATAATATATATCCAATATTTAGATTATGTGTATAGCTTATTGTTTGACCGTTTGGAAACTTATTTGAACCATAACCACTAAGGTCTTGATGTGTTAAATTTATTAAAAATAGATTTGATATACCTTGATTATGGAGATTAGTAACTCGTGTATCCAATGCTGATATAGCATTTGCATTAGTTTGAATAGCATTTTCATTAGTTTCTATAGCTGTTGTTTGGTCTGACAACCCAGTTAATGTAGTATAATCTGCTTCGGTATATGCTCGTTTTTGTATTTCATTGTTGATATGAATTTCACCTGTGTTTGTTCCTAGATTGTTCAATATTAATTTTCCTGGTCCATTGTTATCACCAAACGTTGTTACTGAGCAATAATGTTGAATGTATCCTCTGTTAGGATTAATTACAAACGGTTTTGAATCACTACAACCAATATACAATGCATCACCAACTGATCCAATATAGCCAATAGTATTACCAGTTGAAGGGTTTTGAAAATGTAATTGACGTCTTGTATTGATCATAGTACTTGTCACAGAATCGATGGTGTCTGTTTTTACTTTAATGTCTACAATATCATTCGTATTATTATTTATTGAAGTTGTATTATTATTTATTTTATCTGTATTGGATTGTATATTTACTTTATTCGTATTAATATCATTTTTATTTAATAATATGTTTCCTTCATTTTCATATATTTTATTTTTATCAGTGGAAGAAAAAGCACTTATTTGTTTTAAACCATTCATTTTAATTTCATTAATTTCTATTTTATCAACAATTGTAAATGTTCCATCATATGTAATATCAGTTAATTTATCTGTATTGGATTGTATATTTACTTTGTTCGTATTAATATCATTTTTATTTAATAATATTTTTCCTTCATTTTCATATATTTTATTTTTATCAGTGGAAGAAAAAGCACTTATTTGTTTTAAACCATTCATTTTAATTTCATTAATTTCTATTTTATCAACAATTGTAAATGTTCCATCATATGTAATATCAGTTAATTTATTATTATTTACTTCAATATTATTATTATTTATATCAATATTATTTTTATTTATTAATATGTTATTTTCTATATCACTAATAATTGAACCTGTTTTTGTAACAAAATTATCGTGATTGATATTATTGTTTTCACATTCATTATTATTATTCTCATTCTCATTCTCATTCTCATTATCATTATCTGTATCAAAATCACTTGGATTAAAAATATTACTTGAATTGGGTGCTTCATATGATGTCATATTATATTACCTATATAAAATATTATTATATAATTTATTTATTATATAAAAATTTTATGTAAAATCCCGTCAAAAATATATACTAATTTTTTTATGATGTGTAAATATCTCCATATAATGCTATTTGTCTTGTAATACAAGTTTTTAGAAAGGGTTTAGTATAAACAAACCGAAAGGTTTTAAATTTAGTTGTTGTTGTAATTACTTGTTCGTGTAAAATATTGGTGTTTAATTGTGGAACTGTTAAGGTCGCAATAAATTCATAATCCCCATTATCATGTTTTCCAAGTAAAGACATTATATTAGTGCCTCCCCAAGCTCCAATATTCATTGTTCCAATTTTATTCACCTCAATATAAAAGGCAAAGGTCATTTCTTGGTACAAACCAGGATAATCGGTTCCGCCAGCATTCACTGAATGATAAATAAATTTAGCATTTTCATCTGTCCAACCAACATAAACATTACTACCGTTATATGGAGAACTATAACCAATTTTTGACACGGGTCCGAAAATATGAGATGTGTAATTATAACCTCCTGTATATTGGGTCCAATGTTTATTCGTGGCAGGGTTGAATATTTCCTTCGCTTCATAATTTGTGCTTTGGTACATGCTATGCTCTAAATTATAATTTCCATTCAAGTAGGTGTTTGCATTACCAGTAATAGTAAATGGAAAATTTGTAGTAGCACTCATATCAACAGGAAACTGAGCATAAAGATCTGCATACTGAATAATATCTGTGGTGGGGTTTGAATACTGCAAAATATAATTAATTGCCACATGAACAAGGCGAGTTACAAAATGAGTGTTTGAATTACTATCTGTAGCCGTGTAGGTAATCACGTAATCACCAACCGTTGTTTCATCAACTGCTCCCGTGATGACAACAGTCATTGTTTCATTACTATTATCTGTAGCCGTTGCTCCCAGTTCTGTATAAGAACCGTTTAAATTTACTGATACTTCGGCATCACCCAACAACACAACAACGGGGGCTATATCATCAAAAACATTTACAATTCGAGTTTTTGAAACTGTATTATGGGCGCCATCCTCCACATCATACACAATGGAATAAGCACCAACAAGGGACATATTTAGGTTAGAAGTAATTACAACTGATGAATATAAGTCTCCGTCCAACAAATCGCTCGCAGTGTATCCAGGTTCATTATAGGTAGTGTTAATTTGTAAATTCATAACAGCGTCTCCAAGTAAAGTTAAAGTAGGTGGGGTTGCATCGTAAGTAGTATTACTAAAAGAATTATAAAATAATTTAATACTACTCATAACCAACCACACGTCATTTTCACGCAAAATATCAAACGATTGTATAATCATAGAATAACCACTAATAGGGGCGAGATTAATATTTGTGTCTCCATCTTTATATTTTATTTCCACTGTTTCTCCGTTAATATTTAATGTGTTAATGTAAGATTTAAATTCTAAACAATTTACCAATACTTTCTGGACGTAGTTGGTATTATTTGTTGGTGTATTAATTGTCAAGTCGCAAGTCATAAGTAAAAAGTCATCCAATGGGTTTATGTATAAAGTTTTTTCATTATAATTATGGGTCAAAGTGTTGGTGGAAAGATTATAAACAAGATTTGTATCAATTGGTTCAGTTTTACTGAATAAATCAATAGATGCTATAGTATCATTAATAGCTGTTATGTTTGTTGCATTTGTTGTAATTCCTGATAAATCAATGGAAGCTATAGCATCACTATTGGCTGTTATATTTGTTGCATTGGTTGTAATACCTGATAAATCAATAGATGCTATAGCATCACTATTTGCTGTTATGTTTGTTGCATTTGTTGTAATTCCTGATAAATCAATCGCATCAATTTGGTCTTGGGTTGATAAAATTAAAGAAGAATAAGCAGTTCCTCCCATTGTCATATTCGTTATAAAATATCCAAATGTGTTAGGAGTAATTTCACTTACCACCCATTTAAGAATTTTATATTTTTCCGTGGTGGTAATTGTATGTGAAATACTCAAACTACTATTATCATTTATCAACTCTTTAATCAACACATAATCCACACCATCATTTGAACCAAAAAGCCAGGATTTAAGTGGCATACTTGTCAAGGAACTAC
>Ga0233443_1002133_pt1 | contig 15539 bp, 12 predicted proteins | sample SI_123_September_2_FD_182784 | JGI IMG/M metagenome (GOLD analysis project Ga0233443, IMG submission 182784) | Seawater microbial communities from Saanich Inlet, British Columbia, Canada - SI_123_September2016_200_MG | ecosystem: Environmental > Aquatic > Marine > Inlet | place: Canada: British... | reverse complement strand
ATCTCTAAGTCTTTTTAACTTTAGTAATCAGTTTAATATTATATGAATTTACATCCATATATTGGTGGGACAAGTGAGTGGTGGGTCTAACTCCGTTATACTTAGCTAGCCTTGATTTTGCTGATAAATTACAGCAGAACTACCTAATTTTAAGAAAAATTGTTTTTTAAAAAATCTCACAAAATTATTATAGTTAAAAATCTTATTTTTACAAGATATTCTAATTAACTCCCAATGCTTGAAAAACAGCATCTTGTGGATCTTTATAAAAAATTATTTGAAATTTAGCTATTAATTCTGGTGGAACAGTTCATAAATCACCTGCTGAAGTAATAGGTAATAATATCTTTTTTGCTCATGCATCACAACATACTTGTAAAGTATCAGCTAAATTTTCAAGTTTACTTATAGTTCATCCAATAGACATATTTCATAATACTACTAGTTGAGGTTGTAGTGATTTTTCAAGAGATATTGAACATAATCCAATAAAAGCTGATAAAGCTAATTCTTCGCTCATTCAAACTCATTGTAAATCTTGTGTTTGAAGGAAATAATCTTTTTCTTTAGTATTTATATTTCAGCTTATAGATTTAGCATTTGCTTTAAAATAATTAAATGCAGTATCAATATTTTCTCTAGCTTTACTATTTCAAGAAATACCTGATTTAGTTAATTTTCAAGTTCAAGCAGACAATTGAGTTTCCATCATATAAACTCATTTCATATCAGTATCTCAAGTAGAAATAGTATAAACAACTCATGATTTACTAGATCATTCAGGAATAATTTTTCATCCTCACATTTCAGGAAGAGATATAAACTTTTCTTCCATTGTTTCTTTATCTATATATGAGAAATGTACATCGTAAAATTCCATTCATCACATCTTTTTTAGTTGTTCTTTTACTCTTTTTCTTCACATTAATGAGTATTTTAATACTTCTTCTACATCCTCTTTTGTATATTGTTCATCAGGAAATAATAGTTTCATTAATCATGAAAAAGTCTTTTTAACTGATTGAACATCTCTTTGATTTAAGTCTTTTCATAATTTAAAATATTTATCTATACCATCAGCAAATGAAAACTTTCTCATTTCCCTAAAATATTCAGCTAGATAATCTACTATAAAACCAAATTTATCAGTAAATGATTCAGGTCTAAATTTTGGAATTTCCCATCATGGTAGATAATAATGCATTCTATCAAAGAAAGCAGTATCATTATTCATTGCATCAGGAAAAGGTGCAAATAAGTGAGATGTCTTTAATAAACTATCTATACTTTGATTTACATTTCATACAAAAACCATAGAAGCAGTAGCATTTTTTTCCTCTTTTCATCTAGCAAAAGATCATGAATTCATATAATCTTTCATTATTTGAATTCAATCCTTGTCTTTAAATGTAATTCATGCAACTTCATCAAAAGCAACTACATCCCATAAACCAACAAGTCCTATACTTCTAGTAGAAATATTATAAAATAAATTAGCTACACTAGATTGTCACCCTGATATTAATATGGAATTTGGTGATATTTCTTTATATACATGTGATTTACCTGTACTTCTAGGTCATAATTCACAGTAATTATAATTATTTTCAATTAATGGAACAAGTCTTTCAAGTAGATGCCATTTTACCTTATCTTCAAAATTCTCACTTTCCATTCATACTGAACGAAGTAATACTCACATCCATTCATCATTTGTAAAATGTTTTCTATTTTCTTTTATTTCATTTATATCTATATTTGGTAATTGTATAGGTTTTAATGATTCAATAACAAATGGTGATACCTTTTTACTTCCCTCCTCAAATTGATAAGAAAGTTGTAAAATACACCATATTCATCCACCTAATAATTTTTCATACCTTTTTAATATATCAGAATCTACAACTACATCTTTTAATCATAAATTACTAAAATGAGCTATGTATCTATCATTTTTTTCATCTAATTTTACAGTAAGTTTATCTATAACTGTATGATTTCACTTTTCTTTAATCAATGATTTAATTTTCTCAGCTTCATCTGGTCTTACATAATTATCTGAAAGAATACTTTTTACTCTTCTTACTCATGTTTCTATTTGCTCTGCATCATCTGTAGAAGCATACATACCTAAAAGATATTCCAATACATAAATTGGAACATTTTGTCATTCTTTTATTAATTTAGTAAGGTCTTTTCTTACTACTTTTCAACTAAAGTGTTGATTTAATTTATTATCTAAGTCCATTAGAAAAAAAGTTAAAAGTTAAAATATTGCATCAAAATCATTATCAATTAGTTTATTTACATCAAAGTCATATCATGGTTTTTCAGTTTTTGATTTTCAATCACTAAATATTCTTAACCTATATGTTCAATTTTTAACTCCTGATCTTAAGGTTAAACTAACCCTAAACATTCTATCTTCTATTTTATCAGATTCTTTATCAGCTATAATTGATTTTTCATCACTTACTATAACTGGATCTTTTCATTTAGTTGTATCCCACAGGCTTATTCTATACATTCATTGCAAAAGTTTTCAAGTCATAGCTTCTTTTTGATGGAATACAAGAGTAAACATATTATTACTTATTGTTCTATTTGTATTACTTAAAGTTATTTCAACCTCTTTCTTAAAATCTGTAGATCAAACCTTAAGATCCTTTTGATATTTAAAATTAATAATTGGAATAGCAATTTCTTGAAGACTTAATGAACCATGAACAAAGTTAGATCATCCTCATTGAATTTTAAATCTAGAATTTCAATTTGGCAATACAGCTGATATTCATTTATTTCAAAGATATCACATATCAATTTTTAATGTTCAATCAATATTTTTTTCATCATCACTTAGTATGAACCTACGATTATTATCTATTCTAGTTATTTTTTCTAAGCTAATTTTATCAGATTCAACTAAAGGTTCTTTTTTATAAATAAATCAATGATCAGCAGTAATTATAACATTATTTCAAATTTGATTATTTGTTATATATTTAACAATATCTTTCAATTCGATAATTCAATCATTACAAGCTTCAAATGTTTTATATTCAGTTTTAGCATCATCTCAAATTGCATCAATAACATTATGGTATATATAAACAACTTTTTTATCTACTATAAGTTCTCTAGCTTCAGATTGTGAATATTTAATAAGTTCTGACCATTTTATAGCTATTGATTCTACATGTTTATTTAATACTTTATTTCTTCAATCTGTAGAAGTTGTATCAATTCAATCTACAATAATTCTTCAAGATTTATCTATTTCTATATCATTATGTGGAAGTAAAGAAGCCATTCATAACTTTGTATACGAAGGAATTACTCACTGCATACTCGTTAAATTAACTGTTCATCTTTCCTTTTCTAATAATTCATATAAATCATGTCAGCATTCATAACGTAGTGCATCTGAAATAACAACAAAAACTCTTTTTGTATTTTTTCATGTTAATGCATTTCCAACTTCTTTTTCATAAAAATCTTGCTGTCTATTAATTCATGGTATATTCCAATTATCCAATCATTCAGCTTTAAGAAGAGATATTTGTTTATTAGTTAATTCATCTAAAAACCAATTTGTATAAATTCATTCAATTTCTTTTTGTAATCATGATAGATAATTATTTTTCAAAGAAATCTGAGCTTTATCAAAATTATAATTAAATAATCTGTAATATGTATCCATTACATAAAGGTCTTTTGTATAATCTTCAAATAATTCTCTTGCTGTTATTTGATTAAATCATGAACTATATTTTTCTTTAAATTCATATATTTTTATAGCATTAAATAATACCTCATATTGACTCTCAAATACATCATACCAGTGTTTAGATTTCCTAGTATTAATAATATCAATATAGTGCTTAAAATCAGTATTTTTATTATTTAATGATCATGCAATAGATATAAGAATTGTTTTATCAACACTAGACACAGTTTCAATATCTTTTATTTCGTTTAAATTTTTAATTACTTTATCAAAAATTCATAAATCATTTGAAGTTTCTTCTGATATTTTTCTATAAATTTCATAATCAGATTTATGATTCATGAAATTATTTATAAATATATTTGTACTATTAGAACATTTTGATTGTGATTCTAAATGAAGTGGTAATTCATAATCTCATGAAAATTTTATATTTGAAATTATAAAATTTATAAATAAATCTCTCAAATCTGAAACTTCTTTATCATAACAATAAATAAGTTTTATAAATTCCCAAAAAGTATCTAATAAATTAAATTTTTCAAAATCATCTAAAAACTTATTATCCTCAAATCATCATACAAATATTTTTCTTAATATATCATCAAAATTTGTAGTTTTTTCTCAAACTAAAGTTGCTAACATTGATAATTTAATACTTTTAATAGAATTTTTATCTAAATTAAGTTTAATAAAATCATCAGTTCTTTTTTTAGATGAAAAGAATTTTATATGTTCTTCAATAATAGGTTTTATAGATATATCAGTTATTCAGACTTCATTTAAAATAACAGATGATTTATCAGCTGAAAATTCTTGTGAGTATATAAATATATCTAATAACCAATTGTTATCAGAATTAGGTCTTTCAGTTTGCGAATAAAGTAAATAACTATTTTCAATATCTTCTATTTCTAATAAATATTTAGTATAGAAAAAATTATCATCTAGTTTATGTTTTTTTATTCAGCCAAGATTTAGATTATCAAAATCTTCAGCAAATTCTCATGATGGATCATACCAAAAAACAATATGTCTTTTTTGGTATATATCCATATCTTTATTAAAAAGTTTCATTAAACTTAATTCAATTTGTTCTATATTCATATTTTGTATTATAAGATTTTAATTTTTATAATTTTATAGCTTCAAGTAATTCTCAAAGTTTTGGATAGTTTACTTTTACTCCATCATCTAAATCTAATTCTATTTTTTGTTCAGCTAGATGTTTTAATTTTTCATCATAATGCTTTAATATATCTATCTTTTTTATAATATCATTTTTATCTTTTTCATAATCTAATTTTGTTTTTCATTCAGCTGAAACTAAATTAGATTCTATTTGTCTTCTTTGTCATTCTAGTTTTCATTGTAATTTAATAAGATATTCCATTCTCAATGTTGATATAATTCATTTTTCATATCTATGAAGATAAACTAAAGCATTAAATGTTTTATCTTTTCAACTTGTAAACATCCAGTATATAGGTCTTTTTTTATATCTTTTCACATGATCTGCATAGAATTCATTAGCAAAGTATCTTCTAATTCTTACTAAACTAGTTTCACTAGATCTTTTAGTAAGTCCATTTGCTATAAAGTCTAGATTTTGATTTATTTTATCTTCTCCAAAAGCCACTTTTACAAATTCTTTAAATCTAGCAACTATATCATCATCAAAGTATTCATCAGATAACACAGGAATGATACCATCATCATCAGCTTCAAAACTACTATATTTACTACTATCAAATTCTCATCCTGCAAATACTAATCATTCATTATTTAGTGAATATCTTCACATCATACAACCAACAGCATATGATATAAATTGCTTAACTATTTCTTCTTTTTGAAATACTAAATTTCATTCCTCTATTTTAGTTTCAGTTTTTAAAAGAGTAATATCATTTAATTCAACTTCAGAAGTTATTTCATCTTCTAATCCATATATTTCAATAAACAATCTGTTTAATTCTTCTTCATTTTTATGTTGAGTAAAGAATTTATCATTCCAATATTCACAATAATTATTATATGAGTTTTCTAAACTATTATCACTTTTATGTTTTAATAACTCATTCTGACTAAAATCCCAACTTGTTTCTCTACTATCCCATTCTTCTTTTGAAATATCTATATTTTGTTGAGTAAGATTATTTATCTTATTTTTTATATCTTGTGATTTAGGAAACACTATTGGTAATGAAGATATTTGTCATACTTCATAATTTATTGTTGGACTAATATAACTAACAATTTTACGAATTACATTAGAATTTCAAAGTCATAGTATATAAATATCTTCATTTATATATTCCTCTTTAATAAAAATTGAACAACCTGCAACATCAAATAAGAAATTATCTTGATAATATCTAAAGGCTAAGCTACTACTTGATACTTTTGACCAAGATATAGATTTTTTCAAATAAAATCTTTCATTTCTAATAACTGATTTTTTAATATTTTTAATATCCTCTCAATTATTATACCAATTTAATACATAATTTTGGTTACCATACCATTTTCTATAATCTCAACCACTATTATAAGGATACCATTTTTTACTTAAGTTTCAATTTATGGCAGATTCATTATGGTTTATTTCTTGCCAATTTCTTCTAAATAAATCATTATTACTAGTTGTCATTCATTGTTTTCATTCTCAATAATGATCTAATGCTTTTTCTTTTTCAAATATATTTTTAATTTTTTCTCAAACCCAATAAGCAATAGGACTTCACGGAATAGAAGAAAAATTTATTTGTTTTTGAGTATAGTAAATTTGTAGTCAATCTTCTGAAGAATCTTCTATTATCTCAGTAACTCATCATTCTCATCTATATTCATCAAAATCGTATTTATAATCATGATTATTTTTAGCATTTAAAAATAGTTTTTCTATATCTTCAAAATAAATATGTTGAAAGTTTCTTTTATGAAGTCTAAAATAAGCTCAAACTGAATCAGGATTAAATTCTTTCTTAATTGTAAAAGCTACTGATCCCCAATCAACTCAAAATATTCATCTTCCCATATGAAGTAATGAATTAAATGAAAAATTCTCTAATATATTAATTCTTAACTTTTCAAATGATGTTAAAAATAACCATGACGGTAAAATAATCATTGATGTATATCAAGAATTATCTGTAAATTTTAAATTTCTTTCTACAAAACAAGTCATTAAATCACTTTTTGTATCAGGATAATTTTTCTTTAAATATATTCATAAATCTTTATCCATTCATCCTGACCCCATATATGGAGGATTACTTACAACACAACTATATTTTCTATAAATAAACTCTGCTTGTTTAATTATAAGTGGTAATTTTTTAACTAGATTTACATTAAATATAGAATTTTCATTTTGTAATTTTTCAAACTCTTTATTTACTTTCTCTAAATCAAAATCATTCAAAGTTATTAAACTTCAAAGTAATTTTCATTGCTTAAAAGCTATACAAAGTTTAGCTAATTCAGGATATATTAATTCATCTATTTTATCACATTCAGATGATTCTTGAATAGAACATACACTAGGCTCTAATCATAGTTTTAATATTTTCTTGTCATATTTTCTTGCTTTCATCATGATAGCAAAACAAGCAATTTGCCATGCTCTATCATCTATTTCAAGTCAGTATAAATTATTTTCTATTATTAATTTTGGAATTTCATCATCTGTATATCAAGCAGATTTATATATATCAAAAAGTATTTCAAAAGCATACACAAGAATATGTCAGCTTCCCATTGCTGGATCTAATACTGTAATATCTTCAGGTTTTAAATTAGGATTTACTTCAGTTGTACTTTCAGACTCTATATAATAATCCCATTTTGATTGTAATTCTGTATTTGGATGTGATTCTAACCAAGTTTTACCTACACTATTTTGAACCATATATTTAACTATCCATTTTGGTGTAAAAAGTTGAGTAGCGGCAGGAATTGATTCTTTTCAGATTTTTTTCTTTTTCTTTTTTAGTTCATCAAAAACTATATCCTTTTTATCGGATATATAATATTGATAAAACCAACCTAATATTTCCACTTCTTTAAAATCAGTTTCATCTACTTCATTTATAAGTAAATCTAAAAAACTTCATCTTTCAAGTAAACTTTCAGGAAATAAAAGTTCACTGTAATCAGATATTTTTTCAAACATAAAAGGTAACTCACTATGTAGTGAATTACAAATATTAAGTATAAGATATTTATATAATTTATCATTATCACTATCATCTAAATGCTTATAGATAATTTCATTATCTAAATCTAAGTCTATAAGATGTGTAGCATTTTTTATTAAATCAGGCTCTAATTTATTTTTATCATCACTTGAAACTACTCTTGATCAATATGAAAGATAGTTATTTACCTCCATATACCTAAGAGCTATAAACCTATTAAACCAAAGATAAGCAATTTCTTCAATTACTTGTTCTTCTCAAATATCAGCAACTCTAGCTATTAAGTTTTTTCTTTGTTCTAATTTCTTTCACTCTTTAAAAGAAACATCATCAATTTGTACTCAATTTTGATAATAGCTTGGTAATTTATTCAAATCTCTTACCTCTAAATATGAGATATTTTTTGCAACTTCATTTATAAGTAATTCACGAGATTTTGATGCAAATTTCTTTAGTTTATTAGTGTTCATAACTTTTTTAAATTAATAATATTTATTCTTAAATAATTCTTATATTATCACCTGAACTTAATTTATCTTTTAATATTTTATTTAATTTATTTGTATAGTCATCAATATCATCTATTGATTCAATAGTTATTCATTTTTCAACAAGTGTATCTATTTCTACTGGAACTTGTTTTTTAATTTTTTCCGTTTTTTCTGTTCAAGTTCTAGATGAATTTAATATATTTTTTTCCTCATTAAGTTTGTTAATCTCACTTAAAATTTGTTTACTAGCAGTTTTATTCTTATCATTTAAATTTGAACTTAAAGCCATTAAATATTTACAACTATCATTTTCTTCTATAGTATGTTTTATATCATCAAATCATCAAATAATTATATTTTTGAAATCATCAGTTAATCAATTTCTAGTTACTTCTTCATCTAAAGATTTAATAATTCTTTCTAATTTACTTAATATCGAAGATTTTTTAGAATCTAATACTTTATTATATCATGATTTAACTTCTACCAATAAAGTAGGTATGATTTTTATTTCTGAATATGGAGAGCTTGTTCATAATATCTCTTTTAATTCATCAATTTTAGTAAAATCTATTTCTTCTCTATCTTCTATACCAAATAACCTAAATTCATCTTCATAAAATGATAATTTTTTCTTAGCATCATCATATATAGTTACTTGTGATTCGAAGAATTGAGAAATAGTTCTTATATCTTTTTCTAAATCTTCTATTTCATCTTGTTTTTCTATAATATGAGTGAAAAGAGAAATGTTATCTGTTATTTTTATATATTTATTAATTGTTTCTTTTGAAAAATCAAAAATATGCTTAACAGGATAATTTACTACTAAATATTTACTTGAAAAAGTATCTAATTTATTTAATTGTTTACTAAAAATTAATTTAACTTTATCAAATAATTCATCTTCATTCTCACTTAAATTTGTTTCATCAAAATTCTTTTGAATAATTGCTTTTACATTTAATATAGTTTTTTTATCTGTTTGTTTTTTTGCTTGTATTACTAATTTTTCAAACTCTCTTGTTTTAGTTAAATAATCAACAATATATAAATTTCATTTATGTAAAACTTCTTCATTATACTTAAATTGAATATCTCATAATATAAATAAATGTCCTACTATTCAAGCAATATCTATTTCATTCCAACCATAAGGTATATTTGTATACTTATCAACTATACTTTTCATAGTTGTCTTAATTGACCTTTCTGATTGAAGTAATATATGATTTTTAATATCTTCAATAGAATTTTTATTATCATCAATACTTAAAAGAGTTTGTTCTTCAATATTATTTAATTTTAATATTTTTGATACTTCATCTATATCATAATGCTTTGTGATCCAATCAACATTTTTATAAACACTTATAACTAATCTATTTAAAATTTCATTAAATAAATTAGTAACAGAAGTAACTTGTTTGATATCTGAAACTTCTTTTCAATTTATGTATAAAGTTCAAGTTTTAACACTTTCTTCAAGTAATTTTCTAATTCTAGCTTTTATTTCATCTATTTCCTTTGATTTATCATTTATAATATCTCTAATGCTTTTAGTTTGTTCTATAGAGTTATTTTTCTTAATCCATTTTTCAATCTTTTTAAGATTTGATAAATTATCTAATAATTCTTTATCATCATTTAATCTAACCTCTCATAAAGCATGGTCTTTAGAATAAAATAATGAATTTTCAGTAGTATCAGAATATGAAGTAGATATTTTTAAAACTAAACCATATTGTCTTGGAAAATAATATTCATAATCATCTACAAATTTATTGAATTCATAAACATTAGAGGTAGAATAAGAATAATTTCTTAATTTATAAAAATCATTAAATACTACATCTCAAATATGTTTTAATAGTTCAAATTTATCAACCTCCTCTGATTTAATTTCTTTATTTATATTTTGTTCATCATTTGTAAGAAACAAGTATTCATCTCAATTTTTATGAATTAAAAATTGGCTTAATAATCTATCAAGAGATTTTTTTACTCTATTTCTTAAATCTTGTTTATCTTCATCTATATTTCAAATTAATAGAGTTGTAATATTTTCTAAATCACAAGGCACTTGATCTATATATCTAATCATAAATAATACCTTTAATACATCACTATCCATAATTTCAAGCATACTATTATCTTTTGCTCAATTTATAGTTCTTTTTATTTCTCAAGACAAAAAAGCTTCTATAGTATTATAAAATGAAGAAAAAGGTATAATTGTTCCTATATTTTCATCAAGTATAGAACTTCAGGCTTCTTGATAACCATTAAGCATAGATCTATTTCAATCAGCTATATGTGATCAAGCAACTCATATAACTCTAATTTTTTCAAAAACTTTTTGTAATAAGTTAAATTGATATGGTATAAATGGGTAAGTTGCTCAAAAATCTTTCATATCTTTAAAAATTTTCATATCAGCAGTATTAGCTGAAAATGAAAAAAGATTTTTAATTATTGTTTCATTTTTTATATAATATGCTTCTAAGAATTCTTCAGCTTCAGGAGTTTTTTCCAGTAATCTTTTTTTAATTACTTCATCAGTATTTTCAGAAGAAAGCATTAATTTTGTTGGAAATCTTCATTGGATTTTTGAAAAATCTTTACCTTTTATATCAGTTAAACTATCAATTGCTTCTTGAGAGGTAACAATAACCCAAGCTTTTCAACTTAATTCTTTTCATAAATCTTCTACTAATGTTTGAAGATTTAACATTAAAGCTGTATCATCTCAAATATATTGACCGATTTCATCAACTAAAAATATAACCCTATGATCTTTTCATCTTTTTTCTGAATATTTTTTAATTATTTCAGCAAATTTAGATACAGACATATTATAATTAATACCATCTCCATCAAACCAATAATTAGCATCTTTTTCAGTCATTATATCTGACTTAATTAATGCTTCTATAATATTTTCTCTTATAAAATGAAAAGTATCTTTTTCATCATCCCAATTTTTTCATGAAATAGATTTAAAAGTTTCTTTAAATTTATCATAATTTCATCTCATAAAAAGAGTATGTTCAAAATCTGCTAACCAAGGTATATCAGAACAATATCCTAATTTTTCATTAAAAACTTTTATAAAAACCTCTAAAATACCATCTTTATGATTTTTAGAGTTTTTTCATGCCCTAGAATCAATATTAAAAAGCATTACATCTACATTTGTATTTGATACAGCTCTAGTTATATCTCATAATAATAATTGATCATCCTTTAATTTTTCATTAAAAAAAGCAAGTGGAGTTTTTCATTTTACTTCTCTATTTTCTAAAAGATAAGATAATATCTTTAATAAATGAGATTTTCAAGAACCAAAAAATCAAGATATCCAAGCTCATATAGTATCCTTATTATTATCATTAACATTATTGTAACTATCAAAGAAGTTTTTAATATGTTTATGTATTTCTTTTGTAACTACGAATTCTTCAAGCTCTGTATATATTGTATTATCATCAGCTTGTTCAGCCATAATAACTCATTTAACTTTTTCAGATATATCTTTATTATAAATATCTTTAATCTTAGAAATTGTCATATTTTTTAATTATTTAGTAAATTATATAGTCGTATTTAACTTAAATGCTCTGTAGTAATTATCATCTTTTAATTTAGAAAATAATTTCAATTCAATTTTTGTATACTCTCATGGAAATAACATTATTAAGTTAACTCATGGTATTACATGATGTAAATTATTTAATATTGTATGAGATCTTATTAATGGATATATCTTTCATATTCAGGTTAGAAATACAATATCAGATCATTTTGCTATTTCCTCAATATAAGAATTGAAATTTTCAGGTTTTATTATTGGTTTTAATGCTTTTTCTACAAAAGATACTCATTTACTCTTTTCATTTTCGAATACTTTTTCTAGGAGTCACTTATCTTTAACAATTCTTATCATTAAATCATATAGATCAATTTCAATAACTTTTAAATCAGAATTATTTTTTTCTATTTTTTTTAATAATGTTTTTATATAGTTTCTTACTAAAAGTTCTTCACTAGCTGGATAATCATATATATAAAATGGTATTTCATTTCATAATCATTTTTGTTCTAAAAATTCATTAGAAGTTATACTTGGATAAATCTTTTCTAAAGATTCCATTAGTTCCATTTGGGAAATTATTTTTGTCATATTTTTAAAATCAAAGAGATATTATAAAGTTATTATCCAAATTATCAGATATATGCTGTTTTAATGAATAACTAAGTACTGGTTGATGTATTTTCTTAGATTCAATAATTCATGCTCAAATTAATATATTTTTTAATATCTGCTTAATCTTTTTTAAAGTATTTTCAGTCCATTCATTCATTTCAATATGTTCTCTAGCCTTTGAATTTAAAAATGACATTATTTCAGAATCACTTATATATAATTGCCTTAATTCTATCTTATCTTTTATAAATTCATTTAAAAAATCATATACCAAAAAACTATCTTTATATATTGCATATAAAGATATAATCTTTGAATCATCTATATCTCATATTGAGAGTCTATCTAATAAATATTCATCTAATGAATTTAATCTTCTGAAAATACATGATAATCTTTTAGCTATACTTTTTGTTGTTTTATACTGAAAAATATTCTCATTTATAATTTTTTCTTTTATTTCTTTTTTATCTAATCACTGCTTTAATAAATCTGCTACAATCCTCATTTCATATCATAAAAATGGTTCTCAAGTAAGGTTTGCACTATATCTTTTATCCATAAAAATAATGTATTAGATTATATAATCTAATACATTATAATAAATTCATCCAGTTTTGCAAGTTTATATTTCACTAAGTTATGGCTTACAATAGGTATTTATCTATTTTAAGCGATTTCAGAAATTAGCATCTTTGATCATAAAGTGTAATTAATTCCTTTATGTCAGCAATTAAAGCTGGTCTATTATCTAAATAATCATTAAATTTAAAATTATCCTCTAAATTTTCTTTTATAAATTTTCAAAACTTTGAATCATTTAAAAATATATTTTTTTCAAAATCTTTCATATTATCTTGAAAATGTGGTTTATCTGTTTTCCATAAATCATATCCCCAATCAATTCAATATTTCTTTGCTACTTCTGATATCTCTTTCCATGAATAAATATCACTAGGATATAATTTTCTTCATTTAAAAGCTATATCTATTGCTAATCATTTTGTATGATTAGATTTTAAAGTCCAAGTAACCTTTTTTCATTTCCTAGTTCTTCAAAGTGAATATAAAAAATTTTGTCTTTCTTGAGATCTAAAACTTTCAGTTATAAAAACTTTATTTCAAACTTCTTTTAAAAATAGTTTAATTTTTTTTCTAAATCTAGGATCTAATTTATCAAGTCATCTATATGCTTTCATTGTACTTATTTATTAAATTTTAAAAATCAAAATATTCTAACTCATAAGTAAATAAATAATCTTTCTATAAAGATTCATCATTCTACTTTTATAGCTTCTATTAATGTTTTATCAGCAAACTTCCTATTTGGAATAGCATATATTTCAGTTTTTCCTCAATTCTCAAATGATACATGTAAGCTGTTTATTTCATTATCAAAACTATCTATTTGATTCGATAATATAATTCTAGCTTTTTTAGAATATAAATAATCATGTAATACATATGCCAAGTATTTTGTAGGAGAAAAAATGTTTTGAATAATCTTAGGTATACTTCAAAAATTCGTTTTAAATCATTTAGGAATAATTACAAAACTAAGTTTAGTTTCATAGTTTATAAACCATATAAATTCCTCTTTTACAATCCAATAATCACTTCAAGGGATCTTTTGAAGTAATCAGTTTTTTTTAAGTGTTGCTGTTGTATATTTCATATTACATTGTTATTACTGCTATAATTCTTTCTCAAAAAATTGAAAGAATAGTTAAACCTCACATTGCGATATAAATCCTTTTATTAATTGATTTTATATCTGCAGAATGATTTTTTACATCATTTTCAAGTCTATTTACTCTTCAGTTCGTTTTTGTTGTTTGTATTAATATTTTTTCTAATTTTTCAAATATTAAATCATTATGGTTTCACATTTTTATTTTTAATTAGCTAATAATATTCAATCTAAAATCTTATTTAGAACTCAATTTATAAAATCTACCTGTTCTTGTGTTAAAGTAGGATCATTATTCAACATATTTTGTATTTGTTCTCAAATAGTATCTTTAAAAATAGGATACAAAATCTCTATATTATCAGATATATATTCTACTAACTCTTCTTTTGAAGTAATATCTATTAAATCTGATCATCAAATATCTACTCACATAATTTTTATTAATTACCAACTAAAATTTCTATTACTCCACTTCAATTAACTTCTATTGGAAAAATATTAGTTTTTCATCCACTTCATATTTTTATTTTATTCTTCTTGAGTATTAATTCAGATTGTCATTCAAATCATCTATAAAGAATATTATCACTTGGTTTCATAGAATAAGATGAAAACCATACTTTTTGTCATTTCTGATCAACTATTACAGGTCTTTCCCATCATCCTGTTAAATTATGCTTATATGTTGTTTCAATCATTGTTTGAATTAATTATTTATAAGATTTTTCATTTGTTCTCTTTTTCTTTTTTCAGCAAATAAATAGATATTAGTATACTCTTCCGATTTTAATAAAATATTTGTAGCTAAATCATTCACAGTTTCTCATTCTATAATTAAGGCATTTAATAAATCAGAAACTTCTCAAGCTTGAACTTTTTTCGCTTCTTCAACTTTAGTTTGCCAAGTATCAATTTCAGCCTGAGAATATCAAGCTGAAAATTGATCTATTCTATCTTGAAATTGTTTATTTATTATTCATATTTTATATTCCCTTACTTTATCATTTAATATTTCAGGTTCTTCTAAAACTATTTTATTTTCTTCATTTATATGTGCTGTATATCACATACCTATAAGTCTTTTTTGCTCTTCACTAAGAGTATCCATATTTAATTCCATTTTTATCTAATTATAAGACTAAAAGTTCAAGAACCTCATGTAGTTCAACCTCATCAATTACTTCAATTTGTCGGACTATATGATCATGAAGCAGTTCAT
>Ga0233443_1002128_pt1 | contig 15590 bp, 12 predicted proteins | sample SI_123_September_2_FD_182784 | JGI IMG/M metagenome (GOLD analysis project Ga0233443, IMG submission 182784) | Seawater microbial communities from Saanich Inlet, British Columbia, Canada - SI_123_September2016_200_MG | ecosystem: Environmental > Aquatic > Marine > Inlet | place: Canada: British... | reverse complement strand
TGGGTTGTCGACAAATATGGTAAGGAAAAGGTAGCACACATTGTTACCTTCGGAACCATGGCAGCCAAAATGGCCATCCGTGATGTTGCCCGCGTACAGAAACTCCCCTTACCAGATGCCGACAGACTGGCCAAACTTATTCCTGAACGGCCGGGCGTTTCACTGGAGGATGCTTACAAGGAGGTAAAGGAATTAAAGAAGGAGAGAACATCAGAGAACAAGCTAATTGCAGAAACTCTCAAGTACGCAGAAACACTGGAAGGCTCAGTGCGGCAAACCGGGCTGCATGCCTGTGGAATTATCATTTCGCGCGATGATCTGACCGATTATATACCGGTGTCAACTTCCAAGGAATCTGAGTTGCTGGTTACACAATATGATGGTAAGCACATCGAAGATGTTGGTATGCTTAAGATGGACTTCCTGGGTTTGAAAACACTTTCAATTATTCAGGATGCTCTTGAAAATATCAGGCACTCCAAAGGAATTGAAATTGATATTGCAAATATTTCTCTCATAGATGAAAAAACTTATGAGCTCTACAGTAATGGAGAGACCACCGGACTGTTTCAGTTTGAATCACCCGGAATGAAGAAATATCTGAAAGAACTTAAACCAAACCGTTTCGAGGACCTTATTGCCATGAACGCGCTCTATCGCCCGGGGCCAATGGAGTACATCCCGGACTTTGTAAATCGCAAGCATGGAAGGCAGCCGATTGTATATGACCTTCCTGAAATGGAAGAATATCTGAAGGATACCTACGGTATCACGGTCTATCAGGAACAAGTGATGCTTCTTTCAAGGAAACTGGCCAACTTTACACGTGGAGAGGCGGACTCTCTCCGAAAGGCCATGGGGAAGAAAATCGAGTCCATGATGAATGAATTGAAGGTTAAGTTTGAGGAAGGATGCCTGGTAAACAAACACCCAAAAGATAAAATCGAAAAGATATGGAATGATTGGGCATCGTTCGCGAAGTATGCCTTCAATAAATCTCATTCAACCTGCTATTCGCATGTTTCATATCAGACAGCTTACCTGAAGGCACATCATCCGGCTGAATTTATGGCTGCTGTACTAAGTCGCAATCTTGCAGACATAAAAAAAATTACGATTTTCATGGATGAATGTAAGCGAATGGGGCTTAAAGTAATGGGCCCTGATGTGAATGAAAGTCGAATAAAGTTTAACGTGAATAAAGAAGGCAACATCCGCTTTGGTTTAGGAGCCATAAAGGGTGTTGGTGAATCAGCAGCACAAAATATCATTAACGAAAGAAATGAAAATGGACCTTTTAAGGATATATTCGACTTTGTTGAGCGCATAAACCTTCAGTCGGTCAACAAAAAAAATCTTGAAAATCTGGCCATTGCAGGAGCTTTCGATAATCTTCAGAATATTGGGAGATATCAATATTTTGCTTCCAACGAAGGAAGTGATTCCACGTTTATTGAAACTCTGATTAAGTACGGCCATAAGCTGCAGTCGGAAAAGAACGCGATGCAAACATCTCTTTTTGGAGAATCAGGTGGTTTCGAAGTGGCTAAACCATATATCCCGGTAGGAGAGGAATGGTCTACACTGGCCAGGCTCAATCAGGAAAAGGAATTGATTGGGATCTATCTGTCAGCGCATCCACTGGATGAATTTAAACTGGAAATGCAGAATTTTTGCACCCATCCGCTGTCACTCTTTAGCAAACCGGAACAACTCAAAGGTAAACGACTGATGTTTGGCGGGATTGTAACAGAAGTCAGGCATGCCACAACCAGGAAGGGTAATCCATACGGCTCGGTGAGCATTGAAGATTATACCGATTCTTTTCGTATCACCCTGTTTAGCAAGGATTATCTGGAATATAGCAAGTATTTTACTCCCGGTTATTCACTCTTCATACGAGGAACCTTTCAGAACCGTGCTTACGGTAATACCGATGAAATTGAGTTTAAGGTGGAGTCCATGGAAATGCTAAGCGGATTGCGCGAGAAAATCAAAGAGTTATCAGTACGGGTACCGCTCGAATCAATTTCAAATCGATTCATTGAAGAAGTGAAGCTTATGGCAGAAAAACATAGCGGTAAAACAAATCTTAAGTTTGTTATTTACGACAGGAGTGAGAAAATAGCGTTCGAAATGTTTAGCCGAAAATACTCTGTAAATCTTGATGATGAATTGATCAGTTATTTTGAAGAGTCGGAAGAGATAGAGTTCAGTGTCCAATAGTATGGTGACATTAAAGTAGAAAGGCCCTGGTTTCATCAAATTGGTTTAAAAAACTGTTCATTTCCGGGTCTTAAAATATGTTAAGCAGCAAAAGCAATTTCAAGAAAATCAGTTACATTTGCTGATTCAAAAATAGAATAACAAAGTTTTAAATATTTTAAAAAGAATAATTATGGCAATTGAAGTAACCGATGCTAATTTTGAAGAACTGGTTGTTAACTCAGACAAGCCGGTACTAGTTGACTTTTGGGCAGAATGGTGCGGACCATGCAGAATGGTCGGACCAATCGTTGAGGAATTATCTGTTGATTATGATGGAAAGGCTGTTATGGCAAAGATGGATGTGGATAGCAACCCAATGACTCCTGCTAAATTTGGAATCCGTAACATTCCAACCATTCTCTTTTTCAAAGGTGGAGAAATGGTAGACAAGCAGGTTGGTGCCGTAGCTAAAAATGTTCTTGCAAAGAAAATTGATAGTATATTATAATTATCAAAAGAAATTATAGTTATTAGAGGCATGAGATTTATTCTCGTGCCTTTTTTGCATCTTTATCTTTCATTTTTTAAGAAACAGAATTGAAGAGTATACAAGACATACGGCAACTTCAAAAGTATGACAATCTGGAATTTCTAGCCAGAGAGATTGTTGAAGGTTTTATCACCGGATTACATCGTAGCCCCTTCCATGGTTTTTCCGTTGAATTTGCAGAACATCGTTTGTACAATCAGGGAGAATCAACCAAGCATATCGACTGGAAGTTATTTGCCAGAACGGATAAAATGTTTGTCAAAAAGTTTGAAGAGGAGACCAATCTTCGGAGTCAGATCATTATTGATACATCATCGTCCATGATGTTCCCATACGATGAAAAAATTCAAAATAAACTCTCTTTCTCTGTTTACTGTGCAGCAGCCCTGGTTTATCTGTTAAGAAAGCAGCGCGATGCGGTAGGTTTGACACTTTTCTCCAGCGAAATAGAGATCCAGACCCCGGCACGCTTATCTGTTGTGCACGCAAATATGTTGTACGATCAACTAAACAGACTATTGAACTCAGATTTCTCTGAAGATAAAAAAACAACTCAGGCGACTTCAGCCTTACATACAATTGCTGAAAGCATTCATCAACGATCGCTGGTCATAATTTTTAGTGATATGCTCGATAGTAATCCGGCCGATGAGCTGTTTTCAGCGCTGCAACATCTGAAGCATAATAAACATGAAGTCATTCTTTTTCATGTTACCGATAAGCAACAGGAACTGGAATTTAAGTATAAGAACCGGCCCTATCGATTTGTTGACCTCGAAACAGGAGAAGAGGTGAAGTTGAATCCAAATGAAATCCGGGATCAGTATGTAAACTCAGTAAGCAGCTATGTAAGTGATTTGAAGTTAAAGTGTGCTCAATATCATATCGACCTGATTGAAGCAGATATTAACGAGAATTTTGAGAAAGTACTGTTGCCTTATTTAATCAAAAGAAGTAAGCTTATTTAACAAGAGGATGAATCGGTTCATAAGATCTTTCTGGCCTGCACTGGCCTGGGCGATTGTCATTACATACCTGTCGGTTGTACCCGGCGACAATCTTACCTTACCACCTTTCGAATATGCGGACAAGTTGGCTCATTCAGGTGTATACTATCTGCTTTCTATGCTTATTATTGCTGGTATCAGTAGACAATGGGATTCAGGCTTAAGATTAGGCAGAGCTGTATTCATAGCCATCCTGATTTCGATTGTTCTGGGTGGAGTTTTAGAATTGATCCAGCAAAATATGCTTTCAACAAGATCAGGAGATGTTTTGGATTTTGTTGCCAATACACTCGGAAGCTTTCTTGCCGGACTAACACATTATGTTTTCAAACCTTTCGGGAAACTCCTTAAAGATTTGAAGTAAAAAGAATCCCGGCCATTGGCCGGGATTCACATTTAATATTTTAGGGTATCTTATTTTCTTAAACTGAAAGACTTAACAGTTACTTTATTATCCTTTAGTACTTTGATAAAGTATTGTCCGTTGGAGCAATCACTAAGATCGATGTTGGCGATATTGCTACTAACTTCAATCTCTCTTACAACACTACCCAGAGAATTGTATATTAATACAGTTGAATTATCAACATTGCTTACATTAAGCATTCCCGTTGATGGATTTGGATAAATACTGATTGCATTTTCTGCGATCATTTCAATACCGGAATTAACAGCAACCGGAATCATAGCGGTCATGTATATGTCCTTGTTCATATCATTCTGAACAAAAATTACAACTTCCAGTTCATCATCCACATATTCAACCGGAGTTTGCAAGACGTAGGTATAGTTAATGTTGGTAATATCATTATTTGACGGATTGTTGAGGTTGGTTCCAATTTCATCCGGGAATAATCTTCTCATTACGTCAGGGAAGGTTGTCTCACCATTGTTCCCCGGTGGATTCGCATAGGCTACATCTTCTGTTAATACAACTCTTGCCATAACATCTCCGAATGGGAAATCACAAAGAGCTTTCACATCTACATCAATCGAAATCTCATCTGCGAGTGGCGAGTAGGATGCTGTTCCGGTAATTTCAAACATACCCGGACGGTCATATTCTCTGTCAATTGCAGCCTGATCGACGATACTTGGTAAACCCTGGCCCTGATTACCTGCTATTACACAGTTTGGTACACCACTTACACTATAGTAATCCACCCGTGCATTATCTTCGCTGTTGGCAAGATTGAAATCGTACATAGGATCAACTCCCGGCCAAGATGTGTGGTAAGCAATGTGTGCTACCTTATCAATGTTGGTTGAGCTTGTTATCAGAGCATCCAGCGCAGGATTCTGTGTAGCACATGGCCCGCAGGAAGCTTGGGTAAAGTGCTCAATCAGCACCAATCTTTGTGATGAAGCTCCGAGAGAAAATACATAGCTTGAGGTGCTGTCATTTTGGTTATCACCATCACCATTTAAGCTGGCAAAGGCAGTAATTTTATAGGTGCCTACCACTGATAGGTCGGCTGCAACTGTGAAGGTGTATGAACTGGTTTGGCCTGGCAGTATGGTTCCCATGAAAGTCTCACTTACCGGAGTGCCACCGTTAATCTGAAAACCAACCGAAAAGTTTGTCTCAGCATTTAATCCATCGTTAGTAATCTCGAAAGTAACATCTTCCATAGCGAGACCAACTCCCGTTTCAGGAGAAAGTACTGAAACCGCTACCAGATCAATTGAATCCACAAGATTAGTAAGGTCGTAACCGAAAATCGCCTGATTCTGAACCAATCCTCCTAAAGTAACTGTTCCTGTGATGATATCGGGGTGAATAAATAATCCACCGCCAAGGCCGTCAAGTAATCCAAGATCAGGGATAACATCATGTACAACACCTGTCTGAGCACCGGTAGCAATATCTATCTGATACAAAGTTGCTGCATCTGTTGCTGAAGTGGCATCGATAGCCCAAAGGTAAGGTCCTCCGGGAGTGACGTTGTCAAACGCAGTTCCGTAAACCGAGGCCAAACCATGTGTTCCTGCAGCGATAGTACTGCTAACAGTTCCTGTTCTGCTAACCAGAACAATATCGGTTGCCCAGTTTCCTACCCAGAATGCATCATTTACACTGTCGTAAGCAATGTGACGAATTGCTGTTCCCGAAGGAGCAACGATGGTGCTGATTAAGGTTTGATTGGTAAAATCCATTTCATAGATATTTGCCGTGGTGTTTGAACCATAAAAGTAGGTTCCGTCATAGGCCAGATCTCTCAATCCTGTAACACCAGGAATGGTAAGTGTTGCCACGTAAATTCCATTCATATCATACTTATAAATATCTGTTCCGTTCCATTGAGTAACATAAAAGAAGTTACCATCAGTTTCAATACCGGCCTGTGGAGAATAACCTGAGTCGGTTGGGTAGCCGAATTGTAAATTCCAGGATCGGAGAGTGAATGGTGAGCTGAGATCAGGATTAACCATTACGGCCATCGCATCACTTTCTCCCTGGTTCACCTTCATAGGGCTGCTTGTTGCCTGAGCAAATGCAGCTAAAGAGAAAAGTGCAAGTACCATTAACACAATGGTTCGTTTAATAGAATAGTTCATGAGGTAGAATTTAGATTAATACAATATTATAAACTTATCAAATAGATTTTTGAAATAGCTACTAAAAGTAGTCTATTTCTGATAAGAAATAACAATGGATGCTTATATTTAACAGCATAATGTAATTGCCCAGGAGTCCGGGCTTATGCATGATGGGAATAAGGGTTTGTTAAGATCCTTCAAAGATTGGGATGAAAAAGGAGAAGGTACTGCCTTCGCCGGGAGTACTCACAACAGAAATTTTACCACCGTTCTTTTCGACAAACTCTTTACAAAGGATCAGGCCAAGCCCGGAACCCTTTTCGTTGGCTGTACCATTTCGGGATACTTTTTTATCGATGCGGAACAGCTTATCGATGTCCTCTTTCTCAATACCCATTCCTGTATCCTTAATATGAATGAAGAGTTTATCGGTGTCGTTATAGCATGATACAGTTATCCGGCCATTCTTCGGTGTAAACTTGATGGCATTGGAGATTAAATTTCTGATAACGGTAGCAATCATGTTTTTGTCGGCTACTGCCGTTATATTCTCTTCAACACGAGCGATAATTTTAATCTGCTTTGATTCTGCATGTGGACTAAGAATGGAGATTGTATCGTTGGTAATGGTTTTTAAATCGAAGGACTGTGCTTCAACCTGAATCTCTCCGGATTGAACCTTACGCCACTGGAGCAATCCTTCGAGCAGCTCCTTTGTTTTTTCAGCGTTCGTATAAAGCTCTGTAATCATCTCCATGATGTCTTCCTTGGAGAGCATTTCTGCATGTTCATTAATCAGCGTAATGAGATCGACTATGGAGTTAAACGGATTGCGCAAATCGTGGGCAATTATGGAGAAGAACCTGTCCTTGGTTCCATTTGTTTCAATGAGTTGCTGTTCAATCTTCTTCCTGTCCTTAATTTCTTTACGAAGGTTTCTGTTCAAATTGCTGATTTCCTCCATTTGCAGTTCCCGTTCTGCTACAAGGTCGGCACTACGGGCATTGATCCTGGAGAGAGATTTATTCAGGGCCTGAATCTCATCTTCTTTTAATTCAATAATGGCAATTAGTTCAGCTGCATGTGCATTTGCCCGGGCTAAGTCTTTATTGGTACGTTCAAGAATTACATTCTTCTCCTCAACTTCAACCATTAGTTCCGCTGACTGAGCATTGGCAGTAGCCAAACGCTTATTTAGCCTTTGAAGTGTTTCGTTTGTTTCTTCCAGTTCAGCCATCAAATTAGCTGATTCTGCATTAATGGTAGCAAGCCGGTCGTTTAATTCAAGTAACTTATTCTGTTCTTCTTCCCAGTTGCTGTATTGTTTCTTAATTTCTTCATGTGTTTGTTCCAGTTCGTTGTAATCCTGTTTTACCTGGTCAATTGATTCTTCAATCTTATCGACTTTAAGGGATGCAGCAGATTTCTTGCTGGCTTCAGGATCTATTTTAAGTCTCTGTAAACACATGTCGACAAATTAAAATGTTATTGTTTTTGTATTCGGGCCCATGATGGATACAATAGTCGCAAGGCCTGTTAATTTGGCTTCCTTTATCAGGTTACCTCTTAACTCAGCACTTTCCACGGAACAATAGTACTCTGAACAGGGTGCGCATACAAGGATCTCACCCCCCAGGTCGACAAATTGAGTTATGTATTCTTCCAGAGGTTCAAATCCACCCACCGATACACCTTTGGTCGCTCTGTTGGAGGCCCAGACTGTACCGTCCATTGTAAAGAAAATACTCACTGTCTGGCCCATGGCCAATGCTGCACAACCCCATGATAGTGCAAGTGTTGCACGTGTTCCTCTATCTTGTTTACCCGTTGTAAGGGTTATTAATAAATCGGGATGATTACTCATGATTCAAATTTTTAGATGAAAAGTGTCATTTTACTTTTTAAGGCGTTGGTCATAAAAGTTGTGACACCGCAACGATCAATATTTTCATGATCAGCAAGTTCTTCACACTTTATACCAAACAACAGGGTGGATGTTTCGCAAACATGGATTTCTGCACCAAGATCAACTACATCTCTATAGAGTACATCAATGTCCTCAATCCCCGTTTGTTTCATTACCTGCTTTACACACATCTTACCAAGGCCGAGCATATTCATTTTAGATAGTGGGGCCTTTAATGGTCCACATGGTAACATCCATGAAAACATCTTTTGCAAAATGGTTTTATCCGGGGAAGCAACCTGATCTCCCCTTTCGAGAGCGCTTACCGCCCAGAAGGTGAAAAAGAGATGAACATTTTTGCCCAGGGCAAGTGCACCACTGGCAATGGTTAATGCAGCATATAATCTATCCCAGTCTCCGCTAAAACAGATAATATTTACATCATCATTCTGAACATTATCATCTACTTTTTTTCTCAATTGGGTAACTTCATTACGAAGTTCTTCCAATTGTACTTTGACGGAAGAATCTGTAATAGTTTCCTGAAACATAGTATTCATATTTTATAGACTTATTTCAACTGTAATGACATCTCCTTCTTTGGACATATTTGTCATAGTTGCATTTGCATTTTCGATCCACGCATTTACATCACTTTCAAAGGCAAAATCATCGGCCTGAATTTTTAAAGTTGATCCGGGGGACTTTCTTGCTGCTTTTGCTATTTCGATGATCGGTCGGGGACACTTCATTCCAATGCAGTTAATTTCAATTACTTCGCTCATTTTGTCCTTAAATTTTATAATGTATTGGAAGTGTCTACGGCATTTTGTTAAAATGGTTTTAGAACTAAAAAGGATTTTTGATTATGAGTGAGAAAATCTAGTGGATCTACCCCTGGTTCCTGTGTGGAACCATTCGTGAGGACACGCGCCGGAGCGGCAATGACGAATACTATTGCTTCCGGTTCGGGAGTTCCTTAAATGATCGGATTGCCTACGAAGTGTTGAATCATTAGTACTTGAAGTTCTGCTTCTATACTTAAATTGCAACGCACAGTGGGAGGAGATACGACAGCAAGATTCAGGAAGAGAGAACCTGTTGAAATTATCGTTTTTGGATTGCTCTTAGAGCTTTAAAGAATTCATCCTTTCTGCTGCGACTTAACGAGGCCTGACACTTATTAGCAAGATAAACTGTTGGGCCGTCATTTCCCGTATATTTTTCTACATAGTGAAGATTAATAATATGCGATCTCGATGTTAGGAAAAACTCTGTTTGTGGAAGTACGGATAAAAAGTAGTTTAGATTCCGGGTACTTTCTTTACATTCCCCTTTTTTACAATAGATTAGACAGTTATTTCTCGAAGCCCTAAGCATTATTATTTCTCCCAATGGAATAAATTCAATTCCTGACTTAACAGGCACTTCAACCCGAGGATCAATGTTTGCCTGATAAAGAGTGCTTACAAATTTCATCATTTGATCGATTTGTAATTGCATACTTTGAACATCGTTTTGCTCCATCTTAAACCTGACACGATCAACACTTTCGATAACTTCATCGATGCTTAATGGTTTAAGTAAATAACTGATAGTGTTTTGTAGTTTATGTGCAGCCAGAATTTTTTCCACTTTCTTTTCACCCGTAGTAAATATAACATGAAAATCATTTCTTTTTAAGGATTGTAAAATCTCAAACGCACCATTATCTGCTGCTCCTAGCTTTATATCCAGAAATAGAAGGTCAGGCTGAACTTGTGTAATCAGTCGCACCGAATCCTGTACGTTATCACTAAATCCAACTATCTCGACATTATTAGAACAATACCTTTCAAGAATTTTCTCGAGGGTTGCTCGACTCAGGGCCTCATCTTCTACAATTATAGCACGTATTTTCATGGTTTGGTATTATCCTAATTCAATTAATCTTTGTCAGCAAATATTAATTAGATGATGAAGTTTGTAAAAAATGCCATTGCCCAAAATACAATTTGATGAATTCAAGAATTTATTACACCAATCTCTAAGAACCAGAGTCTTCATAATTCTATCCTTTACCAGGACTATTTTTCACCAGATTAAAATCTGGTAACTGTAACACTATCCGGGTACCTGGATATTCTTCATTATTATTGTTGGACTTCTCAATGTTCATTGCAATAGGTGAATTATAGATTTGTTTCAGAATTCCAATCCTGTGTTTTATGTTTTGAATAGCAACGGATTTTTTCGATCCAAAAGATTTCATTTGTAAAGACTTTTCAATTCCTATTCCGTTGTCCTCTACTATTACTTTGAGGGAGTACTCCTCTTTTTCGAAATGCACAGAAATTTGTCCGGATCCAATTCGATCAATAAACGCATGCTCAACAGCATTTTCAATAAATGGTTGAATAAACATGGGTGGTATTTTCATCTCAAGAGCCGCTGGCATTGACTCTATTGAGTATGTAAATTTATTATTGAACCTAACTTTTTGTAATTCTAAATATTTATTCAAAATATCAATTTCGGCATGTACTTCAATAAATTCCTCATTCGAATTATCAAGCATATCCCTCATTAAGCGTGAAAAAAGGCTTAAATAGCGATTAGCCGATCGCACATCGCTGTTTAAGATATAATGGTTGATCGCGTTTAAGGTATTGAAGAAGAAATGCGGATTCATTTGGCTTTTAAGAAACTTAAAAGCCGAAAGATTAGCCTCGGTTTCCAATGTTGAAATCTGTATTTGTTTTGTCACATTTGCAAGCCTCATTCTCAATAGGACAATAATCATTAGAAGGAATACACCAACTATTAATGAGTATCGAAACAATCTGTTCATCCAGAAAGGAGCTTGTTGTATTTCAATTTTCAGAGAAAATATGTTTCCACTCCAGGTCATCTGGCTAATTGTCGATTGTATTTCAAGCTCATATTTCCCATGTTTCAAGTTGTAAAAATGAAGAATTCTATTAGGATTATAGGCTGTTTGCCAGTCGTCATGTTGCCCAAGCAAGCGGTATTGAAATTTTCTTTTGTCATCATTAAGATAATCAATACAACCAAAGTCAATATTTAGCGAGTTATTCTGGTAGTCAAACTCAAGCGATTCATCTGTTCCGACAGGATAGTTTAAGGAAACTATCCCGTTTTTATTAGTTATTCTATGTATCACAATAGGAGGTTCCTCAAAGTTTTGAATCAAGGAGTCAGGGAAAAAAGCAACAGTACCACCCATCCCTCCAAAATAAATTTGTCCGTCAGCAGCTTGTGCGTGAGCTCCTGCATTAAATTCGCTAAAAGGCAGTCCATCAGCCTTCGTATAGTTAACAATTTCTCCGGAATGTGGATTAATGCATGAGATCCCAGTTTGAGTGCTTGCCCATAGTCGTTTCTTCTTGTCCTCATAAATTGCATAAACTTGATTGTTTGCTAATCCTGATTGGGTATTATATCTCGATACAAATGAGTCCTTTTGGATGTCAAAGCAATAAATGCCTGACCGAAGTGTACCAATCCAGATAGTGCCGCATGAGAATTGAGAGATTCCCATGACCAGCGGTTCTGTTTCGCTACCTGGCGGTACAATAAACTGACTTTGGGACGGTACCATTTCGTTGAATATTACCAGGCCATCATGTGTTCCCAGCCAAATTTGTCCATCAGTATCTTCTGTAATCGACGAAATGTAAATAGACTTATGGAAGATGTCAGAGTGTGGGATGGAGATAAACTCCCAATTGTCGGGATTTGTAATGTATATTGAGTCTAGATCTGCTATCCAAACTCGGTTTCTCGAGTCGCGAAAGATTGTTCTACCCCATTTTGAAAGTTCTTTTACCTTTTGATATTGTCGTGTAGTGGAATTATAATTCCATAATACAGGGCCATAGCCTACCAACAGCTGGTTTGGTGAGAGCCTGAACAAGCAACTGGCATAGTTCGAATCACTGATGGTCGATTCCGATGAAGGTGGTTTTATCTTTTCGATATTTTGCTTTTCGATGTTGATATGCTGTAATCCACCTCCCATCGTTCCCACCCAGACAGACTGGTCATTGTAGTTCATCGACAGAGCTACTACTCTATTTTGGTTGGCTTTACTATCCGATGAATGGTTAATAGCCCAATGTTCAAGTTGCAGGCTGGGTTGTGTTTGAAAATACTTATACAAACCGGTTAAAGTGGCAATCCAGGTATTGCCCTGGTTTCCTTTAAGAATGTGGAATACATTTTCATGCTCAAATAATTTAGCTATCGTATCGGGTATAAGTTTGTTATTGGATAAGCTTAAGATCCGGATCCCCAGATTATTTGAGCCCAGCCATATATTACCCGGGCTTTCAAAGCCCATGAAGTTGATAGAACCACTCCCTTTGAAAGGATCATTGTATGGATCAAATATGTGTGTAGCAATTCCACTCTGAATCTCCACTTTAATAAGCTGGTTCGATTCATTACAAATCAAGAATGAATTGGGTGAGAGACGCATCATTTGCGGAATTTTTTTGATGTTCAGTTTTGGATCTAAGTCTAACGATCTAATTGCATTAGAAGGATCAAATTCCGGAAGTGATGTCGAATCTGACAAAGCGAACTCAAAAATTCCGGCAGAAGACGCCAGACACAGAATGTTGTTATCGATTTGGATTAGGCCATTAGAAGAAAACACCATGTCAATGGCAAGTTCTTCTATAAATGAGTGTGTTTGGTTAGTGACAAATAATTGGCTATCCTGAAGTATCCATAAACGGTCAAAGTTGTCTATTGAGAAGGTTTTGATTTCACTTCGTAGTATATTCCCTTCGTTACCCGTGAGATGTTCCAACCTATGGAAACAATCCTGTTTTCTGACATACTTGGATAATCCTTTCCGTGTGAGCACCCACATGTTTCCTTTGTTATCCTGCTCTATTTTCTTTACCTGATCGAAATGAACAGACGATGAGTCTTTAGGATCGTGAAGGTAGGTTTTGAACGAATGGCTATCAAAACGACTCAATCCTGCCCAGGTACCAATCCACAAATACCCATTGATATCCGGGAATATGTACGATATCTGATTGTGTGCAAGTCCATCAGTTTTAGTGTATTGGAAAAGCTCTTGTGCCTGTATACCTGCGGTCAACAAAAATGAGAGGCATGCTATAAGTGCCACTTTAACTTTCATAGGATAAAAATACAGACAATAATCTTTAACCAAAAAGCACTTGTCATGAAATTGCGATGTTTGGTCAGGACAAACCTGTGTTTGAGCATGGCAATCTATTTTAAATAGCTTAGTTCATCTAAATTTGATTGTGAATCAAAATCTTAATGCAATGGTTAAATTCAGATTGTTATTTCTTGCTATGTTTTTTATTGCCTTTAACTGTATGGCTCAGATACCCGTCGACAGTTTGGTGGCCTTTTATAATTTTGATGGAAATGCTATTGATGTAAGTGGCAATTCAAATGATGGAATCTGCAATTTTGTTTTCTACGTTAACGATAGATTTGGAATACCAAATGCCGCATGCTTGTTTGATGGATGGAATAGTTATATCGAGATACAATTCGACAATTCCTTACTGGTGCAGACTGAAAGATCAGTTTCATTCTGGATTTTCCCGAATTCCTGGGATGGAAGAGCAGGTGTCCTGTGTCAGGCAGGGACTCACGGTAATCAGATTTTTGCAGATTTCGGTAATCAACTTCGTTGGGAGATGTATCATAACAGCTTTCCAACGAATATTAATTCTGCCGATAGTTTTATCATTGAGCAAGAATGGCAGTTTATTACCGTGGTAATGACATCTGATAACGCAGGTTCAGCTGTTAGTTATTATAGAAATGCTGTTTTTTTTAGCAGTGATACTGCCCAAACATTTATAGATCCCAAGACTACTAATTATTACATTGGAGCTGAGCGAAACCTGGCCTGGAATTATTTTTTTGATGGCATCCTTGACGACATGAAGGTTTATAACCGTGCTTTAGATTTAGAAGAAATTCATAGCTTATATAGTGAAAATGGTTTTGTTGGAGCCTTCAATATTCCTGATATTACGATAGACGTCTTCCCAATTCCAACAGCAGATTTACTTAATATCAGAATTGATGCTACTAATCTGATGAATGGATTTGATTTAAAGGTGTTTAATACGCAAGGTAAATTAGTGATGGATGCAGGAACCTGTCCTAACGAATTTCAGATTGATTTATCGAGATACCACAAAGGATTGTATCTTTTCAAGTTTTGTGATAAGAAATCAGGGAATCACCTAATATCTAAAAGAATTGTATTGCTCTAGATAATTGACCTGAATAATATCTGCTGCGATATCTAATAACAACAGGGACAATGACTCAGGTGTAAAAACTATCATAGAGAGATTAATTTCACATAGCTTGATTATCTATTGAAAAAAAACGAAGGAATCTCCAATACTTTAAAGATCTAATTCGTAATATAAAAAAAGAAAATGATGGTATTCTTGATTGTATTTTTCATACTACCCATTATATGGATTGTTCTATTGTACATTCTCAGGACATCCCGTGTTTCATATCCAAATAGCTATTGCACCTGCTCAAATTGTGATCATTGGAATATACCCTCAGCAAAACAATGCAGGCATTGCGGGGTAAAGTTTCGGGGTGTTTTAAATTGTAATCGTGGAGCTATGTCAACTGGGTCAGGCAAAAGGGATTAAGAAACAGGAGAGCATTGGAAAACATAAAACTTACAAAACGAGGTATCTTTCTTCTTGTTCCTTGAGAAAATACTTAATAGAGTCATATTCTGGATTATTACTTTGAAATTCAGTCATACATCCTATGGTGGTTTCAAATCTAATATGAGAGAGACCTTCTCCATATTTATATTAACCATGAACCTGAGATACCGAATGTATTATGAGAATTAGAATTAGCTGTCTCATTTAATAGTAACTATCTATGATAAATTGTCAATGGCTTGAATACAATCTTTAATATTGTAGTTAACTGTAGAATGTGTTAGTCAGGGAAGAGTGCTAAGCACTCTTCCTGTCATTACTTATAATAATGTTAGTGCTTGATGTTCTCACTGATCATCTTCTGTTTCAAATTCCAGTTCTATTCCACCAGTCCATTTTGCTATTAAGTTATATATTAAGCAACTAATAGCTGTCATTATAAATCCAATAATCCCATAGAAAAAAGGCATTACTATTAAAAAGAAACCACCTGCGAAAGGAAATCCAGGGAGATAATTTCCTGACATTCCACCAATTAAACTTCCAATGTATCCCCTCTACCAACCCCGTTTAAAAAATTCGTTTACAATAGCCTAGTTTTGCTTGCATGCAAGTATCACAGATGTATAAGGCGGAAATGTACGATTTGATTGAGCGCTGGGATTCCAGTG
>Ga0233443_1002124_pt1 | contig 15623 bp, 14 predicted proteins | sample SI_123_September_2_FD_182784 | JGI IMG/M metagenome (GOLD analysis project Ga0233443, IMG submission 182784) | Seawater microbial communities from Saanich Inlet, British Columbia, Canada - SI_123_September2016_200_MG | ecosystem: Environmental > Aquatic > Marine > Inlet | place: Canada: British... | reverse complement strand
TCAATAAGCAGGACCCTGTTCCCCTGTTCTGCAAGGGCAGCCCCGAGGTTGATTGTGGTCGTGGTCTTACCGACCCCACCCTTCTGATTGGCTACCGCCATGACCCGCGCCAGATGATTCTCAGATTCCATTGACCGGATACTGCTCCCGGACCCAGACGATTGCAAGCACCCTCGCCAATCAGGCTCCTGTTGGCCGCCCCGGGGAGATCGGCAGGGCGGTGAATCGACATGTTCCACGTGAAACACCTGCACCAATACGGCAGATCGGCGCCTCAGAACAGGGGATCGGCTACCTGACGGCTATTTCGCCGGGGATAGCGCTCGGGACAGGCTCCTCCCGACAAGAAGGCCCTGTAGGTAGCTGATTCGACGTGCCAGGCACCCTCATCCACCAGGTCCAACTCGTCGAGAACCATCTGGGACCACCTCGAACCACCCGAGGGAGGTTCGCTCACCACCAGCCTTCCGCCCTCTGAGAGAAGGGGGGCAGCGCACTCCACTGTCGTGGCCGGAGACCCGAAACCCCGTGCGGTGACAAGGTTCGCCACCCCCCGGAGAGAACCCCTGGCGAGGTCGACGACGTCTCCGCAGATGACCTCCACCCGATCGGCAAGATCCAGCTCACCAACAGCCCACTTCAGGAAGGTGCAGCGCCTATCAGCCCGGTCAACCAATACCCAGTTGCCGTCTGTCATGCCCGCAAGAACCAGACCTGGGAGGCCGCCGCCGGACCCGATATCGACCCCGAGATGACCGCCATCGAGGCGAATCGGCGTCTGGTCGACCCCACGCCGCAGAAAACCCGTGCTGTGATCCACCCCGGCGTCCGCCGCCGACGGGGTCACGAAGCCCTCAGCCGATGCCGCCTCGAGAACGTCGCTGACGCTCCCGGTCAAGGGGTCAGCCAGCCCCTTCGGCCAGGATTACCACCCTACGGGATGTGTCGCTGCCCTCTGAGGCCGTGGAGACACCCTCGATCTCTCCCACAACGTCATGGATGACCTTGCGGTCGGCTGCCGCCATTGGCTCGAGGGCACGCGCCTGGCCATCTTCGAGGACTGCCTCGGCCTGTGTGCGCGCAAAGTCCTCGAGAAAGGACCTGCGCCGCTCCCGGTAGCCACCGACGTCCACGATGAGTGAGCCGGCGGCGGATCCCTGGGACTTTCGCTGGATGATCGTGCGGGACAACTCGGTAATCGCACGAACGGTGTCACCGCCCTGACCTATGGCGAGCCCCAGGTTCAGGCCGTGGGCCTCAACTGTCAGGCGGTCCTCGTCGATTGTGCTTGCAACACGGGCATCGAGGCCCATCTTGTCGAGAAGTCCCTGGAGGAAGCCCTCTGTGATCTCGGCCTGTGTCGCCAGGTCCATCTTTTCCACGTCTGCCTTCTCCTCACGGTTTCCACGCCCATTGCCGGCCGTGGCCTTCTCTGTGGACTGGAGTTTGCCACCCCTGTCCCTGCCTGATCCACCTGTTGTGTTCCTATCTGTCGATCGGCCATCGGATCGTCCGCCGCGGCGGCGTCCGGATTCGCTGGCGTCACGGTTCTCGTCAGCCCTGCTGCCCTTGTCTTCATCACTTCGGGCATTGCTCTCAGAGGAATCCTTTTTTGCCCCTGACCTGCCCTTTCCATTCCCGGAGCGTTTGTCACGACCCCGCGACCTGTCGCCGCGCCTGTTGCGGTCCCGGCGTTCGGTCTTTGAGCGGGGGCTGGCAGGGCGAACCCTGGCACGCATCCGGGCATCGGTCTTCTTTAGGCCCAGCATCCGGCTGGTGGCTTCCTCCAGCACCTCGTACTCAAGTTCGTCCTCGGCGACCCCAAGACGATCCAGGGCCCTTTCCTTTGCCTCGTCCAGCGTGCTGCCGGTTGTCTCGATCCATTCCACTGTCTACTTCCTCCGCTTCTTCCTGGCCTTACGGGCTCCCTGTGTTCCGGGCGGGGTGGTACGTCCACCCCCGGAACGACCGGCCTGTGGCCTGTTGGTCCTATCTGTCGTCTTCTTTCCGGCCCTGCCGGAATTTCCCTTGTCAGCAGGCGTATCCTTCGCCTTCCTGCGGCCGAACAACCCACTCTTTCCTTGGGTGTCGGTACTATCTGATGCTGACTGAGACTGGTTCTCGAGTTCTCCGGCTCTTGTGCGAGCCCGCCGCGCCGTCGACGAGGTTCCCTTACCGGTCTGCCCACCCCGGTCAGATGTCTTGTCATTCGGCTTCTTCACACCGCCTGAGGACTTTGCGCCCGCCGTACCGCCACCCTTGTTCTTTGGCTTCTCCGGGGACTCCTCCACAGACTCGGGCAGAACCACCGCCGGCGCATGGCTGTGTGGTCCGTAGAGGCTCCGGGTGATGTAGGACTGCTGCCCGATGCGGTAGAGGTTCGAGATGACGAAGTAGAGAACCAACGCCGCGTCGAGGCTGTAGGAGATGACAGGCAGGAAAAACGGCATCACCTTCATGATCATCTGCTGCTGCGGGTTGACCGGGGAGTCCTTATTACGGCCCCGGATCTGCTGCTGTTGAATCCAGGAGCTGCCGAACACCACCAGAATCAGAAGAAAGTAGGGGAGTGCCTGAATGATTCCAGCCGACAGTGCCTCGCCGGCCGACCTCGAGAGGTCGACACCCCACGACACCATCTCGGTCTGATGGCTGAGATCCACGAACAACTGCGAGTCGGCTGCCACGTAGTCGGGGAAGAAGACCTGCGGGTCGCTCGGTGCATCAGAAAGTGGCAGGTCAGAAGACAATCTGCCAACAATCCAACCGGCGTTCTCGCCGATGTCAGAGAGGCGTCGCGTCAAACCTCTCAAGACGTTGTAGAGGACGATGAACACCGGTGCCTGCACGAACATCGGCAGACAACCACCCATGGGGTTGATTCCGTTGGCCTGGTAGAAGGCCATCAACTCCTTGTTCATCTTCTCCCGGTCGCCCTTGTGCCGGGTCTGGATCTTCTTCATCTCAGGCTGGAGGTGTTGCATCTTGATCATCGACCGTGTGCCCTTGAGGGTCAGCGGGGTCACGACAACCATCACAACGAGCGTCAGGAGAACGATCGAGAGGCCAAGCGACGGCACCAGGTCGTAGAACCAGGCCAGGACCGTTGCAATCAGGTCGAACATCGCCAGGACCCCCGATCTGTGGAGTCAATGCCGTCGGCACTCGGAACTGGATCCCAGCCATGTCCGCCCCAGGGGTGACAGCGCGAAAGCCGTCGGACTGTGAGCCACAGGCCCCTCACAGCACCATTTTGCTCAATAGCGTCGAGGGAGTAGTTGGAACAGGTCGGCAGGTACCGACATGGCGTTGAACGACCATCGGTAAGGCGCTGGTATACGCGAACAAGGCTGCACAGAAACCTCGATACAACGCTCTGACCAGCGCTTTTCGACTCAACTGTCGCTGTCATCTGATTCCCTCGGATGAGAACTCACCGATCGCTGCAGCCAGATGGCGTCCCAGCGTCGCATGGTCACACAATGCCGCAGCCGGCAGAACACGGATAAGAAAATCTCCGCCCGGAGGCCCGTCGGAACGGTTTGACAGGTCGGTCATGAGAACTCGGAGCCGGCGACGAATGCGGTTTCGAACGACGGCACCCCCAACGGCACGGCTGATCGCATACGCCACCCTGGGTTCACTGCCATGGGAATTGCACTGGTCACCATCAAATGCCCTGAACCTGACCTCGAGGGGTCCGCGGCGAACTGTGCGACCATCACGACGAAGGGCCAGGAAGTCGTCTCGGTATCGGAGTCGACGGATCAAGCCGACAGTCGGGATCGGCCCCTCTGGCGCCGGGAGTTCACAATGGCCCGGCCTGCCCTGGTGCGCATGCGCCTGCGAAAGCCGTGCTTACGGGCCCGCTTGCGGACGTTTGGCTGGTATGTGCGCTTCATTGTCTGACTCCTGGTCGCACTGTGGGCGTCATCAGGAAGGGGAGCGCCCGGGTGCTGTCGATTGATATCCTGACCGTGACCCGAACAAGTCGGATACGGAAACAGATCTCATATGGACCGACACGTACAGTCGGTAGCGACAACTGGCCGGTCAGGTAAGGACCGGTGACAGCGTCGTTCCAATGAGGCTAGGGGGCACCCCGGGCGCGCGCCAACCAGCACTTCCAGGACCTGACCCCTCAGCACCCTCATTTCAGAGTTATCCACATTATCCACAGGGGCAGGACCTACTGGAACTGCGTCGTCGGGTCAATTTTGGCACGCGCCAGCACCTACCGGCTATATTCCAAAAACATAGTCTGAACAGGTAGTCCAGTTCGCGCGATTGGCACTTGTGCGGAAGACCCTCTCCGGTGCTACGTTGCCCCGCCCACTAGAGGAGGCATCGATACCCACCAGGTCGACAGCCACGAGCCATACCCGAAATCCACAGAAAAATCCACACTTGTGGATAACGCACCAGGAGCAACTGCCTTGATAGAACAGCACGAACTGCCTTGAGCAACGCAGCGCAGTTGTGGGAATCGTGCGGCGAGGCCATCAGGGCCCAGGTCTCAGACGTGGTCTGGCAGACCACCTTCAGTTCGGCCAGGCCGGTTTCCCTCGAGGACGACACCCTCGTCGTGGCCGTACCGAGCACCGTGGTGAAGCAGAGGATCGAGGGGCGCTACAACGGCCTTGTCCACGATGCCGTATCTGAAGCCGGCAACAACCGGTTGAACCTGCTGATCAAGGTCGATGACAGCCAACCAGACATGTTCCCGGACTCCATCGACGAGTTCACCCCTCTCGACACGCCGATCAGAGGTACCGATTCGACTGAGTCGGTTGACCTGCAACTCGACACGATCTCCATCCCCGTAGCCAACCCGGCTCCTCTGTCAACCACCTCACCCGGCCGAAACCGCAACACCTTTGATGACTTCGTGATCGGAACCTCCAACCGCTTTGCCCACGCAGCTGCCCAGGCGGTATCCGAAACACCCGGCCGCTCCTACAACCCGCTCTTCATCTACGGCGGAGCCGGGCTCGGAAAGACACACCTTCTTCAGGCCGTGGCAACGTACGTGGACGACCACTACCCGAACTACCAGGTCAGGTACGTCTCGAGCGAGACCTTCATGAACCGCTTCGTCGAGGCAATTCGAAACAAGACCCTTCCCGAGTTCAAACAGCACTACAGGAACATCGACGTCCTTTTGGTCGATGACATCCAGTTCATGGAGGGCAAGGAGGGTCTCCAGGAGGAGTTCTTCCACACATTCAACTCAATTCAGCAGGCAGGTGGGCAGATCGTTCTCACCAGCGACCGTTCACCCGACTCAATTCCAACCCTCGAGGATCGCCTCCGGAGCAGGTTCAAGATGGGTCTGGTCACCCATATCCAACCTCCGGACATCGAAACCAGGCTGGCCATCCTCCACAAGAAGGCCTCCTTCACGGCCGGGAACGTCAAGGTTCCAGACGAGGTACTCCTCTTCATCGCCGAGAACGTCACAACGAATATCCGTGAACTGGAAGGTGCCCTCACACGTGTTGCGGCGTTCTCCAGCCTCAACGACATTCCATGCACGCGTGACATGGCTCTAACAGTGCTTGGCGACCTCATAACCAACAACCTCCCCATGCCCATCACCCCCGACCTGGTCCTCTCCAAGACGTCGACAATGTACGGCTTCAGCCACGATGAGTTGATTGGTGCAAGCCGACGACGCCCACTCGTCACCGCCAGGCAGGTGGCCATGTACACCCTCAGGGAACTCACCGACCTCAGCTACCCGGCAATCGGTCGAGAATTTGGCGGTCGAGACCACACCACAGTCATCCACGCCGTGGACAAGATCGGCAAGCTCATGTCGGAACGACGTGAGATCTACGACCAGGTAACAGCACTGATGTCGGCAATCAAGAACGACGACTGAGAACCATGCCAATGAGTGGACCGACCTGCGGACCATCTGTGGATCATGAACGGTTCACCCACACCGCACAACAATTCATTCTGCAAACTGGGGATCACGGTGGATCATCAGTGGACAACCATTGCAGTCCTCACCAGCAGGAATGGGTAATAATCCACAATCCACAACCCCTATTGCCTCAACTACCTGATCAGATCACCATCGAACCAAAGGTAACAAGCCTGTGAAGTTCCGTTGTGAACGTGATGTCCTTGATCGTGCGTTCTCGACTGCTGGTCGTGCAATCAGCAATCGCGGAAGTGCACCACCGGTCATGTCCGGCCTCCACCTGCATCTGGTTGGCGACAACCTGGCCGTGGTTGGAAGTGATCTTGATCTGACTATCAGGGTCGATTCAAAAGTTGGTGGTCAAGAGGACGGGGTAGCCGTTCTTCCTGCCAAACTTGCAGCCGACATCGTGAGATCGCTCGACAGTGGTCAGATAACCGTGACCGTCGACGACGACGGTGCCCATGTGGTCGCCGGCAGGTCCGACTTCAACCTGAGAACCATGTCGGCCGACGAGTTTCCCAGGTTCGAGGAGCCCAACGGAGATGCCGTGACCCTTGATGCCGCAAGCGTCTCTGCGGCACTGGAACAGGTTGTCAAGGCAGCCAGCGGCGATGACTCCCGTCCAATCCTCACCGGTGTCATGCTGGCCGCCGAGGGCGACGGCCTTCGCTTCGTTGCAACCGATTCATACCGTCTGGCAGTGCGTGACCTACCCGGAACCTCGGTACTGGGACGCGATCAGACCGTGCTGGTCCCATCCAGGGCACTTGAGGTGACCGGGCGCCTGTTGGGTGATGCCGAGGAGCTCATCATCAGGCTCGCCGACCGCGAGGCCTCGTTCGTGGTCGACGACGTGACCATCGTGACCCGCCTGATAGAGGGGGAGTTCCCCAACTACCGGGGGCTCATTCCGTCAGACCATCCGAACACGCTGGTCGTAGACAGGGTTGCGTTGATTGACGCGGTACGCCGTGTCGGCCTTCTGGCAAGAGATGCAACACCTGTGCGCCTTGCAATGAGCTCAGACGGCCTTGAGTTGATAGCCATCACCCAAGATGTTGGTCAGGCTCACGAGACACTGGATTCAACCTATGACGGCAAGGAACTGACGGTTGCGTTCAATCCCGGATACCTGCTCGACGGCCTCGAGGTAAGCCCCGGAGACGAGGTCAGGCTGGAGACGATTGATGCTCTTAAGCCGGCGGTGATCCGCAGCGTTGCCGACGAGGGGTTTCTATACCTCCTGATGCCGGTCCGCGTTTCCTGAGACGGCTCTGGATGGCTTGAGCCGATGTTGGTTCGGAGGCTCTGGCTAAAGGACTTTCGCAACTACAAGGCGGTCGAGTTGGACCTGTCGGACGGTGTTACGGCGGTCGTCGGAGCCAACGGACAGGGTAAGACCAACCTGGTCGAGGCAATCGCATGGTTGGCGCGAGGGTCCTCGTTTCGTGGGGCCGCAGTCGAATCCATGGTCCGATTCGGCGTTGACCGTGCCGTCATCCGGGCCGAGGTCGAAGACGCTGGACGGACAACCCTTCTTGAGGCAGAGTTGGTTGTAGGTGGCCGCAACCGGCTCCAGGTGAACCACAACAGGGTTTCGCGTCAGGGAGACTTTGTTGGACACGTGCGCGCAACGATTTTCGGGCCGGATGATCTGGTGCTCGTGAAGGGTGGGCCGGCTGAGAGGCGGAGGTATCTCGACGACCTCCTGGTTGATGTTGCATCCTCCAATCATGGCCTCAGGTCTGATCTCGACCGGATCCTGCGCCAGAGAAACAGTCTTCTGCGTCAGGCAGGTGGCCGAAATACTCCAGAGGTGTCGACATCGCTCGATGTCTGGGACTCAAAACTATGTGAGGTCGGTGGTGACCTGGTTGCCAGGCGTATTGACCTGTTGGAGGGGCTTGCTCCCGTGGCCGGCGAGTTGGTGGGGTCGTTGAGCAACGGAAGGTCTGAGCTGCAGATGGCCTACGAATGCGCCTGGGAAGGTGAGGGTCTGGCAGGGTCCCTCGCCAGGGCACGCCCCGACGACCTGCGACGGGGTACCAGCACAGTTGGTCCGCACCGCGACGAGGTTGGCCTGTCGATCGACGGTCTTTCTGCCCGGGGCCACGCCTCTCAGGGTGAGCAGCGTTCGTTGGCAGTTGCACTCAGGTTGGCAGGGCACAGGGTCGTCACCTCCCACACCGGAAGCGACCCCGTGATCCTGTTGGATGATGTCTTTTCGGAACTTGACCCGGACAGGGCCGCGGCCCTCATTGAACTGTTGCCTCAGACCCAGACCGTTGTGACCACGGCTGGCGACCTTCCCGCGGGTGTGACCGCTGATCGTAGAATCAGGGCCGAGAGTGGGGTTGTGATGCCGACATGAGCACCGATTCGGGGCCGGTTCCGATCCGGAGGGGCCTTGAGCAGTTGATGGCAGGCCTCGGAGCACCCGAGATAGATGCCACCACCACAATCGTGGAGAGTTGGCCAGAGATCGTCGGTCCTGAGTTGGCCAAGGGTGTGGTAGCCGTCGCCGTCCGTGGCCAGGAGTTGATCGTGAGGGTCGACGACCCGGCCTGGGCAAGCCAGATTGCATGGCTCGAGGCGCAGTTGCTCGACCGGATCAACAACCTCGTTGGTCCAGGTCGGGTCACGTCTGTGAGAGCCACGGTGGCACGGTGACCTGAACTCCGGGGGTCTTCTCACCACGGTCTGTCAATACATCTTCTTGGCACCGGTCGGTGCCCCTGTGGTGGTAGGCTGGTCGGGTCGTGATAAGGCCATCTGACCTGCTGTTTTGTGATTCCTGCAGGTGCGGGCAGGTGCTGCTTCCCTCCCCCCCAGAGACGCGCCCGGAAGGTGCCCTATGACAAGCACAGAGGCCACCTACAGCGCTGCCGACATAACCGTCCTCGAGGGTCTCGAGGCTGTCCGCAAGCGCCCCGGTATGTACATCGGATCCACCGGACCAACCGGCCTGCACCACCTCGTCTGGGAGGTCGTCGACAACGCCGTCGACGAGGCCATGGCAGGTCACTGTTCACGCATAGTCGTGACCCTTCTTCCCGACGGCGGCTGCCAGGTGGCCGACGACGGTCGTGGTATTCCGGTCGACCAGCACCACCAGTATCCCGATCTCACTGCAGCCGAGGTTGTCCTTACGATCCTGCACGCAGGGGGCAAGTTCGGGGGCGATGGCTACAAGGTCTCGGGTGGTCTCCACGGCGTGGGAATTTCGGTTGTGAATGCCCTGTCCAGCCGTCTCGAGGTTGATATCGACCGTGATGGCCGTCGCCACTACATGGACTTCACAGACGGCGGGAACCTCAGTACCCGCCTGAGCGACACGGGTCCGTCTCCGGAGGGCCACACGGGCACCACGGTTCGCTTCTGGCCCGATCCAACGGTCTTCGACGATGTCAACTTCAGGGTCCAGACCCTTCTCGAGCGTCTGCAGATGATGGCGTTCCTGAATAGCGGTCTCGAGATAACCCTCAGCGACGAACGATCCACCCAGAGTGACCAGGTCGAGCCAACCACCTTCTGCTACGAGGGCGGTATCAGGGACTTCGTTGAGCACCTCAACGCCTCAAAGGAGTCGCTGTTCTCGCTGGTCGGGTACCTCGACCAGCACGAGGACGGAAACGAGGTCGAGTTGGCGTTCCAGTGGAACACAGGTTTCAACACCGACGGCCTCCATTCGTTCGCCAACGGCATCAACACCATCGAGGGAGGCATGCACGAAGAGGGCTTCCGCAGCGCCCTCACAGGAGTCCTCAACCGGTATGCCAGGAACCGTGGCCTCCTGAAGGACAACGACGACAACCTCAAGGGTGAGGACATCCGCGAGGGTCTGACGGCCATCATCAGCGTCCGTCTTCCCGATCCCCAGTTCGAGGGCCAGACAAAGTCCAAGTTGGGCAATGTCGACATCCGCTCCCTCGTTCAAAAGGCCACCAACGACAAGTTGTCCGACTGGCTCGAGGAGAACCCCTCCGAGGCCAAGCGCATTGCCCAGAAGGCCATCAGCGCCCAGCGGGCCCGGATTGCGGCTCAGGAGGCCCGGCAGTCTGCAAGGCGAAAGTCGGCCCTCGACGGTGCCGGTATGCCCGACAAGCTCAAGGACTGCTCGTCGCGTGACCCACGCGAGTCAGAGCTATTCATCGTCGAGGGAGACTCAGCCGGTGGTTCAGCCGTCCAGGCCCGCGATCCCCGCACCATGGCGATTCTGCCCATCCGGGGCAAGATCCTCAACGTCGAGCGGGCCCGCCCCGACCGGATGCTCAAGAACACTGAGATCCAGACGCTCATCCAGGCGATAGGGGCCGGCTTCGGAGACGACTTCGACCTCGAGAAGATCCGCTACCACAAGGTCATCCTGTTGTGCGATGCCGATGTCGACGGCAGCCATATCCGTACCCTGCTGCTCACGTTCTTCTTCAGGCAGATGAGGCCCCTGGTAGATGCCGGCCACGTGTTCATCGCCCAGCCGCCGCTGTTCTCGACGGTCGTAGGCAGGGAGAAGACCTACCTCAAGGACGACCACGCCAAGACAGCGTTCCTCGCTGACAACCCCGGCCACAAGCGTGAGTTCCAACGCCTCAAGGGGCTCGGCGAGATGGACTTCGACGAACTCCGTGAGACAACGATGGAGATCTCCAGCCGGAGCCTTCTGCAGGTTTCGGTCGAGATGGGGTCAATCGCCGACGAGGCGTTCTCGGTCCTAATGGGCGAAGACGTCGAGAGCCGCAAGAAGTTCATTCAGACAAACGCACGCGACGTGCGGTTCCTGGACATCTGATGGACGACACGACACCAGAAGAGGCCGATAAGACGGCCACCTCTACCGACGGCGACACCATCGTCGGTTCGATTCAGCCCATCGAGATCCAGGAGGAGATGGAGAGGTCCTTCCTCGACTATGCCATGTCGGTGATCGTGGCGAGGGCGCTGCCCGATGCCCGCGACGGCCTCAAGCCGGTCCATCGACGGATTCTCTGGGGCATGTACGACCTGGGAGCCAGGCCCGACCGACCCACCATGAAGTGCGCCCGTGTCACCGGCGAAGTCATGGGGAAGTACCACCCACACGGCGACCAGGCCATCTACGACGCCCTCGTCCGGATGGGCCAGAGCTTCAGCGTCCGCCACCTCCTGGTCCACCCCAAGGGCAACTTCGGGTACTCACCCGACGACTCGGCTGCGGCCGCCCGCTACACCGAGTGCCGGCTCAAGCCCATTGCCCTCTCGATCCTCGACGGAATAGACGAGGACACGGTCGACTTCACCGAGAACTACTCGGGCGAGTTCACCGAGCCGACCGTGATGCCGGCCCGGTTTCCCAACCTCCTCGTAAACGGAAGCCAGGGCATCGCCGTCGGCATGGCCACCAACATCCCATCCCACAACCTGGCCGAGGTGATCGACGCCACGGTCTGCCTCATCGACAACCCCGACTCCACCCCCGACGACCTGATGGAGTTTCTCCCGGCCCCCGACTTTCCCACCGGTGCCCTGATTCTGGGGCGTAGCGGAGCCCGTGAGGCATACCGGACCGGCCGCGGAACCATCCGCATGCGTGCCTGCACCGAGATCGAAGAGGGCCCCCGTTCAACCCAGATAGTGATCAGCGAGCTGCCCTACCAGGCCAGCCCCAACCAGATCATGTCCAAGATCCGTGACCTGGTCGATGCACGCGAGATCGACGGAATAGCCGACATCAACGACGAGTCCGCACAGGGCCTGACACGGATCGTCATAAGGCTGAAGCGTGATGCAGCGGCACTCGTGACGCTCAACAACCTGTTCAAGCGAACCCCTCTTCAGACCACCTTCTCGGTGAACTCGGTGGCGCTCGTCGACGGCATTCCACGAACCCTGAACCTGCGCGAGATGCTTCAGGCCTACATAGACCACCAGGTTGAGGTCGTCCGCCGCCGGTCGCTATACCGGCTCGACAAGGCCCGTGCAGAGGCCCACATCACCGAGGGCCTCATCAAGGCCCTGGAATCGATCGATGAGGTCATTGCCCTGATCCGCGGCTCAGCCGACCGTTCTGCTGCCCGCGAGGGACTCATGGGTGAGACCTTCGGATTCACAGAGGTTCAGGCCAACCACATCCTCGACATGCAACTTGTCCGCCTGACCAGGCTGGGTCGGTCGAGCCTCGAGGACCGTCTCCGCGATCTGGCTGTCGTCATTGCCGACCTCGAAGAGGTGCTGGCAGATCAGGGTCGGCTCCGTGGAGTCATCAAGGATGAACTGATCGAGGTTCGTGACAGGTACGCCGAGCCACGTCGAAGTCGGATCGTCCATGACCCCGGCGAGCTCGACATTGAGGACCTGATCGACGACGAGGAAATGGTGTTCGCCATGAGTTCCTCGGGTTACGTCAAGACGATGTCGGTCACCGAGTTTCGCACCCAGGGTCGTGGTGGCAAGGGCGTTACCGGTGCCCGCCTCAAGGAGGAGGACGCCGTCTCGCACCTCATCCACACGACGGCGCACGCCTACCTCCTGTTCTTCTCCACGCGGGGCAGGGTCTACCGCCTCAAGGCCCATGAGGTCCCCATGGCCGGACGGACCGCCCGCGGTACCTCAATCGTGAACCTCCTGCCCCTCCAGCCCGATGAGCGCGTCCAGGCGGTTATCGACACCCGCGACTACGAGACCCACCGCTATCTGTTCTTCGCCACCAGGTCGGGGCGTGTCAAGAAGACCCTGTTCACCGCATACGACTCATCGCTCAAAGCCGGGCTCATAGCCGTGAAGCTCAACGACGGTGACGAGTTGGTGGCAGTTGTACCCACCAGTGGCGACGACGACCTGTTGTTGGTGTCGCGGTCCGGCCAGACGTTGCGCATCGGTGAGGGCGATGTCCGGGCAATGGGCCGAAGCGCGGCCGGTGTCAGGGGAATGGGGTTCCGCGGCGACGACGAACTGGTGTCGTGTGCTGTTGTCAGGCCCGGTGCGTCGGTGTTCCACCTTACGACCGAGGGCTACGGCAAGCGAACAGACATTGAGGAGTTCACCCGCAAGGGTCGTGGTGGGCTGGGTGTGAGGGGGATCAGGACCACCGACGACCGTGGTCATGTGGCCGGCGCGCTCGTGGTCGACGAGGCTGACGACGTGTTTGCCATCACGACCGGCGGCATGATCATAAGAATGCCGGTTGCCGACATTTCCATCCAGGGGCGTGATGCAACCGGTGTCGCGGTCATGTCCCCCGGTGAGGGCAACGAGGTGGCCGCCGTGTCACCGGTTCCCTCCCAGGACGAAGACCCCGACTGACCACTCCGATCCTGCTGTCCTCAGCAGGTATCCGGTAACAGCTTCCCCTGACAGCACCCGGATCGTGTGCGTCGCGCCAGCGGGCTCGGCATGTGCGTTTGCCACCCAACCGGAGGACAGCCGTGCGATGTCGAGGCCGAACATGCGATCTCGGGCAGATCTTGCCCCTCGTTCTGGTGATGGTCGCGCTTGGCGCCGCCATGGCCCTGTTGGTCGCCCAGTTGGGCGTGGTCGCCGTTGACCGTGCGCGGGCGAGGTCTGCGGCGGATGCGGCGGCACTGGCTGCGGCCACCGAGCGTGGCGACGGACGTACGGTGGCCAGGGAGTTCGCCTCGGCCAATGGAGCCCAACTCGAGTCCTTTGAACACGTCGGTGGCGAGGTGCTGGTTGTGGTCAGCGTGGGTCGTGCGCGGGCTACCGCGAGGGCTGTTGCCGTGTTGTGCAACCAGGGCGAACCCTGTGGCCGCTTCACCGAGCCGTAGACTTCTGTGCCGTGACCGACCAGAGGACCGATGACGTGGATCGCGAGGGTGGACCGGCCGACCTGCCCCCGCATACGCAGCCGCAGTCGTCGGCGGACCTGTTGGCCCGTGTCGCATCCGCCAGAGAGGTAGATGCTCCTGATCCGGTTGCACAGCCCGCAGGTCACACCGGATCGCCGGGCAGGTCTGTTGGGCAGTTGTTCAGGGGAGGCCCATGGGCGGGCCGATCCCAGGGCGGCAGGCGCAGTCTCAGATCCGACGGACCGACACCGAAGAAGGCCGGGCTTCCACGTGTCATGGCAGAGCGACCGGCGATCGGCGTGGGGCGAGGCGGGTACCGGGTGCGTCGGGTGCGTCGTCTTCTCAGACACATCGAACCGTGGTCGGTGCTCAAGGTCACGCTGGTGTTCTACTTCTGTGTCTGGGGCCTCGTCGTCATCTCCACCCGGATGCTCTGGGGTGCCGCAGAGGACGCCGGCACAATTGCCAAGATCGAGAACTTTGTCGAGGAACTGTTCACCCTTGAGACCTTCGAGTTCGACTCCGGTCAGATACTGCGTGTCTTCACCCTCGGTGGCCTCGTCCTGGTTATCGGTGGTACGGGTGTAACCGTTGTCATGGTGGTCCTCTTCAACCTGATCAGTGATCTGGTCGGCGGAGTCCGCTTCACAATGATCGAGGAGGAGACGGCTGTTCGGCAGCGACGCCTCCGGCGCGGCGACCACGAGGTCGATGAGGCGACGCCGTCGACCTACGACCCCGGGAGGGGTCAACCTGACAGACCACCCAGCGGGTAGTCAGCGGTCAGGGCCCGGCGATACCGTTTCCGGTCCACGGGGCTATAGCTCAGTCGGTTAGAGCGCACCCCTGATAAGGGTGAGGTCGCTGGTTCGATTCCAGCTAGCCCCACGCCAACCCCGTCGAGGAACACCGTCGTTGTCCTCGGTAGTCGCATCGGGTTGGCCTGTCAATTAGGGGAGGTCGGTCGGACATGAGGGCCATTGTGAGGGCCGTCAGGCAGGCGGCCGCTGCAGTCTCTGTGGCCGCTGCGGTGGTCACGGCCCTGCGTCTGCGTGGAAGGGTTGCAGCTCCGATGCAGTTCGGTGGATGGCGGAGGCTTAGCGGGCCGGGTCTGCGCTGATGAGGGTGGCGGTTCTGGGTGCGGGCGCCGTGGGTGCCAGGGTTGCACGACAGCTTCTTGCCTCGGACAGTGTCGACCAGGTGCTGCTACGTGACGTGTCGTCAGAGAGGCTGGCCCGGTCCGCAGGGTCGATCGGTGACCGTGTCGTGATCGAACACCACCCCTTCCCGGCGACGCTTGATGCGGACGCAGTGGTGGTGGCCAGCCCCCGGGGGACACAGCTGGCGGCAGTCGAGGAGGCGATCTCAGCTGGACTGCCTGCCGTGCTCGTGTCCGACGGTCTGGCCGAGACGGTAGCGATCCTGAGACTCGACCGGGCGGCGCGCGATGCCGGCATTCCGGTTCTCGTAGGTGCCGGTTTTGCACCGGGCCTGACCTGTGTGCTCGTAGCCCACGGCATGTCATGGTTCGACGAGGTTGATGAGATCCACGTCTACAAGATGGGTGCTGGTGGACCGGCATGTGCTCTGGTCCACCACCGTGCTCTCAGCCGATTCTCATATGACTGGCGCGATGATGCCTGGACCAGACGGCCGGGTGGATCGGGTAGGGAACTGTGTTGGTTCCCCGAACCGGTCGGTCCGCGTGACTGCTACAGGGCTGCGTTGGCGGACCCGGTGCTACTCCACCATGCGTTTCCAGGGGTCGGTCGTATTACCTCCCGGATGGCGGCGACCCGCCGGGACCGGCTTACGGCGCCGATGCCGATGTTGACCCCGACCCATGTCGAGGGTGGTACGGGTGCGGTGAGGGTCGAGTTGAGGGGCCGGCGGGGTACCGCCCAAGA
>Ga0233443_1002119_pt1 | contig 15669 bp, 15 predicted proteins | sample SI_123_September_2_FD_182784 | JGI IMG/M metagenome (GOLD analysis project Ga0233443, IMG submission 182784) | Seawater microbial communities from Saanich Inlet, British Columbia, Canada - SI_123_September2016_200_MG | ecosystem: Environmental > Aquatic > Marine > Inlet | place: Canada: British... | reverse complement strand
CATGATTAGAGTGTACTCTAAGCAATGTACTACTTGCATTTATGCCAAACCAGATATCAGCTCCGGCTACGGAGTAATTAGTTACGTTTGCATAAATAGCAAGAGTAGAATTAGAGCCTTCACCGATTGTAAATGGATCACCTGTAACTAATGATGGAATCAATGTTACGGATGGATCATTCAAATCAAGATCTTCATCTACTCTACTGTTCTTGTTGGCATCATTATCAGTTAAGATAACTGGAATCTCTTCACCAGAGTTCCATTCATCATCAACTGGTTGAATGTCAATAGTACCAAATTCAAAACCTACCAAGACGGTTACTGGAGTCTCATTGTAATCAATAGTTGCAGAGGTGCCTCTAAGGGCAGCACTGGTCGTAATGACTGCTGAAACATCCGATTCATCGTATGTTCCAAAGATTCCAGAGTTTGGTCCTTGTTCTGTAATTGTAATTGGTTGTGAACCTACACCTAATCCTTGACCTGTCAAAGATGTGGTGGCAGTATTGCCAACTGAACATCTTGATGCATCTTGTGTACAAGATATCAAGACAGAATCATCAGTGTCTTGTAATGTTAAAACAGTGGTACCAGAAGACTGTGCATCTGCATTTAGTATTAAGACACCGTTATCTTCAATCATCAAAGATGAGAAGTTACCGGATACGTCAATAACACCATTTGCAATAGATGCTCCTGCTGCTCCACCGTTTTCATCAAAGACTTGGTAGTTGGAAGTTAAACCATCTGCGGATGCAGATACTATTGTATCAGTATTAGCTGCTACAAAAGTTGAGTTTGTTCCAAATGTCCATGAATCTTCGTCTGTTGGATCAATGTTAAGCCATAGGTCTGTTACGGTTACGTGAACTTGTGCGTCTCGAGTGTATACTGCTCTATCTAAACTTGCTCCAGCAAATTGATCTACAGTATCAAAAGTTAGTGTTGTTGATTGAACACCACCACCTTTGTTGTACTGTATAACAACATTACCAGTTGGGTTTAGAGGATAGAGTTGAATGAAAGGCCAGACATCTACATCAGATAATCCAATTTGTCCAATTGCATCACCAGTTAAGGTAGTGTTTGGAGCTTTAGCTTCTCTGATTACATTGAGGTGTCCTGTGGAATTTGATCCAAATGTGGCTGTACCAGTATTTGGAGCTATTTGACACTCAATTGTTAATGGTGTACCGGTAGATGTTCCGTTTGCACCAATATCTGTTGTTGCACCAGAATAAGTTAAGTTACCCAATGGAACTGCAATACCAACAGTATCTGCGACACTAAAGCCGAGAAACGTGGTTGTTGTATCTCCAATTGCACATAAAGTACCAAAGTCAAGTCCTTGACCTTTGATACCAGTTGTGTAATCTGCAATAGATGCTTGTGTTCTATCTGCAAAGTAACCATACCAGTTACCATCGACGGCTTGTACCATTCTCATGATTTTACCGTTAATTGTAACGTCTGGTTCACCTTTTGCTTCATCAGTATCGTCGATATCACTGTCAATTACAACTACTTCAATGACCTGAGGTCCTGACATGTAGTTATCAAACTGTGAGTTTTCTGCGGATACAAAGAGGTTGGCGTTGGCTGCAAATGCTGGTTCCATTCCTGGAATAGCAAATGACATACCACCGGCAACCATAATTGTCATTAATGTAAGACTAGTTATTTTACGTCCTATTTCGTTATTCATGTTATTGACTTTTTTCTTAAAAGTTTGTATTTAAGCCTAATGGACGATTTGTCCACATTTTTACGATATATTGAGATAATTTCATTAGAATCATAAATTTTATATATTTTTTATAATATTGGTTATAAATATTAGACATATATTTCAAATTATTGATTTGATCTAAATATTTTACAAGATTTTCTAGTAATATTGTAATTATTACAGGCTAAATTATACTTTGATCTCTTTTCCTAAGAGAGTTTTGTATAATGAAATAGCATCTGATTCATTTTTTGGCCCAACTACAACAGCAGAACCTTTCTTCATAAAACTTACAGATAATTCATCAGTTCGCATAGATAATCCCAAGTCCCCTTGATTATCTACAAGAAATCCTTTTTCTTTTGCAATACTAGTTACAACATTTACATCAAGATCAAATGTATCAGTTGGAGTAATAGAAAAAGTTCTCTTCCCTCTGTTTCTACCACATAGTTCTTCTAAAATTAATTCCTCTTTAGTAACAACTTCAAGTTTTCCTGTTCCACAAATTGGACATTCTTCAGCTCTAAATGTTCTAGTGTTATTAAAATCAAGATTCTCCAAATCAATATGTAAAATCTTTTCTGAAAGACTTGGTTTTTTTCCAATAATAATTTTTATAGCTTCTGCAACTTCAATACCTCCAACTATAGACAGTATTGATGGATGTACTCCTTCAATACTACATGTTGGCATTGTGTCCTCATCTAAATCAGGAAACATGCAAAAGTAACATGCAGATTCTTTTGGTAAAACAGTAAACACTTGTCCTGAAACTCCAACTGCAGCACCCGTTACAAATGGAATATTTAATTTAACACAAGCTTTGTTTAATGCATATCGTGCATTGACACTATCAAGTGCATCAATTACAACATCACATCCCTCAATTACTTCAAGAGCTGTGTAATCATTTACAGAAACAGCTAATGCTTCTACATTACAATCAGGATTTAATTTTTTTAATTTCTTTGCAGCAACCTCGACTTTAACTTGGCCTACATCATCCTCATCAAACATTATTTGTCTATGTAAATTTGATAATTCAATTATATCTCTATCAATAATTCTCAAAGTTCCAATTCCCATTGCAGCAAGTCTCGAAATAATTGGATGACCTAATCCACCAGTACCAACAACACAAACTTTAGAATTTTTTAATTTCAATTGACCATTATATCCAATTTCCTCAAGCATAACTTGCCGAGAAAATTTATCCAAATCTTTTTTAGACAATTCTTCAGAACCACCTGCAACTGCAGGTAAGATGTATACATCATCACCATTTTTTAGAACAGTTTCCATACCATCAGAGAATTTTGCATTCTTTCCATTAATGTAAATATTAATCAAAGAACGTGGAGTTCCATCACCTTCTAGTACTCTACGCTTAAAGTCATCACCCATTATTTCAGATACTTTTGCAAATGCATCTTGTAGGGAATCAGATGAAACGTCTATTTTTTTTTCGCCACCTCCTGAATTTAACACAGATGGGATTGTAAATGTGATATTTGTCATTTTAATTTACTACCGCCGAAATCTCTGTAATATCTGCATTCATTACTTTTGGTTTTTGTAAAACTTCCATGATAGATTCAGTTGCTTTAAGACCATTTCCAGTAACATAACATACTATTCGATCATTTTTATCAATCTTACCTTGTTCTACCATTTTTTGTAATACAGAAATAGAAACACCTCCGGCAGGTTCTGTAAATATCCCTTCAGTCTTTGCCAAAAGAATGATTGCATCTAAAATTTCTTTATTGTTACATTCTTCTGCAAATCCATTGTATTGCGCTAATCGTTTTAGGACATATCTACCATCACCAGGATCACCAATTGCAAGACTCTTTGCAACAGTATCAGGATTTTCAACTGGGATTACATCTTTGGAATTTTTCTTAAATGCATCAACAATTGGTGCACATCCATGTGGTTGTGCTGCAATCATGTGCATATTTGATACATCATCAAGTAATGAAACAGTTTGTAGTTCTTCAAATCCTTTACATATTGCATTAAGCATTGCACCACTACCTACAGGGACAATTAATTGATCAGGTACTTGCCAATCTAATTGTTCTGCAACTTCAAATGAAAATGTTTTAGAACCTTCTACATAGTGTGAGCGCATGTTAATATTTACAATACCAATTCCTTTACTGTCACCAATTTGTGCTGCAATTCTATTTGCATCATCATATGTTCCATCAACTGCAACATAGTTTGCACCATATGACAATGCCTGAGTAATTTTTGCCATCTCAATATTACTAGGTGCAAATACATGACATGGTAATCCAGCTTTTGCTGCATGTGCTGCAGTAGCTGATGCTAAATTACCAGTAGATGCACAACCAACAGATGATAATCCAAATTCTTTTGCTTTAGATATTGCAACACCAGCTGGTCTGTCTTTGAATGAAAATGTAGGATTTACAGAATCATTTTTTATGTAAAGATTGTTTAATCCTAATTTTTCTCCAAGTGTATCAGCTTTGATTAGAGGAGTCATACCAGCACCAATACTTACAATATTTGATTTATTCTCTATGGGTAATAATTCAAAATATCTCCAATAGGTATGTTCACGATTAGAGAATGTATCTTTTGTAATTGTTGGAAAATCATACTTTACATCTAGAGGTCCAAAACACTCATCGCAAACATACTTGAAAGCAGTATCATAGTCTTTTTTACATTCTCTGCATTGTAATGATGTTCTAGTCAAGATCGATTTTTCCTCTCATAGATAGATAAAAAATCCTAATATCAAGTTAAGTATTACTTAATTTTAAGGATCGAAAAATATAATGAATCATAGTAATCATAAGGGGAATGGTAGGATTTTAGAAAAAAGAGGTAAAAAAAATAAATTTCTTGGAATTACAAATTATGAGGAAGGTTTTTAGAGATTTTGATAAAAATCATCACCATGAAGAATAGTTCTACAATAGGAATAGTTGCAGGAATTGTAGTTATTGTATTAGCGTTAGGAATTGTCATGACATTTGATCAAGAATCAGATATTGCAGAAGTAGAAGATTTACTTGACAAAGAAATTCAACCAGTTGAAGTTCCAGAAATTCAAGATAAATTAGATGCGATAAAAAAAATTGCAGATGAGTCAGAATACACCCCATTACCTAGAGAGTGGATAAATTCAGGACCATTTCAAATTGATCGAAGTGAATACGCCATAGGCGAAAGTATCTTCATAAGAATGGGAGGAATTGAAGAAAATGAAATAGGGCAAATTGCAATTTATAGACCGCTTAATGCAACTCACCATAAAATATATTTTACAATTCCATTTGATGGAACAGATAAATCTGAATCAAATACTTACTTTACTCCTCAAATTAATTCTATGCGTGGAATTTGTTCCATAGATGATTTAGCAGGAGAATGGATGATGGTTTTTAGAGGTACAGATTATCCAAATCTATATTTTGAAATTAATAAAAAGATACTACCTGGAACAGACGTTGAAACAGTTTGTTAAATTTATTTTTCTAAATTATTATGAAAACAAACTTTTTCACCAGTATGACATGCAGGACCTGATGGTTCAACTAGATAGATGACAGCATCAGAATCACAATCAACTAGAATTTCTTTCACTTTTTGAGTATTACCTGACTCCTCACCTTTCATCCAAAGTTTATTTCTAGAACGACTCCAAAACCAAGAATTACCAGTTTTTTTAGTCAATTCAAGTGATTCCTTATTAGAATATGCAAGAGTAAGTATATCTTTTGTTTTTACATCTTGAACTATAATTGGAATTAGTCCACCACTTTTTTCAAAATCTATATCATCAATTGATTTCTGCATAGTTATAATTTGAAATAAAGCTATTATAACCTTACAGGAATTTCTTTGTCTTTGAGGAATTTCTTAACTCCAGTTACACCATGTGTATCATAATGAAAGATAGAGGCAGCTAATGCAGCATCAACATTTGATTCATGAAACACATCTACCATATCATCAGGTTTCCCGCAACCACCTGATGCAATTACAGGAATAGATAAAGAATCAACAATTTTCTTTGTCAACAATATATCATAACCATCTTTTGTTCCATCTTTATCAATACTAGTAAGAAGAATTTCACCAGCTCCAAGTTTTTCAGCTTTTTTTGCCCATTCTATTACATCTAGTCCAGTTTCTTTTTTACCACCAAAAATGAAAACCTCAAACCAAAATTTCTTTTCATTTTCTGAAAACATAGTTACATTGTCTTTAATATCATAATTTCTTTTAGCATCAATTGCAACTACCACACATTGTCTTCCAAATAATTCCATTAGTTCAGTAATTACAGCAGGATTTTTTATTGCTCCAGTGTTGATACCTACTTTATCGGCACCATTAAGTAAAATATTTCTTGCATCATCAATGGATTTAACTCCACCACCTACAGTAAAAGGAATATCAATTACAGATGCAATTTTTTGTACCAAATTTTTGATTGTCTTTCTTTGTTCATCAGATGCTGTAATATCCAAAAATACCAATTCATCTGCGCCTTCATTACTATACTTTTCAGCAAGTTCTACAGGATCACCTGCATCTTTTATTGATTCAAAATGTAATCCCTTTACTACTCTACCATTTTTTACATCAAGACATGGAATTATTCGTTTTGTTAGTGTCATGTTATTTTCTTTGTCTCTTCTATTGAAATTTTATTTTCATATAGTGCTTTTCCTAAAATAACACCAAATGCATTTTTTTCTTTAACATCACTAACATCGCTAACATTTGAAATACCACCACTTGCAATTACATTTGCACTATCCAAATTACAGGCTTGTTCTAAATATTCCAAATCAGGACCCTCCATAGTTCCATCCCTATTTACATTTGTTAATAAAAATTCAGTAAAACCCATTTCTAAAAATTCCTTAATGGAGTCAATGAGTTTAATTCCTGTTTTATCTTGCCATCCATGAATTACTATTTCACCATCAATATGATCAACTGAAATTACAATTTTTTCAGGACCAAAAGATAAAAGTAATTTTTTGAGTAATTCTTTATCTTTAAAGGCTAAAGTTCCAAGTACAATTCTATTTGAAATTTTTATTACATCAGAAATTAATGCTTCATTTCGTAATCCTCCTGCAACTTCAACTGGAATTGAAATTACTTCCAAGATTTTTTTAATTATTTCAAGATTCGATCCTATTCCTAAAGTTGCATCCAAATCTACAATATGTAACATATCAGCACCATTGGCTTCCCATTTTTTTGCAATCTCTATAGGATCATCACTGTATACTGTTTTCTGTTTTGGATCACCCTTGTAAAGTCGAACTACTTGGCCACCCATTAGATCTATTGCAGGAATTACTTTCATTTTTTACACACATCAAGGAAATTTTTTATCATTATTTTTCCAACAGAACTAGATTTTTCTGGATGAAATTGAGTTCCAAAAAAATTGCCTTGTTCAACTACTGCAGGAACTTTAATTCCATAATCAGACTCGGCAGTAATAATATCATTTGAATTAGGTTTTACTCTATACGAGTGTACAAAATAAACCCACGACCCATTCTCAACGCCTTCCAAAAGTATTCCAGATTTTTTTATCTCTAAATCATTCCATCCCATGTGAGGGACTTTCATAGTATTTGGTAAAATGATCACCTCACCATCCATTACACCCAAACCTTTCTCTTTTCCTTCCTCACTTTTTTCAAAAAACATTTCCATTCCTAGACAAATTCCAAGTACAGGTACATTACCAACATAATCTAAAAATTTAGTTTTTGAAAAATCCCTAATGCTGTGTATGGCAGGATCAAAGTTACCCACACCTGGAAGTAGTAAACCAGAATAGTCATTTGGTTTATCAAAATTAGTAATGATGTCTACTGTAGCACCTACTTTTTCAAGAGATGTTTTCAAACTGAAAATATTTCCAGCACCATAGTCAAAGATTGCTACTTTAACCATTACATTGATCCTTTCGTACTTGGAATTCCTTTTTGTTTTTTATCCAGAATAGATGCATTTCTAAATGCAACAGCAAGTGACTTTATGGCAGCCTCAACTTTGTGGTGATCATTATCCCCATACTTTACAGTAAGGTGAATACAGCTATTCAGATTTTGTAATAATGATTGAAAGAAGTGTTCTAAATCTTCTTTAGACATATCTTCAATCTTATTGCGTTTTATTAACAAAGTTGATTTCCAAAATGGTCGTTTCACTAAATCAATAGAAGCCTCAGCTAATGATTCATCCATTGGAACTGATGCATAGCTAAATCTTGTAATTCCGCTTCTCATTCCAAGTGCCTTATCAATTGCTTGTCCAATTGTAATTGCAGTATCCTCAATTAGGTGGTGTTCAATTCCATCATTTGATTTTGCAATAACTTTGAGATCCATCATACTGTGTTTACCAAATGATACAATCAAGTGATCAAGAAAATTAATTCCTGTTTTGATACTTGTTTTTCCTGTACCGTCAATATTTACAGAAACTTGTATGCTTGTTTCTTTTGTACTTCGTTTAATTGATGCTTTTCGTTGTGCCATATTTCTCACAGATATTTTCAATTACTTTATTCTAAATTTAATACCTTTGGAAGTAAATGAATTGATTCCAATACTAAAACAGCCTCATTTTTCTCAAATAATTCTAATTTTTCTTGAGGATTTTTACTAGTACCCATAATTCCACAAAATGTAGTTTTAGTTCCCATTTCAGTCACTCTTTTTGCCATGATAAAGTCCTCCATTGAATCTCCAATATACAAAGTAGATACTCCATTCATTCCTTTAATTGAATCAAGTAATGGTTTTGGATTAGGTTTTGCAAGATCCCTTGATTCATCTTCTAGAAATACTGAATTTTTTAAATCAAATCTTGGCAATAGTTCTTTTAAAGAATAGCTAACTGATTCTTTTCCTCTACCAGTAACCATTGCTATTTTTGAATTGAATTTTTTTTCTAATAATTCAAGCAAAGAATTATTCAATATTATATCATCTTGTTCAATTAATCCAGGTTCTGAAAATTTAGAATCTTTATCAAATAATTTTTTGTACAATTCAGGTCCATAGAAAAGTTGATCAAAAATCTGATAAAGTGGGTTATCATGATGTGTTCCAGGATATGATAATTGATTTTTAATTTCAGAAATATCTGTTTGATTTTCTAAATATTTTTCTACAGTTATAATTCCATTTGAATCAGAATTTTTTATCACATCAAAAATAAATTCTGTAGGATCTTTTTCTAATTTTTTTGCAGCAACAAGAGATAAAATTGCAGCATATGCTAAATCAACTTCATCATTAAATCCACCTGTAGATTTGAAACCATCAATTATTTTAAAATCAACATTAATTGAATTAATAATTTTTGAATAATTCTCTAAAACATATTGTGTTGTTTTAACGATTGCCAAGTCATAAGATTTTGTAATATCAATTAAAACACCATCACAATCAAAAATAATTGTGTCAATACTACCAAGTGAATCAATACATGAATCATCAAGATAGATGCCTTCAGATTTTTTAATCAGAGTCATCCCAATAAATCACGAATTGCTAGTAAAAATTTAGAATTCATTTCTTTTGTTCCAATTGTAACTCTAAGACATCCTTTATGATTCCCAATTTTACCCAATTTCCTAATTGAAATTCCTTGTTCTGCAAGTGCTGAATAAACTCGTTTATAGGAACCATGAGCGTCAAATAGCACAAAATTAGCCTTAGAATCAAAGACTTGAAAAGAATCATATTTTTGCAATGTTTCAATAATTCTTTTTCTTTCAATTTTGATATCAGTTACTACCTTTTTTATTAAATCAGATTTTTCTAGAGCTAGAATTCCTGATTCAATGGTAATAGTACTCAAAGGATATGGGTATTGCAAGACATTCATAAATGCGTCAGTGAATTTTTTATTTGCAATAAAATATCCTAATCGGAGTCCAGCTAATCCAAATGATTTTGATAATGTTTGTACAACAATAAGATTATCATGATTTTTTACCATACTAGTAAGAGAATATTCACTAAATTCTCCATAAGCCTCATCAATTATTACAAGTCCGTTAAAAGATTTGATTAATTTCTGTAGTTCAGTTTTTGAAAATTGAAATCCTGTAGGATTATTTGGTGAATCAAGATATAAAATATCTGCATTTTTTGATTGTGTTACAAAATCTTTGATATTTAATTTCATATCATCTGAAAATGGAATTGTAATTAATGGTATTGAATATAATTTGCATCTCTCTTCAAAGAATCCAAAAGTAGGTTTAGAGGTAATAACTTTAGTTTGCTTTGAGGCAAAATTAGATAATATCAAATCCAAAATTTGATCAGAACCATTCCCTACTCCGATCATGGAAGTAGGAACTTTAGTGAATCTAGATATCACTTTGATTAATTTATCTATTCTACCTAAAGGGTATTCCCTAACATCTGAATTTTTTTTTGCAGATGTAATTACATCGTTTTGAAATTGTTTAGAGATGACATAATTTTCATTTGAATCAAGTTTAACTGAATTTAGAATTAAGTCAGGTTTTTGATAACCACCAATTGATGAAAATTTCTTAATTTTTTCATCAAACCAGTTCTTTTTCATTTCAATCTACCTCTAACTGCTTCAAAGTGATTTGGCAATCCTTCAGATGTTGTTAAAGCATCAAGGTATTTTGAGAGTTTAGACAATGATGATTTGGAACAAGTAGCCTGTGTATTTACCTTGATAAAATCTAAAACAGATAACGATCCACGAATTTTTCCAAATCCATTGGTAGGAAGTATGTGATTTGAGCCTAAAAGATAGTCACTTGCAGAAGATGGTGTATTTTCTCCAAGTAAAATTAGACCAGAAGTATTAATTTTTGAAGAAAGTGATTCAGGATTTTTAGTCATTATCTGCAAGTGTTCCGGTGCCAATGTATTTGCAAGTTTTATCATATCAGTACTAGTTTTACAAATTGCAATAAATCCATTATTTTTTAAACTAGATTTTACAAATGTAGATCTTTTAATTTTTGGAATTAATTCTAAAATAATTTTGTTTACAGAATTTGCAAGTTTTTGAGATGTTGTAATCAAATAACATAAAGTATCACTACTATGTTCTGCTTGAGAGATCAAATCTAATGCAATTAATTTTGGATTTGTTGAATTATCAGAAATAATTCCTAGTTCAGTAGGACCTGCAAGCATATCAATTCCTGTATTATCACTTGTCAAATATTTTGCAGTTGTAACAAATGCACCACCAGGACCCACGATTTTATCTACTTTGGGAATTGATTTTGTCCCATATGATAGTGCAGCAATAGATTGTACACCGCCTGTTTTGTAAATTTCATTAGCACCACAAAGATTTGCAGCAACAATTGTTAGTGGATCAATTTTTCCATCAGTATTTGGTGGAGATACAACTACTATTCTCTTTACACCTGCAACTTTGGCAGGTACCACAGACATAATTACAGAACTAGGGTATTTTGCCAATCCACCTGGAATATAACATCCAACACTTTGAATTGGAATAAATTTTTTAGATATTTTAATTCCATCTTGATTGATTGTTTTGTTTTTCAATAGAGATTTTATTGCAGATTCTGTTTTTTCTAATCGTTTCTTTGCTAAACGTAAAGAATCAAGTTCAATTTTAGAAACTTTAGAATATGCATTTTTTATTTCAGCTTTTGATATTTGTAATGTTGTGATATTTGCACGGCTGAATTTTTTTTCATATTTTCTAATTGCAACATCTCCATTTTTCTTGACATCTTTTAGAATAGATTCAACAATGATTCTGTTTTTTTGAGGCTGTTTTGGAAGAATTTTGGTTGCAAATTTTTCAATATTAGTTACTTTGATTATCTTCATCAATTTTCTTCGTCACGTTTAATCTCCTCAAGTTCCAGAATTTGTCTAGGTTCATGAACTACAAGACCTTGAGCAATTTTCCTTAGTTTAGGGATAAGTTTGTGGTATTCTTCTTTTTTTATGACTGTATTTACTCCAAACCATCCTTCTTCACTAAGTGGACTAATTGTTGGTCTTTTCAAAGAAGGCATCTGAGATAGAAGTTTCTTTAGATTTTTCTCTTCAACATTTAGATAAATGTGTAAATATTTTCTTCCAATAACTGCTCCTTTCATTAGGGTTACAATATCAAAGATTTTTTCACGTTTTTTTGGATCCTTTAATGATTTTTTGTTTACAATCAAGTGAGCAGTAGAGGTTAGTACTTCATCAACAATTTTGAGTTTATTTTGTTTTAGAGTAGTACCAGTTTCAGTTACATCCATTATTGCATCTACATCCTCAGGAGGTTTTGCCTCAGTAGCACCAAAGGATAGATGAATTTGTACACTTTTGTTATTTCCTAATCTAACCCATGGAGTTACAATTAACGGATCTTTATTTCCATAATATTTTTTGTATGATTTTAATTGTTTTAGAAATTTTGAAGCTGTTGTAAGATATTCTGAAGATATACGAAGTGTTTTTTTCTTTTTACCATAATCGGCAACCATTTCATCAAGATTCTTGTAACGATATTTATCAGGAAATGCAATCACTAATCTAATTTTTCCATATTCTAAATCAAGGATTGGTTCAACATCAGAATTTGTTTCACCTACCCAGTCTTTACCAGTAATACCTACATCATACAATCCTTCTGCAACTAAAGTTGGAATCTCTTGAGGTCGAAGCATTTTGACTACAATACTTGGGTCATCAAGATACACTCGATAAGTTCTACTCTTACGAGTGACTTTGGTCCAGGATTTTTCTAATAATTTGAAAGTCGCATCTTCTAGACTTCCTTTAGGTATTGCAAATTTTATTTCAGACATTCTATATCTTGATTCCAATGGTACTGTATAAAAGCCACATTTAACTTTAAAATTTTCAGAGTGAAAATTACAAAAATCATCGTTTCAAGTGTCATTATAATTGGAATTATTGGCTCTGCATCATTTTTTATTTTTAACCCAAATTTTATTCAAGATCCAATAAATGAAAAAGATGAAAAGGTGGAATTAATAGAATGGAGTTCGGGGAAATTGTTTAATATTTTAGTTGACCCAGATGATCTCATCATAATAGAAGGCAAGACTGTACCATTAAAAGCCACATTTGGGTTAAAAAAGGAATTAAATCAAATATATAAAAAAATAGGTTTTTTTGATGAGGAGATAAAACCACTTTTTATTATTCCGACATTTACTGCAAGTGCATATTCTAAAAATGGATTTTATGATTACTATAATGAAAGTTGCAGTGAACAATGTTTAACTTCAAAAATCATTACAGAAAATAAACTAGATTATAGTTCAAGTGCAAATTCTGTAAAAATTTTACAGTTATTAGGATATGATTCAATATCAGATTTAGAACTACATCAAAATCCAAGTATATTAAAAAATTATGACAAAATTATTGTACTACATAACGAGTATGTTTCAAAAATTATGTTTGATGCAATTACATCACACAAAAATGTAGTTTTTTTATATCCCAATTCTTTGTATGGCGAAATTGAATTGAATGATTCTAATAACGAAATTACATTAATTCGTGGACATGGTTATCCAAGTTCAGATATAAAAAATGGATTTGATTGGGAAAATGAAAATACAAATCCATACGAATTTGATAACGAGTGTAATAATTGGGAGTTTTATCCTATTTCAAATGGTCATATGTTAAATTGTTATCCAGAACAAATAATTTGGAAAAATGAATCATTATTACAATTCTTGAAAGATTTGTAATTAGTTAAAATCTTGAAGAATTTCTTTAGCTCTATCTAGTGAAATTTTCTTTTCTTCAATCATCTTTTTTACAATTTCATCTATCTGTTCAGGTGTAGCACCTGCAGCTGCTGCCAAGTTTCTTGCATGAAGACGCATGTGTCCTTTTTGTATTCCTTCAGTAGAGAGAGCTCGAATGGCACTAAAATTTTGAGCCAATCCAGTGGCAGTCATAATACATGCAAGTTCTTGTGCAGATAAGGCACCAAGAATCTTTGTGCATACTTTGGCTACAGGATGTACATTTGCAATACCACCAACTATTCCAACTGAAAGTGGAATTTCTAAAATTCCAACTAAATTTCCATCACTATCCTTACTCCACTTACTAAGAGAACGATATGTACCAGATTTTGCAGCATATGCATTTGCTGCAGCTTCAATTGCTCTACTATCTTGACCAACTGCATTTGCAACAGCTATAGTGCCATTCATAATTCCCTTGTTGTGAGTTACTGCCCTATACACATCATTATCTGCAAATTCAAATGCTAAAATAATATTATCAACTACTTTTTCTCCCCCTACTGCTTCTTTTTCAAAAATTGCTTTAGCCTTTACAATTCTTCTAGTAGAATAGTTCGATAATATTCGAAGTAATGTTTTTCCACCAGTAATTTTTTCTATTAATGGGGAAACAGCCTCACACATTGTATTAGTAATGTTTGCACCCATTGCATCTCCAACATCAATTAAGAGTTCAGCAATTAGCATTTTACCTGATGGTGTGTCAATAACTTTACAAGAAATTTCTTTTGCACCTTTATTCATTTTTGACAAACTATTACTTTTGGAATTTGCTAATGTTAAAATTTCATTCAACGAGTCATCAATTTTTTGAATAGCTGAAGGAATATCAACATCTAAAATTTGTATTTGACCAATACTGTAAGATTCATCAGCAGTAACTTCAAATCCACCTTTAATTCGTGCAATTTTTGCACCCTTTGATGCTGCTGCAATTACTGATGGCTCCTCAATTACCATTGGAATGACATAATCCTTACCATTAATTTTAAAATTAGTTGCAACCCCTAAAGGAAGTGAAAATGTTCCAATTGCATTTTCTACCATTTTATCTGCTTTGTCATATGAGATTCCTCCATTGCTATTTTGTAATATTTCCAAATCTTCACTTGAAAGATTTGCAAAATTGGCAACAATATCTAATCTTTCTTTTCTTGATTTCTCAAAAAACTTTGAAATTGAAGAGTCAGGCATTTTATTTTAATATCCTCAATAGTTTATCATCAGTTGCATCTGGAAAACCTTTTCCATCAGTATTTGAGGTAATTACATACAGACTTCCATCAGGGCCTTCTACCACATCACGAACACGACCAATACCACTAAGAATTGATTGTTGAGAACTTAGTCCTTCTTCAAAATCTAATTGGTATAGGTTTGAAGCCCTCATTGATGCTAAAATGAATGGAAATTCAAAATCAAATCTATCTCCCGAATAAAATAAAATTCCACCAGGTTCTATACTTGGATCATAACATAAAATAGCATTTTCAAAATTTGTATCACCTGAGCATTCCTCTTCAGGCCAACCATAATTTTTACCAGGTAAAATTAGATTAATTTCATCATTTTTTTCAGGACCAAATTCTGCAACATACAAATTTCCATCATCATCCCAGGTCATTCCTTGTGTATGTCTATGACCCAAAGAATAAACTGGAGAATTTGAAAATGGGTTATCATCAGGAATTGTACCATCATCATTTAATCTTAAAATTTTTCCAGCTAACGAATTAAGATCTTGTGGTAAATGAGATGAATCAGAAACAGTTCCAGTTCCTACATACAATTTTTCATCAGGTCCAAATTTTAAAAAACCACCATTTGTAAATGAAGAACCAGGAATTTTATCAAATATAGTTTGAACATTTTTTAGTTTGTTTTCTGATTCTTTAATTTTTAGAATTTTATTCCACAAATTTCCATCTTCTTCATAAGTCAAAAATACATAGAGGTAATGATTTGTAGAAAATTCGGGATCAAGTGTTATTCCTAAAAGACCACCATCAAACACATCAGCAGAACGAAATGTAGCTAAAGGGGAATCTAATAAAATATCATTTTGAATTACTCG
>Ga0233443_1002114_pt1 | contig 15716 bp, 9 predicted proteins | sample SI_123_September_2_FD_182784 | JGI IMG/M metagenome (GOLD analysis project Ga0233443, IMG submission 182784) | Seawater microbial communities from Saanich Inlet, British Columbia, Canada - SI_123_September2016_200_MG | ecosystem: Environmental > Aquatic > Marine > Inlet | place: Canada: British... | reverse complement strand
GTGCAGGCGCGAATGGAGACAACTGCAAGGGCCGGCGGCGTCAGCCGCCGACACGCCCGCCGCAAGTCTCCATTCGCGCGCCGGAACGCAAACTGATTTTGGAACCCGCCAGGGTTTCAAAATCGCCAGCAGCAACCCTAATTACCGAAGCAAAAGCGGCGCCATATTGCTTAACTCAAACAAACGGCTCGAAACCGCAGGCGCGTGGGCTAGGGCTTGCACCCAAATCGGTGTCGCCGTCGGCAAGCTTGGCGGGATTTGCATCGGCTCAAAGAAGTAATCGCCGCGGAGATTGCTTTCGACGGGTGTGAGATTCCGGATGGGCATGCTCAAGTCAAAAACTAACCCATAATTCCAAGAAGTGGGGCCTGGGCCGGCAAGTGAATAGCAGAGATAAATTTGCGTTGGGCGCGACCCTGGCGAGCCATGGGCTGCACCGAATAAGCGTGCTTCAAAAGTGCCGCCAGCAATCGGATGCGGTGCGCGCATGCTGAGTGGTTGTGGCTCAAGCGAGAACACCTGCGCCGAGCCACGGTCGATGCCGCCGTCGGCGGACATTGCAACTCGCGTCACGAAATCGCCGAGACCATCACCCGTAATATCACCGAGGTTGGCAAGCTCGCCGCCGAAATAGGCGTTTTCGACTTCACCCCAAATGTATTCAATGGGCGAGCAGTCGACACCCGAAAGCACATGGATTACTCCGCGGCGATCGTAAGTGCCAGGCGAATCACAAGCGGATTCGCCGAGCAGTAAATCATCGGTGCCGTCGCCGTTGACATCTTTGATTTTGCTGTAGGCGAAGATGCTCGAATTGTCTTCTAGTGCATTAACCTGCGCCAGCAAACTGCCGTCGGCGGCCGAAATGATGAAGACGCAATAAGTCAGAGGCGTGACGATGCCGACCCCGCGCGTCATGAAATCTTTGATGCCGTCGCCATCGTAATCGTGAATGCGCGCACTAGCTCCGCCGAGCCATGCGTATTGATCGACAATTAATAAGGGCAGGCCCGTTGCGCCGGAGAGAATTTTGACGAGGCGATTTGAGGTGTTACCGGGGTCGTAGATGCCGACCAAAAAATCAGCGCATCCGTCGCCGTCGAGGTCGTGGAAGGCGTCGACGAGTAAACCGAAATAACCGTATGCACCATCGGCGCTCGGAATGCGTCGAACAAGCGATCCGTCGGCGCCAGAAATCACATCGATATAACCCTTGTCGCTAATTCCGGGGTTTGTGCCACCAGGGCAGCCAATTAAAATATCATCGATACCGTCGCGATCGATGTCGCCGCCGTTGATGGCGCGCACGCCGTAAGAGCCGCTCGTGCTGTCGCCGTCGAGCACATAAATCTCGCTGCCGTCAGCGCCGGAGTAAACCGTTACGCGCCCGACGCGCCCGTGAATGGGGACGGAAGCACTTTTCGCAGCGACAATAATTTCGCGGACGCCGTCGCCGTTTAAATCTTCAATGCTGTCGACGCAATGGCCAAAGTTGTCATCTGAGATTTGCCCCCAAATGTGACCCTCGCCTTGGAAGAAGAGAAGCTCTTCGCCCGTTGCGCCGGAATAAACATAAGCCTTACTGCTCCAGGGGGAGCCCGTCACGATGTCATTGATACCGTCGCCATCGATGTCGCCCGCGTTGGCGAGTGAAGCACCTGCGTTTGCGCGGCTAAAGTCGCCATCAAAGCGAAAGAGAAGCGTGGCGTCGTTTTGTGCGGCCAGTGAGCCGCTTGCCGCGTAAAAAATCGCAAGGGTTAAGGCTGCGGGGAGTTTGGAAAAGGTCATTGCAAAACAACGGGCACCATGTTGCTCAACTCAAACTCACGGCCAGATACCGATGGCGCGTAAGAGAAAATCTGCACCCAAACCTGGGTGCCGCTCGGCAGGCTTGGCGGAAGCGGCGCGGGCCCGAAAAAGGCGTCGCCGTCGTCGGTCGCCTTGAATGGCACGATGTGATTGATGGGCATGCTGAGATCAAACGCCAGCCCATAATTCCAGGGGGTTGGGCCCGCGCCACTCATGGAGTAGCAAAGGTAAAGGTCGGCCTTCCAGGGTGCGCCGAAAATGCGAGCCTCAAAAGTCTCGCCCGCTTTTGGCCCTGGGATGGCAAGCGTGAGCGGCAGTTGCTCACAGCTAAACAAATGTGCCGTGCCGCGATCGACCGAGAAATCAAAAGTTGTGCCAGGTGCGCCCATCAGGAAATTACCTAACCCGTCGCCATTGATGTCGCCCATATTGGCAAGCGAGAAGCCCATTTGTTCGAGTCGCCGCTCGCCGGGCATGGCGTAAAGCAAATCGCCGGTAACGCCATCATGGACTTGAACCAAGCCAACCGTGTGTTCTTGAGAGCTGCCCGTGGTCGGCATACCGAACGCAATGTCGTCGACACCATCACCGGAGAGGTCTTTGACTTTAGTCATGGCCTTGATTGTGCCGCCCAGCGAATCGATTGTGGTGATGACTGCGCCATTCCATCCGGCCATGATGTAGGCGGCATCGTGTTGGCCCGCGCCATCACCGGTAGTCATAAAATCTTTGATGCCGTCGCCATCCCAGTCATGGATGCGGGCGATGACGGTTGGATTAATCGTCGAGCCTGAACCAGCCCAGTGGTTCAAAATCGAGCCGTCGCGGCCATTGTGTAGGCGCAAGTCTTCGTAGCCCCATCCAACCAGAAAATCGTCGCGGTTGTTTCCGTTTGTGTCGTGATAGCGCGACATGGAACTGCCCAGATTTCGGGTTGTGGCCGAGTTGCCCTCGATGCGATAAAGCAACGAGCCGTCAGCGCCTGAATATGCATGGATGAACCCGACGCCGCTCATTCCGCCAATGTCCGCACCAGGCGCACCAATCAGGATGTCTTCAAAACCGTCCATGTTTAGGTCGCCCGCTACGCAAACTTTGGCGCCGAAGAACGAGCTGTATTCGTCGTAACTAAAAGTGTATATCTTTTGATCGGTCGCGCCCGAATACACATAAGCTTGGCCAGCATGAGGGAAGCCATTGTGCTCGTGTAGTCGCTCGCCAATCACAATGTCGCGCGTGCCGTCGCCGTCGAGATCGGCGATGCTGTCGATGGAGCAGCCAAAATCACCCTCGCCCGTCGCGTGCCGCTCGCCGTACCAAGTGTGAATGAGTGCGCCGTCGGTGCTGGAGTAAAGATAAACCGCGCATTCGCCTGGCGCGGCGACAAGCATGTCGTTGATGCCGTCGCCGTTTTGGTCACCCGCGTTGGCGACTGCTGCGCCTTGTTCAGACCAATGCGTCGGGCCGTCAAATCGGAAAATGACCGTGCCGCTTGCGTTTTGCGCATGTGCGGAAACGCAAAGTACGGCCACGCCCACGAGGGAGAGGGAAAGGCGTAAAAACATGGTTGTTTTAGTTTAGACCACAAAAGGGTTTTCGGGGTGAAAACCTCGTATTTTTGCGGGCTTGGATTAGTTAGAGTTGCAACTCCGAATTCTCGGAGAAAAACTCAGAAAACCTAGATAAAGAAATGTTTGACCCTCGCATGCAAAAGTTGGCCCGCAATTTGATTCGCTATTCTTGCGAGTTGAAAAAGGGCGAAAAGGTTTTGATTGAAGCCTTTGATATCCCCGAAGAAATGGTCGCGCTATTGGTGCGCGAGGCTGCAAAAGTGGGGGGCGTCCCGATGGTGACGACGAAGCACAGTAAGGTTTTGCGTGAGCTCTATAAGTCGAGCAAGGCCGAGGGTATCAAGTTGGCCGCCGAGTTTGAAAAGGCGCGCATGGAAAAATGTGATGCGTATATCGGTTTGCGCGGCAGTTTTAATATCAACGAGATGGGTGATGTGCCGCCGGCAAAAATGGCTGCGTATCAAAAGCATTGGTTGAAGCCCGTGCATTTAGATGTGCGTGTGCCAGATACCAAATGGGTGATTTTGCGTTGGCCTTCACCAAGTATGGCGCAGCAGGCAAAGATGTCGACCGAGGCCTTCGAAGACTTTTTCTTTAATGTATGTAATTTAGATTACGCAAAAATGGAAAAGGCGATGGTGCCACTTAAGCGTTTGATGGACAAGACCGACAAGGTGCACATTAAAGCGCCGGGTACTAATTTGCGTTTTTCGATTAAAGATATTCCGGCGATTATTTGCTCGGGCAAACGCAACATTCCTGATGGCGAGGTTTACACCGCACCTGTGCGCGATTCGGTTAATGGCACGATTACATACAACACGCGCAGTTTGTACATGGGCACTGAGTTTAGTGATTTAAAATTCACTTTCAAAAAGGGCAAAATTGTTAAGGCCGAGGGCAACCCATCTGAGCGGTTGCAGCAAATCCTTGATACAGACGAGGGCGCGCGCTTTATCGGCGAGTTTGCGATTGGTGTTAACCCTTATGTTGAGCACGCGATGCTTGACACTCTTTTTGATGAAAAGATTAAAGGCTCTCTGCACTTTACTCCTGGCGCGGCATACGACGAAGCCGACAACGGCAATCGCTCTGAAGTTCACTGGGATTTAGTTTTGATCCAGCGCGCCGATTGCGGTGGCGGCGAAATTTGGTTTGACGGCAAGTTGATTCGCAAAGATGGTTTATTTTTGCCGAGACAACTCAAAGCACTCAACCCAGACAAGCTTAAGTAGCGGGCCTGCGTATTTAGACCAAACTCAACAACGCAATCGCCACCACGGCAACCACAACACTAAGCCCAGCGCCGACTCTGAAAAAGTCTTGCGTGCGGTAGCCACCTGGTGCCGCGACCATTAAATTGCATTGGTGTGCAAACGGCACGACGAATGCGCAGCTGCAACCAAAAGCTACGGCTAAGAGTGCATTTGTAATATCCATTTCCATTGCCAGTGCAGCTCGCGCGGCAATGGGCGACAAGATGACCGCGGCGGCTGCATTGCTGCTCGTAATGCTGATGAGTGCGGCGAGCAAGTAAAGGCCAGTGAATACGCCCGCCACCCCGAGCACGGGCGCGACGCTCACCAAGTTGTTGGCAACCAAATCAGCAATGCCGTGTTGCTCGATGGCTATGCCGAGTGGAATCGTGCCGATGATCATGGCAAGGACTTTCCACTCCATGAATAGCCCGGCGCGTTCGATGGGCAGGCACTTGGTGAGGATCATCAAAACAGCGCCAAGTAGCGCGCTCATGGCGAGCGGGGCGATGCCTAATAGCGGCGGCAAAAGAGCGACGCTAAGGCAGCCAATCGCCAAAAAGGCTTTGCCGAAATCGCGTGCGTCATTGGTCGCTGTGAGCAAGACAAAATCTTCCTCGCCTTTGATGCGGCGGACAGAAGCCACGGGGCCGGCGAGCAATAGCGCATCGGCCGGTTGAAGCTCAAGCTCGGTAAAGTTTTCTGTGATGGCTTTGCCGTCGCGCCAAACCGAGAGTGCGTTTAGACCGTATTTTCCACGGAAGTCGAGCTCGCATAAAGAGTGGCCAATGATTTCAGAGCGCGGCGGAATCGAAACCTCGGCAAAAGCAAAACCGTGGTCGAGGACTTTTTCGATTTGCCGTTCGCCAGGCAAACCCATGCGCGAAAGCGTGTCTTCCGCCAAACGCCAAGCTTCGATTTCGGGGCCTTCTAGATAAAGGTCATCGCCGAGTTGAAAGTGAAAGCTGGCATCAGGCATAAACCAATGGTGCCCCAAACCCGCGCGGCGCGAAACGGCGACAAGGGTGAGTTGATAATCGTGACCGAGGCCCGCTTCGGCCAGGCTTTGCCCGAGGAGGCTTGAGGCGCTCCCGATTTGCATGCGCGCGATGTTGCCAACCAAGCCGTATTCTTGGATGAGCTGTTCGGGCAGCATCGGGCCGGCAGTTTGCTGTGCAGTTTTATTGTCAATGCGTGGCAGCAACCCGCGCCCGAGTGTGAGCAAATACAAAATACCGGCGGCGCAAATCGGCAAACCGATGCGCCCGAAATCAAACATACTCAAACCCTCACCCGTTTTTTGCATGATGTAATCTGAAACAAGCAAATTGCTCGAAGTGCCGATGAGCGTTAAGTTGCCGCCAAGGATGGCCGCGAAGCCGAGCGGCATGAGCAAATGGGATGGCGAAGTTTTTGAGCGGCGGGCGAGCGCAATGACGACGGGCAAGAAAACTGCGACGGTTGCCGCGTTGCTCATAAATGCCGAAAGCCCCGCAACAGTCGTGCAAATGATGGCTAGTTTTTTAAAGTTGCTTGAGCCGCTAAAACGATGGATAAGCCTCGAAAGCAAAGCCGCCACGCCACTTTCTTGGATGCCCGCGCTAAGAACAAAAATCGAAGCGATCGCAATGACGGCGTGGTTGCCGAAACCGGCAAGCGCATCACTGGCCGAGTCGAGCGCGCCCGTCAAAAAAAGCGCGACGGGGATGGAGAGCGCGACGACCTCTAGCCGCACCCATCGGGTCAAAAAGAGAACCGCCGCAATCACGAGGATAATCAGCGAGGCCCAAGCGTGAAATGTCATGGCAAGAGTCTATCTTGTTGCCGCACCCTTCCCCAAGCCAGCATGAAATGTCGCCAAGCCGCGAGTCGTTGCAATTTGGCTTGCGCAAAAACATTGCGCTGTTGAAGCACCTCGGCAAGTGAAATTTCGCCTAGCTTATATCGCAGCTCGAACACATCTGTTTTTTGCTCAACAGCCGCCAGGATGTCATCTTGATGCCGCAGAAGCGCGGTTTGCGCTTGCTTGAGTTGAGCATAACTTTGGGCCAGCGCAATGCGTGATTCTTGAAGCTGGAGCTGTGCGTGTTGCTGCGAAGCGGACGCTTCGGCTTTGGCGGCTCGACTGTTAGATGAGGCGCGCCCATTGAGCGGAGTTGAAACAACACGGCCGCATCAAAGGCGTCTTGCCCATCAGCCGTTTGGCGGTAAAACAGCTCAAGATTGATGTCAGGCACACGATTGGCCTTGGCGAGTTGCGCCCGAAGATGCGCGACTTGCGCTTGAGAAAACGCCTCGGCAACAACAGGTGTGTCTATCAGTTGGTCAAGCAAGTCGTTTAAATGCGGCAGGTCAAGAGTGGCGTTTAAGTCGCCCAGCAAAGCCAGGGTCGGTGATTGGACTAACCCCATGCGCGCTGTCAACTCATCTTGAGCAAGTCGTTGATTGCGCCGAATCTGCACAAGCTCGGCGCCAAGATTGGAATGCTGAACCCGGAGCTCAAGATCATCGCTAGGGATGAGCTCACCCGCGTCAATGAGTGCCTGCCGCAGATCGAGCAGCTGGTTTAGCCTTTGCAATTGCTGGGTTTGGAGCAATGCGGCCTGTTGCAATGAAAGTGCCGTGGCGAAAGCGCCTCGAACTTTTGATTCCAACTCAAGGGCCAACCCGTCATGTCGCAATTGAAGCGCGCGGAAGGCTTCCGTCTCGATGGCTCTTGCCGTGGCCGCTTGCCCACCCAAAGGTACGGTTTGCGAAAAGCCGATCAGCGTGTCGCCGCTGTCGGATGTGGATGTCGAGCTTGCATTTGAGCCGAGCGGTTGGGCTTCGGTTTTGATTGCGAATTCTGGGTTGGGCAAACGCCCCGCCACTTTGAGCCGCTGTTGTTGAGCTTCGAGTCGAAACCGGGATGCCCGAAGAGCAGGTGAGTTGTCGCGCGCTTGAGCTAGTGCAACATTAAGAGTGAGCGGCGTTTCGGGAAGAGCCTCTGTTGTTTGCGTTGTGTTGCTGCTTTTGGTCGCTACAGATTTAGATGAAGAATCGTTGAGGGTTGGTAATTCGAAAACGAGCTGTTCACTAGAGCAGCCAACTAGGAAAAGAATGATGATGTATTTCAGCATGACGAAACCTCCAGGACTGCCCGCTTCCCGAATCGCAAGTAAAGCGCGGGCACGACAATCATGTTTAGGAATGTTGAACTAATCAGCCCAAACAAAATGACCCAAGCCATCGGTGTTTGGATTTCACTGCCGGGTTCACCGCCAGCCATCGCAAGTGGAACTAGTGCAAGGCCAGACGCAAGGGCGGTCATCAAAATCGGGACGAGCCTCTCGGTCGAGCCGCGAAGGACAGCCTCGCGCAAATCAGTCACATTTTCATGTAGTTGCAAATGCCGGATATGCGAGATCAACATAATCCCGTTTCGGGTGGCAATCCCGAACACGGTGATGAAGCCAATCAGCGATCCAACCGAAAGCACACCATCGCTTAGCCAAACCCCTGCTACCCCGCCAATCAAAGCGAGTGGAAGATTAGCCATAACGAAAAGCGCGTCGCGCCCAGCGCCGAAGGCCATGCGGAGTAGGAAACCGATGCCAAAAATCACGGCGATACCCAAAAGGAAAATTTGCCGTTGAGCGGATTGCGCGCTTTCGAATTGCCCACCGAATTCAACTCGGTAGCCAGGTATGTTTGCGAACTGCGGTTGCACAACACCACGGATGTCTTCGACAACAGAAACTAAATCACGACCCGCAACATTGCAGGCTACGACCATTTTACGCTGACCGTTTTCGTGTTTAATTTGGTTTGGAGTTGCATCACGCACGATGGTGGAGACGGCGCCAAGTGGGACGACCGCCGCGTCGTCGTGAGGGGCAAAATCACCAGCGGAAAGATGGCTTACTGCAGGCTCGCCAAGCACCGGAATGCGTGAGAGGTTGTGCAGTTGTTTGTCTGCAAGGTCGAGGCGCAGCGTGACATCGAAAGGGTAACTTCCGTCAAGAAGCTCGGTGGCTTTAAAGCCCTGAACTGCAGCCTCGAGGGTTGCGGCAACCTCTTGTGGGGCCACGCCAAATCGCCCCATGGCTGTGCGGTCAAATGCAATGCGATAGGCAGGCACAGCGGTTTGTTGTTCGAGGGAAAGGTCGACAACGCCATCTATCTGGCTAATTAAAGCCTTTGTGGCATTTGCATGCTGACGCAGCAATTGCAAGTCAGGCCCAAATATTTTTACTGCGACCGAGGCGCGAGTGCCAGACATCATGTGGTTGATGCGGTGAGAAATCGGTTGCCCGATATCAAATAACACACCAGGCACCATGCCAAAATCACCACGCAAACTCGCCAAGAAATCACTGCGCGAGCGGTCTTTCATTTGCAGTCTGACTTCAAGCTCAGACATTTCGACACCGTTTGCGTGCTCGTCTAATTCAGCTCGACCCGTGCGCCTCGCAACCGAAACCACCTCTGGGTAAGTTAATAAAATATCTTCGACCATGCCGCCAAGTTTGTCGCTTTGCTCAAGAGATGTGCCAGGCAAAGTTACTGCGGTAATCGTGAGCGCACCCTCATTAAAATCTGGGAGGAAGCCACTGCCCAAAGTTAACGCAACCATAACGGCAACGCCAAGCCCGGCAACCGCCGGAGCTACCGAAGCCAATGGCCGGTTAAGCGCTGGCACTAAAATTTTGCGATAAGCTTTTTTGAATGCGCGGATATGCCGAGGGTCGTCGTGCTGCTGAATGGCTTTTGAGTTAGGCAAAAAGAGCGAGCACAAAACAGGTGTTACGGTTACGGCGACAAGCAGCGATGCGGCAAGCGCGGATACATAAGCCAAGCCAAGTGGCTGTAATAGCCGGCCTTCCACACCCGACAAAAAGAAGAGCGGAAGGAAAACCAAAATGATGATAAGAGTCGCGAAAACAATCGAAGACCGAATCTCGACACTCGCATCGAGCACAACCTTTAGAGCGGCGCGTTGTTGATCACTTGGCAGGGCAGCGTTTTCGCGAAGTCGCCGAAAAACATTTTCGACATCAATCACGGCGTCATCGACCAAAGCGCCAATTGCAATTGCAATGCCGCCGAGCGTCATCGTATTGATTGTGCCGCCAAGAGCATCAAGGACAAGAACCGCGCCAAGAATCGAAAGCGGAATCGCCGTGAGCGTGATAAAAGTAGCGCGTAAATTCAGCAAGAAAAACGCGACAATCAAAATCACTAACCACGCGCCATCTTCGAGTACCGACAATACATTATTAAGAGCGGTTTCAATAAAATCAGCCTGCCGCAACAAGTCGCGGTGCAAGGTCATCTGTGGCGGCAATTGCGGCTCGAAATCATCAAGCACCGCATCAAGTCGGCGGGTAAGCTCAAGCGTGTTTACATTTGGCTGTTTCTGAATTCCGATTACCACAGCAGATTCGGATTGAATCGAAGCCGTCCCGCGCGATGGCCGTGAGCCAATGACAACACGCCCCAAATCACGCACCTGAATCGGGACGCCATCGCGGCTTTCGAGTGTGAGTGCGGCGATGTCTTCGGCGTTGCTAAAACGGCCGACGCCCGTGACTAAGTATTCACTGCCTCCTTGAGAGATAAAGCCAGCCGGAATATTTTTGTTTGCAATGCGAATTGCATCTGCAATCTGAGTAACCGAGACACCATAAGTTTCGAGGCTCGTAGGGTTAAGCCAAACTTGAAACTGCTTTGCGCCGCCGCCGATTGGCGTAACCTGAGAAACGCCAGGAACGGCCAATAAACGCCTGCGGAGCATCGTATCGGCAAAAGTGCGAATCGCAATCGGCTCGTCTATAGATGAAGTTAATCCAATAAACAAAATCTCACCCATGATGGATGAAATCGGAGCCAGCACAGGTTCGCCCGTTTGCTCAGGCAGCGTCGCTGCAACGACCCCAAGTTTTTCAGCCACGATTTGCCGTGCCCGAAAAATGTCGGTGCCCCACTCAAATTCAGCGTAAACAATCGAGATGCCAACGGCACTGCTCGACCGCACGCGCCGAATACCAGGTGCTCCATTCAGGCTTGCCTCAATCGGAAAAGTCACCAAACGCTCGACTTCCGTGGACGCCATGCCCGGTGTTTCGGTGAGCACCGTTACCGTCGGCGCCGTGAGATCAGGGAAGACATCAACGGGCGCGCGCATTGCGGTTGTTGCGCCCCAAACCAAAAACGCAAGCGCGAGAACCAGGACAACCGCCCGATTCTTTAACGACCAATGAATGAGGTTATCCATAATGTTAGTGGGAGTGCTCAGGAATCACGCCCGAGAGTGAAACGAGATGCACGATATACGCGCCATCAATCACTACTTGCTCACCTGCTGTCAGCCCGGCAAGAATTTCGACATGATGCCCATCATTTGAGCCCAATCGCACCACTCGCCGCGTGAACGACTCGCCGCCCGTTTGTACAAAAATTGTTGGGATGCCCGCGTCATCAACCATCGCCGCTGTCGGAATCGCCAAAGCCTCGTGCACCTCGCCCGTGAATAAATGAGCCGGCAAAGTCATGCCCGCCCGCAACCAACCCGGGTTGTTGATTTCATAGAGGATTTCAGCCGAGTGCGTGACGGGATGCACTGTTGGCGCCGCCAAAAGTAGCTTGCCGCCAGCACCGGGCAAATTAAGAAGGCTGCCATTGGTTGGGTGCGGGATTTCAGCAGTCGGCCGCTCGCCGAGTTGGGGCAGGTCGGTTTCAGGCACGCGCACCGAAACATGCAATTGGCTCAAGTCTTGAATATGAAACAGCAAGTCGCTTTCGGCAACCCATTCGCCGCTCGCCGTCGGCGCATGAGTGATTTGCCCAGAAATGGGTGCGCGTAAAGGCAAATCCATTGCCGAGCCTGGTTGTGCTTTTTCCCAAACAGCGAGCACCTCTCGGCTTGCGGTTTGCGCCGCCTGCGCAGTCGTCAAATCAAATTGCGCCTCTTCCATTTCGCGCTTTGATTTTGCTTGTTTTGCAAAAAGAGCCTCGACTCGATTAAAAACCGATTGTGCGCGAGTGAGTGCTGCGTCGGCACGCGTCACCTCTTGTTTTGCTTTGGCGATTGAGGTTTCATAACCCGCGAGCTCGTCGCCCAAGAGCGGAATGCGCAAGACCGCCAATAATTCGCCCGCCTTAACTTGCTGCCCTAATTCAGCGCGCTTGGCTTGCGGTGGCGCCCAAAGAGTGCCATTCGTTGGAGACGCAATTTGCGCCGTATGCGTGCGGCAAGCACTAATTCGCGCCGTCGCGGGCACGCGATTCGCCAGCTTCCGCACGGCAGCCGTTTCAACCATTAATCGCACGGGCCATTGCTGCTCTTTAAGCATGGAGATTTCCCCGCTCGGCGACCCATCCGCCTGCGCTTGCGCTGCGATTTTTTGCCCAGCCAGGCGCGCGGCAGCTTCATCGGCGTAAACAATGATGGTTTGCAATTGCGTGTGATCCCCATCGACTGTGGCTTCCCAGTACCACTCGCCTGTGGTTGGAAAAGTGATGTCGGTCAAATAAATGCCGCTTCGCATGGGGGCATCGAGCTGGACGCGAATCGGCTCAGGTGAGCCTTTACTGCCCGGGGCGGCCCAATCAAAAATCATCGACATCGGGCCCGTTTCGCGTGGTGAGCCATCCGAAAGGTTTGAAACATGCAGGGCGAAACCCGCAGGCTGACCAATCACGGCGAAGTCGTTTTCAAAAAAGAATTCGTGGCGCGGTGACCAAACGGTTTGTGCTCGCGCGGGCCATTCGGCGACTTCGTGGCCGTTTGAGGAATCATGCGTGTGTTCGCCGCAGCTCAAAAAGAGCAGGCTTGAGCAAACAAGGAGGGAAAGGGTTGGTGAATTTACGGACATCGTGACTTAAGTGAAAGGAAGAAAATCCACACCCAGCGAGGGTGCGGGAAATCAAACTCACGAAAGTGGCGGGCCGCGTAATCGCTTTAAATCTAAGATTTGCCGCTGCGGCGGCTTCAAATCGGCCGTAGCAAAACTTGCTCGGGCAATCGGCGCAAAACCGACTGCGATTACCTCAGGCAAGATCGCGGCAAAGGCAACTACCACCGCATCACCGCTTAGTTGATTTGGCAAAGCCGCCCAAAAATGCTCGGCGTGCGTGTGCACCTCGTCAATCGGCTGACTGTCTGGCCGCTCGTCATCGCAAGCATGATTGCCGGCATGAGCATCGGCCCAATCGTGGTGGTGCTCGCCCGTCAGATGCAGCGGCAAAATCACCAAAAACGCCGCGACAAACAGCCCAACCAAAGAAATCGCTTTGGTGCGCTGACTAGCAAACGAGCGTTGCGGAGTATGGACGAGCATCCTTATGAATCTATCCTAGCTAAACCCAGAGAGGGGGCAAGGTCTTGCATATTTCATAAGAACGAGAAAAATTATCCAAAAAGGATGTCGCAATTGTCAAATTTCTGCTCTTATTAGCTATGCGCCCTCTCTGCACCCTCCTTCTTTTTTTCGGCGCGGCTGTTGCTACGCCGTTGACCGCCCAGACCCTTTCGGTGGCTGACCTTACCGAGGGCATGACCACTACGATTGCCGTGAGTGGTTGCAATACTGGCGACATGGTGCAGGTAGCGTATTCGCTTGCCGGCCCAGGGCCGATTTCAACGAGTTTTGGCATGATTCATTTAAGCCCACCGATTGAAATCCCTCCACCGATGTTCGCTGGGGCAGCAGGTGTTGCTTCAATGTCAGCATCCGTGCCACTCGGTTCCGGCGGTGCGCGTGTTTGGCTGCACGCCGTTAATTTAACGACGGGTCAATTGTCAAATTCGCTTGCCGAGGTTATCGGCTTTAATAATCCACCCGTCGTGCTTGCGATTTTACCCAGTTTTGGCAATCAGGGTGATTGGGTTGCGGCCAACCTTAGCGGGCGAGAATTTGTTTTAGGTTGTGAGGCGCAGCTGGTCGGGGCATCGATGACTATCGATTTTTCTGACGAGTGGGTCGGCCACTCAACCTTGATGGGCGGTGGCTTTAATCTGTCGGGTGCGCCAGCTGGGTTTTATTCTGTGCTGGTCACTTCACCAAGCGGTTTGACTGGCGAGTTGACAGGTGGGTTTGAGGTGCTGGCAGTCGCACCAGTTTTAGCTACGATTGAGCCAAACTTTGGCAGCGTAAACCGAGTTGTTTCCATTTTAATCCACGGTGAGTTTATAGACCAAGGAGCAGCTTTCACTCTTACGCAAGGCGCGGTCGTATTAGATGGAACAAATATCGTTGTTTCGCCTGATGGCAAGAGGTTAACCGCAGACATCAATTTATCAGCGGGCTTGGGGTTTTACGATGTTGCTGTAATCGATCCAGATGGCGCAAGTGGCGACATTTTGGGCGGTTTTGAGATTAGGGCCATTCCACTCGGTGAGTGGGAGCAGATCCCGGCGGGGTCGTTTGAGATGGGCGACCACGCAGGCGTGGGCGGACAAGACGAGGGGCCCATTCATTCTGTAACATTAGATGCGTTTTTATTAGACAAGTATGAAGTCACAAATGAACTTTATGCCGCGTATTTAAATGATGAATATATAAACGGCAAAATCACAATTACGGGCCGCAATGTATATCAGGTTGGCGGGTCGGCGAAAGAGATTTGCTATTTGTCAAACGGTCTAACTTTTCAAAACGAAATTGTGATTGTCGACCCAGGTAAACAGAATCACCCCGTTGTCCATGTTACTTGGCATGGAGCGTGTACTTACGCCAACTGGCGCAGTGAGCAGTTAAGCCTGACCCCTTGTTATGACGCGGCGACATGGTCTTGCGATTTTGCAGCGGACGGCTGGCGATTGCCGACCGAAGCCGAATGGGAGTATGCAGCCCGTGGCGCATCTGCAACCTATACGCAATACCCTTGGGGAGACATAATCGACGGAAGCCATGCCAACTATTTTGATTCTGGTGACCCTTTTGATAACGGCACCACGCCAGTGGGTTACTACAACGGCACGCAAATACCGATTGGCGCTGACATGGCAAATGGGTTTGGCCTCTACGACATGAGCGGAAATGTCTGGGAGTGGTGTAACGATTGGGTTGGCGGGTATAGCGCGACAGCTCAAACAAACCCAACGGGCCCGAGCAGTGGTTGGTATCGGATCTATCGAGGTGGCCGTTGGTACAGCGATGTGATGGGTTTGCGGTCGGCCGGTCGAAGTGGGGGCTTGGCGAGCTACCAAAATTATGACCTCGGCTTACGGCTGGCTTCAGCACCATAAGGGTTAAGCCCCAGGGGGAGTATCGATACGCCTTTCGCATAGTTTTGTAAAAAAGGATGTCGCATTTCCCCGATTTATGCTCTTATATAAGTATGCGTATCCCCCGTACTCCCCTGTTTCTCCTTGGCTTACTTTTAGCCGCCCCTCTTTCCACCGCAAACGCCCAAACTCTTTCGGTCAATAATTTAACCGAAGGCATGACCGCGACGATCGAAGTCAGCGGCTGCAGCCCCGGCGATATCGTGCAAGTCGGCTATTCCGTTTCTGGCGCGGGCCCGATTACTCTGGCTTATGGCCCGCTTTATCTCACGCCACCAATTACAGAATTGCCCGCAATTGCGGCCGGGTCAAACGGTGTGGCTCAATGGTCTGGCAATGTCCCGCCTGGCACCGGAGGCGTTTCGATTTGGCTTCACGGCGCCAACCACTCCACGCAAACGATGACCAACGCGCTGGCCGAGGTCATTGCCCACAATAACCCGCCAACGGTAAATTCTGTTTTACCCAACCAGGGCGACCAAGGTTCTATAGTCTCGCTTTCTCTTAACGGCCGAGATTTTTCGGACGGCTCGCAGATTTCACTAGTCGGAGCAAGTGTTACGATTGAGGCAAGTAATGAATGGTTTATTCATTCCACATCGATGGGCGGTGATGTCGATTTAGCCGGCGCACCCGCAGGCTTGTACACAGTTCTTGTGACGGTTCCGAGCGGCTTAACAGGTGAGCTAGTCGACGGCTTTGAGGTCTTAGCAATGGCCCCGAGTTTGTCGGGCATCGCACCAAGCTCAGGTTTTGAAAACGAAGTCATTTCAATCACCATCAGCGGCGACTTCATCGACCAAGGCGCGA
>Ga0233443_1002106_pt1 | contig 15766 bp, 11 predicted proteins | sample SI_123_September_2_FD_182784 | JGI IMG/M metagenome (GOLD analysis project Ga0233443, IMG submission 182784) | Seawater microbial communities from Saanich Inlet, British Columbia, Canada - SI_123_September2016_200_MG | ecosystem: Environmental > Aquatic > Marine > Inlet | place: Canada: British... | reverse complement strand
ACATATAATCACGTTGAATGATAGACTCATGATTCCAGAAATAATTAACAGGAAAACGGCATAACCCACAAATCCACCCAACGTTTTATCTAAATGATGATTAAAATCCGTTGCTGTTTCTGCAAAACGTTGCAATTTCAATGCAAAAAAAGGATGTTTTTCTGATTCTATTTTATCTGATTGAGACATGAGGTGTTGTAATTCCTCATTTTCAATATCAGATAATGTTTCTTTTTTATTTTTATAGGCAATACAGGCTTTTTTTAATGAACCTTCATTGCGGATGATGTGTGGTAACTGTCGATATAAAAATAAATTATCGAACGGTTGCGTCTTAAACATAATCGTCATTCCTAAAAAACAATATTAACTTCACCATTAAAATATGAGCCTTCACCAATAGTTTCCGATGGATAACCCCATAAAAAATATCCCACTCCCACCGCAACATTTAAAAATTTTCCAATTCGTAGACCAACTTGACCTCCAATTTCAGAGGCTGCACCCCATTCATGTGACTTGTTTTTAACAAAATCAAATTTAACCACCCCAATACCAGCGATGATGCGACCAAATGAATGAATAGACTCATCGGGTGAACCCAATTCTGTTTCTGGCAATACTTCGAGATAGAGCGCTTGAGAAACCACGGCATCTTTGGTTTCAATTTCACGTTGTTTAACCCGATAATAACTCAATGAAACAGGGACTTTGCTTTGAAAACCTTTTTGTAATAAACCAATTCGAAAACCTGCTCCTTCGCCTTGCTCCAGATCATGATGGAATTGCTGACCACCATTTAATTCGTCGGGGTCAATGTCTGCTTGAACATTATAATAAGGAAAATAAAGGGCGGATATTGATAATTCTTCCTGAGCAAAAGATAGACTGGAAAATATCAGTAAACAGAGTAGTAAGTAATGATTGAGCATATTTTTTATAAATGATCTTTTTGTCATAAATTAGCTTAAATTATAGATGACTATAAAGTAATCAGTTTGAATTCAAATTATTTTTGTTATTTATTTGTAACGAATAAATGACCAATAACTCTTTAAGGTAACACGCAATAAATAAACTACCCATATTGCGCAGAAATTTTGTTTGTCTTCTTTGTTACAAAAATAGGCGTGTAGTCGCTCTACATAACTATTTTTGTAACAAAGCAGACGAACAAGAGGGCAAGTGAGATGGGTGGTTTATTTGTTGCGAGTTGCCTAAGGTAACACGCAATAAATAAACCACCCATATTGGCAGAAATTTTGTTCTTTGAATGTAAGAAGAGCGGGGAGTTTATTTATTACGAGTTGCCTAACATATCTGAACAATCAAAAGCTCAATTGAAATGAATAAGTTGTTGAAATCACTGTATATAAAGTAGATGACCATAATTATAAATTGAATCAGATATTTCATATTAATAATAATTTGGAGAATAAATGATGAATATGCAAAATGAAAATTCGTATCGAAGATTTTTGGTGGCGATGTTGGTGTTGATGTTTCCCTCATTGCTTCTGGCAGGTGAAACTAAGCCTTTTGGAACCAGTGTGGAAATAGATTATTCAAAAAACCTATGGCAAACCTTGGTAACTGCCAAATTGGTTGGAAATGATTCCATCAATACCGTGCCTTATAAAGGCATGCCTCCACATGGTGCTGTGCTAGAGTCTTTAGCCAGTCATGTCACTGTGAATGGTCATCGTGGCAAGGTTTATGTTAAGAAAAATTATGGCGGTGCAGGAATCACCCGTTCAAAAGTTGCCAATGACAGAAAAAAATATTTAAAAGCTGTCACCGTCATGTTTAAACGAGAAGCGGGTTACGATGCTGATAATCAAGATTGGTTTTGGGTAAAATATAAAGCAAATGGCTCGCTTCATACCAACCCTAAAGGCATGAAATTAGCAGGACGTGTTGCCAAAGGCATGGGTGTGGGTTGTATCGCTTGTCATCGTGCCGCTTCAGGTGGTGACTATCTATTCAATAACACCGCCATCCAATTAGACAAATAAAGGAAAATAACGATGAAAAATACTATTTTAAGAAAATCCACAATGGTTCTGCTCAGTGGTAGCGTGTTACTACTTGCCGCGTGTTCATCCAATGTTCAACATGAGTCAGTAATGAAGTCTGAACCCATGAAAATGGAGAAACCTTTCGGTACAGCAAAAGCAATAGCTTATTCAGAAAAGCTTTGGTCACAGTTGGAAAAGGCAAATTTAGTCGGCAATAATGCCATTGAAACGGTTCCTTATAAGGGAATGCCTCCTCATGGCGCTATCTTAGAATCAGTTTCATCCAAAGTGACAGTTGATGGTCATGAGGGTACGGTTTATGTAAAAAGAAATTATGGTGGAGCAGGCATTACTCGTTCAAAAGTGGCGAATGATCGAAAACAATATTTAAAAGCAGTCACCGTTATGTTTAAGCGAGAAATGGGCTACGATTCTGACAATAAAGATTGGTATTGGGTGAAGTATAAAGCCAATGGATCACTGCATAGCAATCCAAAAGGAATGAAACTGGCTGGTCGAGTGGCTAAAGGTATGAATATGGGATGCATTGCCTGTCACCGTGCGGCATCGGGTGGAGATTATTTATTTAATAACACAGCTACTCAACTAGATTATTAAGCCTTAGGCAACTCGCAATAAATAAACTACCCATCTTACTGGCCTTTTTGTCCGTCTCCTTTACCACAAAAACAGTTGAGTAGAATGACTACACGCCTATTTTTATGACAAAGAAGACGAACAAAAATTCTGCGTAATATGGGTAGTTTATTTATTGTGTGTTACCTTATTTTGATTTTAACCACGGGTAGACACGGATGATGCTCAACGAGTATCCTTATTTGTCAGTGTTCATCCGTGGTTTTAAATCTAAAATATTTGTTACTTTACCCAAGGGATATCCTGTTATTTAGGAAAACTTAAGCTATGAAAAAACCATTATTGTTTTTAAGTTTGTTGTTGATGGCAATTGCGATCAATGCTTGCACATCTTTCGTTAAAAAAAATAACCAGGCAATGATGGGAACAGAGACAGATAATCAATATGCTAAAAAATTATGGTCGGTAATGGAAAAAGAAAAATTGGTTGGCGTTCAAGCTAAACCATTAAAGCCATTTTTTGGTGGGGCAAAACCACATGGAATGATTTTAGAAATAGCGAATCAAACATTAAACATAAATGGCCATACAGGTTTTTTAGTGGTTAAAAAAAATTATGGTGGAAAAGGTGTTTCCGTTGAATCTGTTAAAAAAAACAGAAGTAAATATTTATCATCCATTACCGTTATGTATCAGCGGAAAGCAGGTTACGATGTCGATAATCAGGATTGGTTTTGGGTGAAATACCAACCCAATGGGCAATTTTATTACAAGAACATCAATCAAGTGAAAACAGCGTTAACAGGGCGAGTCATTAAAGGTAAAACAGATGATGACGCAAGAGGATGTATTTATTGTCATCGTTCAGCGGGTGGCGGAGATTATATTTTTTATCCTGAGATTTTAAAGCCATGAACATCATCCATATCCATCCATGGTTTATTTCCTTACTTATTTTTTATACGCTTTTTAAGGTGTATATCAACATTTATAATATGACCATCAAGCCATGAATCTATTATTTTAACCAATTCGTTTGCATCTTCCTGTAAAAAGTGATGTGTGTCGTAGCGTTGATGGAATTCAGTGACTTTCTCTAAAAACATTTTATGAGATGTTTTATTTTGTTTGGCAACAGGACACTTATGGTCGTCCATGCATTTTTCTTCATAACGAAAATGACTTTTACAGTAACTGGTCAAATACTTAAGAAACATACCATAAGTTCGTTCACCTACATTTTCATTAAGAGCAGCCTTAAAATCAGATGACATTTTAAATAGCATTTTGTGTTGTTCATCAATTTGATCAACCCCTGTGGCGTACTCTTTTTTCCATTCCATAAAATGTATGACCCATGTAATTTTAAATTGATTATATGTAATTACTTATAATTAGCAAGGGAATAAGGCGCATTAATTGGTCTTTAAAACTTTATTTTGTATATCGGCCAGGTGATATCACGTTATTCGGATCAAGGGCTGTTTTTAATTGCTTTAAAAAATCATCATAATCATCAATAGCATCAGGCAGCGCATTCATTGATTGCACGCCTAAACGATAAGGGAAATAACCCATTTTTTGTAATGACTCCAGCAGTTCGTCATGGCATTGCATGGCTTTAATGTCTTCATTTTCTAGCTCTCTGTCATAAACAATGGCAATAAACAGATAAAGCAAGCGAGATGTCACAGCAAAAAAACCTAAATTGGGTTCAAATTTATAACGTTTAATCATCGCTTCTGAGTGTTCGATTACTTTGGTGACATGATCTCCAATAAAAGGAATGCCAGGACAGCACCATATTGCACCACAACGATCCCTATCAGGATCAAATGTTTCTGGTAATTTGCCTTTTTTACGCCAATACAAACTGGCGATATTGTCTGATTGTGGTTCACCCAATAATAAACCATCGCCTTTCATATCACTTTCATTGAGATAACTGAATTGAAGTTGATCTGTAACTTTGGCGAGTCGTGACTGTATGTGTTGTTGCGTTGCTTCTCCAATGGCTTCACTGGCGGCATGAATATAACAACTACCATGCCAGGGCTCTTTGCCTGTAATGTCCTTCAAGACCAATGACAAACCCGATTTAATGGTGCCGAGTGGGTTTTGTTTCATCCGTTGTTTGATGATTTCAGTCGGGAATTTTCCCATTTTTGCCAAAATTTTATAACTATTCCAAAGGCTTAATGTGTTATTGGCAATAGCACCTTCTTGTATTAATAGTCTAATGTTCTTGATCAAATCAGGTAATTTTTTTTGATCATCCACCATGAAATAGATGCTTTTAAAAAAATTGGGTTTGCGTGTCAAATGTAGGGTCATTTTTGTGACAATGCCGAGATTAGACTGGGTAAATATCCCATTTACATGAGGGCCAACGCCCCACGCATCTGCTCCAGTGGCTTGACTGTTTTGAAAATGTCCCAGACCTGTATGGATGATTTGACCATTAGCCAAAACCACTTCTAATTCACTCATGCCTGAAATTTTATCCAAATTAGGGCCAATTCGATCACCACGTTCCAGCATGTTACCAATTAAACTGGCTTGTGGTGAACCTCCAATAACAGGACTGAAAAATGGACTTTTACGATCAAGTAAGAACTGATAAGCCTGTTGAAATGTGACACCAGGTTCTACCGTAAAATAACCCAATTCTTCATTGTAATTACTGATTTGATTGAGCCGACTTAAGTCTAAAACAACATTGTCGGTTTGTACGGGAACTTTTGATCCAAGCCCCCAATTTTTACCGCAGCTGATGGGGTACAGCGAGACATTTTGTTGCTTGGCTAATTTAACACAAGCCTGAATTTGTTGGACATCACCAGGTTTTACAATGGCTTTAATGGTTTGAGTGGTTGCAAAGGTTGTGGTTTCTGCTGTTTTTAATGCCACCGAGTCACTAATAACGTGGTTTTTACCAACGATGTTTGAAAATGATTCTGCCATGAAATTTTTATCTCTAATTTTGGAATGGTAATTAAATAACGTGTCCTTAGTGAGTATTATAGTTTTTCAACTATAATTTCAAATAGTTAAAAAATAATTTTGTTAACATGGTACTGATTCAATGAAAATACAATTAAATATACTCAAATGTCTAGGCATTATTCCGCTATTTTTAGTCCAAAATATTCTGTTAGCAGAAGAGTTGACTGAAAATAACTTATCCCTAAAATCAGTTATTTCAAGAACACTTGAAAATAGCCCTGATATATATGTGCAGAAAAAACAATTACAGTCCCGAAAAGGCAATATCAAAACCGCCAGAGGTGGTTTTGATGCGGTGATGAGTGCCAGTTTAACAGGCTCAAAACAACAAATACCTAGAACCAATGCTGAAATTACAGCACTGAATAATGCCAATATTCCCAATGAAAAACATTCCAGTAACAACGTCAGTTATGGCGTAGGTCTTAGCAAAAAATTAGATTTGGGTGTGACGGTAGGGGCTGGTCTTTCGGTGTCCAATACTCAGGATAAATTTAAAAAACGTTTAGGCATAGAAAATCAGCAAACAGGGACAGCCGAATTATTTGTCTCTATCCCTCTCAATCGAAGCTTTAATTATAATATTGTGGGTGTCGATGTTTTGGTCGCACAAAAAAATTATGAAGAAGCCTATTCAACATTGATACACACAACGTCTCAAACAGTTTTAAATAACATTGTTTTATTCTGGGATTATCTGGCAAAAACCAAGCAATTAAAAATTTCAGAAAACAGTGAAAGGCGGATGACTCGTGTCTATAAAAATATCAAAACATTGGTGATAGCCAAGGAAATACCACGGTCAGAATTAGGTTTGGTGCTCGCCTCATTGACAGAAAAACGCAGTGGATTATTGTCTGCTGAATTTGATTTGGTCAATGCCAGGAAAACACTGGGACGTTCGATGGGGCTGTCGGCTAAAAATAGTTTTGCATTGGCATCTCCCCAAAACTTAACGTTTCCTGAAATACTGCCCGAAACAGTGAAAAAATATACGGCAATGAATCAACAGTTAATGGAAGATACAATCAATCAAGCATTGGCTCAAAGGCAAGACTTAAAAGCCTTTGGTTTGCAACAGGATGCCATAAATTATCAGTTGAAAAACTTTAGAAATGAACAAAAATCCAATATCAATCTGGAATTATCACTGGGGTATGCGGGTCTATCTGAAGGCAGTGCATTATTGCAATCAGAAGAATTATTTGACAAAACATTGGAAGGGCCATCCATTTCTGCATCAATTAGCTATCAAAAACCTTATGGCAGTTCTGTTGCAAAAGGTCAGTGGATCACCCAAAAAGCCTCATTAGATAGCCTTAATGTTCTGATAAAAGATTTAGAATATGACATTGCTGCCAATATCCAAATTGAAACAAAAAACTTGCTGACCAGTGTGGCTCAACTGGAACAAGAAAATATTTCAATTGGCAGTTATAAGAGATCTTTAAAAAATGAGCATGTCAAACGTAATTTAGGGCTTTCAACTTGGCTAGATATCATCAATATCAGTGATCGTTTGGAAAGAGCGCAATTACTAAAAATACGTTTACAACAAAAAATAGTTATATCTTTGGCTAAACTGACTTTTGAACGGGGGCTTTTGATAGAAAAGGATGCTAGAGATAAAGACAGTTTTAAGGTTAAGTATGATGCTTTGGATTATTGATCAAATTAGCCATTAAAACATGAAACTCTCAAACGACCATTTATTCCGTAAAATATCTCTTGAACGAGTCTCATCACCAGAACAACTGGATGTTCTGGTGCGAGTGATTCCTGCTAAAGCCTGGATAGCTCTCAGTGCCATCGCAGGATTAATTTTATTGGCCGTTATCTGGAGTTGGTTTGGTTCCATTCCAACCAAAGTTACGGGGAAATGTATTCTGTTTAATCCAACGGGATTATCAGATGTGAAAACCAATTCAGAAGGTCGAATAACCAAATTATTGGTCAAAATGGGGGATTTTATTGAAAAAGACCAAGAAATTGTCCATATCGCACAACCTCAGTTAATGGATCAAATCACCAAAACAGAGTCCAGATACAAAGAACTGGTGGCTGAATCTAAAATCATCAAAACCTTTGTGAAAAAAGGCAAGTTATTAGCCCAACAGCTCAAAAAACAAAAAGAAATTGCGTTATACAGTGAGTTATCAGCGGCTTTAAGGAATGCAAAAATTGCCAGAAAACGGGTCAGAACACAGAAAAAATTGTTGAAAAAAGGACTGGTCACAGAAAATACCTACCTCGCCAGTGTTGAAAGTGAAGTCACTGCCAATTTAAAAGCAGAAAGATATCGCAACGACATTAAACAACTGACTTTGCAGTTACTTGAAAGTGATAAAAAAAATAAAAATGAATTATCTTTGATCGAAAGCCAAGTTAATGAAATGCTGTTGGTGTTACAGAATTTGTATAAAAGTCGGGATAGAGCATCGATTATCTATTCGCCTTATGCGGGGCGAATTGTGGAAATGAAAACAGAAGTGGGTATGTTGGTTGGGCTGGCAAAATCATTAATGACCATTGAACGATTAACCACTCAAAAAGAAGAGTTACAAGTGGTGATTTATGCATCTGTCAGGGATGGTAAAAAAATCAAAAAATACATGCAAGCTCAGGTTTTGCCAACCACGGTTAAACGGGAAGAGCATGGTTTTATGTTTGGTGAAATTGAATATGTTTCAGAATATCCTGTGAGTCGTGCCAGTATGATGAGACGCTTACAAAATGAAAGGTTAGTGCAAGAGTTGTCGGGAGATAGTCCTCCCACTGAAATACATGCAAAATTGTTATTAAGTGAAGACAAAGATCATTTTAAATGGTCTTCCACCGCCAGTACGCCAGTGGCAGTGAGTAGTGGTACGTTGTGTAGTGCAGACATTGTTGTCAATCGTCAGAGGCCCATTTCACTGGTTATTCCAATTTTCAAAAAAACACTCGGTATAGATTAAACCATGGCTATTAAGCAAGTCTTTAAAAGTCTTGGCTCTTCGGTTACGGGGTTAATCAAACGTTTATCCTTCAAGCGGAAAAGTTTCGTTCGAGCAGACAAACCATCCAACTCAACTAAATCTTCATCCCTTTTCAAACCCAGACGACAAACCACCCTGACGGTAATGCAACTTGAAGCCGTGGAATGTGGTGCGGCATGTTTGGGAATGGTACTGACACATTTTAAAAAATATGTGCCATTAGAAGAATTACGTTTGGTCTGTGGAGTGACTCGTGACGGGACTAAAGCCAGTAATATTTTAAAAGCAGCCAGAAGTTATGACCTGGTTGCCAAAGGTTATAAAAAAGAGCCAGAAGAATTACTTGATTTACCAATGCCGATGATTGTTTTTTGGAATTTCAATCACTACGTGGTGGTGGAGGGTTTTACTAAAAATCAGGTTTATTTGAATGATCCCGCTTATGGTCCTCGTGTGGTCAGCAGTACCGAGTTTGATGAATCTTTTACAGGCGTCGCCCTGACTTTTGAACCCACTGAATCCTTTGCCCGAGGAGGAGAGAAGCCCAGTGCCATTAAAGCATTGAGAAAGCGTTTCAAGGGACTTCACAGTTCATTATTATTCATCTTTGCCGCCAGTTTGCTATTGGTTCTTCCAGGTCTGGTTATTCCTGTTTTCACAGGTGTTTTTGTTGATAAAATTTTAGTCGGTAATATGGAAAGCTGGTTGCGCCCTTTGCTCATTGGCATGGTGATTACTGCTATTTTTCGAGTTGCTTTGACTTGGCTGCAAAGTTTTTATCTACTGAGAGTTCAAACTAAGATTGCTTTGTTGGAATCCAGTAAATTCTTTTGGCATGTACTTCGATTACCCATTGAATTTTTTACCCAACGTTCGGCAGGTGATATTGGAACACGTCTCTCAATTAATGAACGTGTAGCCACCATGTTAACGGGACAACTGGCTCATGCCGCATTAAGCTGTGTGACTGTAGTGTTTTTTGCTGCATTGATGTTTTCATACGATGTTTTGCTGACCGTTATTTCAATCATGGTAGTTGGTTTAAATTTACTGGTGTTGAAAATTATCGCTAAAAAAAGCCAGGAAAATAGCCAGCGACTGGCCATTGTCAGTGGTCGATTAGTAGGCGTTGCGATGAATGGTTTGTCGGTGATGGAAACCATCAAATCATCGGGTGGCGAGTCCAGTTTTTTTACCAAATGGGCAGGCTTTCAAGCAAAATATATCAATTCCCAACAAGATGTTGCCAAAATTGATTTAATCATGGGTCTGATTCCTCCCTTTTTAACCGCATTTAATAGTGTGGTTGTTCTAGTTATCGGTGGTTTTCGAGTGATGGATGGCCATTTAACTTTAGGTCAATTGGTTGCTTACCAAAGTTTGGTGGCAAGTTTTGTTGCGCCCGTTAATTTGCTGGCAGGGTTAGCGAATAAATTACAACAAGTTAAAGGAGACATGGACCGACTGGATGATGTTATGAAGTATCCCGTCGATTCATTAATCAATCAGGGCAAAGACAGCACGGTTAAAAAACCAAAGTTATGTGGTTATTTAGACATGAAATCACTTTCTTTTGGTTATAACCATGCAGGATTTCCATTAATAGATAATTTTAATTTAAGCATCAAACCAGGAGAAAGAATTGCCATTGTTGGTCCATCTGGTTGTGGTAAATCAACCATTTCAAAATTGATTATGGGACTCTATCAACCTTGGAAAGGTGAGTTATTGTTTGATGGTTTGCCTCGTTCAGACTATAGCCGATACGAATTTTCTAATTCTGTTGCGATGGTTGACCAGGATATCTTTTTATTTGAAGGCACAATTCGTGAAAATTTGACCATGTGGGACAGTAGTATTTCTGACAAAGATATCATGCGGGCGACCAAAGACGCCTGTATTCATGACTTTATTATTTCCCGTCGTGGTGGTTATGAGAGCCGAGTAGAAGAGGGCGCAATCAACATGAGTGGTGGGCAACGCCAACGTTTGGAAATTGCCAGAGCATTGGTGGCTAATCCTCGTCTATTGATTCTGGATGAAGCAACCAGTGCATTAGATTCCGCAACAGAACAACAGATTGACACTAATTTAAGACGTCGAGGATGCGCTACCATCATCATTGCTCATCGTTTATCAACCGTAAGGGATGCCGATGAAATTATTATGTTGTCGTATGGCCATATCATTGAACGTGGTCCTCATGATGAATTGATCATGAATAAAAATGGTCATTATTATAAATTGGCGAAATTACAATGAATATGCCTCACCTACTGGCTTATGTTGAGTCCAATTATCAAGCCACTTCTGGTAAGCCTTATTTTTGGGCAGATGGTAAATATGAAATTTATCTGATCAAGAAAGGGGAGGTTGATTGTTTTATCCAAAAAAGAGACGACTACGGTGACCCACAAGGTTATCGGGATTATATTTTTAGATCCGATGAAGGCAGTTTTTTTCCTGGATTTAATTGCAGTGAAGATAATTTTGGTGTCATTGCTGTTCCATTGCCTGGCTCATTAATTTATAAAATCAACATGTCGCATTTCAGTCAATCTTTTTGTCAGCCTGAGATAAGAACAGAATTTTGTGATGCCTTACAAACTTGGATAAAACAAACAACTGATCGTCACATAGATAAATTACCGCCAAAAACATACACAGCCATTCATCGAGGGGAAAAGTTAAAGCTAAAAAAAGGTTCTGTTGTCAGTGCTTCCTATGGTATTCGTTGGGTTTCAGTCAAAAAAGGTTCATTTATTTGGAATGACCAAAAAAGTTTGCCACTGGTGGATAAATCAACCCCCGCAATTCCGTTATCTGCCCGAATGTGGCTTCATGCTGATAGTGATGCCATCATCGAAGCAATTGATATCGATGAATTATTTTGTAGCAATGCGATTTGGGAGAGTATTTGTCAGTTTTACCAATTACTATTGCTGCATATTGATACAAAAAATCACCAACAAGTACAGTTGGAAGTTGAACGTCTGGGAACCAAATCAGACCAGTCGAATCGTTTAGCAAATGAGGCTTTTACACAATTATTAAGTATCATTACAGACCAGATTGATGATTCAACAAGACGGGATGATGGTAATAGCCTGATGTCCGCTTTGGATATCATTGGTGAACAAATCAATGTTAAATTTAAAGAACCTTTTTTAAATGAGCAGGATGAAGAGCGTGTTAACCTGATTGACCTCGTTGCCGAACAGTCCAATGTCAGATATCGTCAAGTAATGCTAAAAGATGATTGGTGGTTAACTGACAATGGGCCGTTACTGGTCAATGTCAATGAAACCAAGCATTGGGTTGCACTGTTGACCAATGGTAAGGGACAGTATGAATTACATGACCCTGTCAATAAAATAGTGAAGCAAGTCAATCAGAAAATTGCACTAAAATTAAATTCAACGGCTACCTCTTTTTATCGTGCATTTCCAAATAAAAAATTATCTCCCATTGATCTGTTGATGTTCGGTATTCAAGGTATGAAATCCGATATCATGACTGTATTATTCATTGGTTTTTTAACAGGGTTATTGGGTATGGTGATGCCCATTGCCATTGGTAAAGTAGTCGAATCAATTATTCCATCGGGGGAAAGAGACACTTTATGGATGATGGGCGGGGCATTATTCGCTACAGTGATTGCAACCTCTTTGATCGGTTTAACCCGTAGTATTGCAGTGCTTAGAATCGAAAGTAAAATGAATCATGTGGTTCAAGCGGCCGTTTGGGATCGAGTGCTAAAACTTCCAGTCTCATTTTTTCGTCAATTTACTTCGGGTGATCTGGCAACTCGTATCAATGGCATCAATACCATTCGACAAGCCTTAGCAGGTAATACCATTACCATTATTTTAAGTGGCATTTTTTCAATATTTAATTATTTTTTATTGTTTCATTACAGTACAGAATTGGCATTGATTGCCACGTTGCTGATTCTTATTGCCTTGGTGTTGGTATTTACCATTGGCCTGATGAAGTTAAAACATGAACGTTTAATCACTACCGCACAAGGTCTGTTGACAGGTACAATTTTTGAGTATTTAACAGGCATTACAAAAATTCGAGTCTCGGCGGCAGAAAATCAAGCATTTTACAACTGGTCTACACGTTTTTCCAACTTAAGATTATTGAGTTTTAAAGCAGCACATTTGGCCAATATCGAAAAAGTTTTTTTTAGTGGTTATTCAGTGATCACCAGTGCCGTTCTTTTTACTGCCATGGGAATGGCTCTAACCAGTAATTCTGAAACAGTGTTAACCAGCGGTGAATTTATTGCCTTTAATGCCGCATTCGGTGTTTTCTTCGGTGGTTTAATGTCATTGAGTCGAACGCTATTAATGTTACTGAATCTAGTGCCTATCTATGAACGAGTAAAACCCATATTACAAACCATACCCGAAGTCAGCGACTCCAAAGTTCAAATTGAGGATCTACAAGGCTGGGTTGAAGTATCACAAATCAATTTTCAATATCCTGATGGTCCACAAATTCTGCATGACATTTCTTTTAGCATCCAGCCAGGAGAATCGGTGGCCCTGGTTGGCCCATCGGGTTCTGGTAAATCAACCTTATTAAGACTTTTATTGGGTTTTGAAACAGCCAGTAGTGGTTCGATTAAATATGATTTTCAAGACATCAGTGATCTTGATTTTAATACTTTACGAAAACAATTGGGTGTCGTTTTACAAACAGGCCAACTGATCACAGGGGATATTTATAGCAATGTAGTGGGAGCTTCATCACTGACCTTAGATGATGCCTGGGATGCTGTCCGAATGGTTGGGTTGGAAGAAGACGTTAAACAAATGCCAATGGGAATGCAAACACTCATTAGTGAGGGTGCAAGTACCTTGTCTGTTGGCCAACGTCAGCGAATATTAATAGCCAGAGCCATCATTACTAGGCCTCGTGTTTTATTTTTTGATGAAGCCACCAGTGCATTGGATAATGAAACCCAGGCAACGGTTTCTAAAAGTATGGACGAACTTAAAGCCACCCGAATCATCATTGCCCACCGTTTAAGCACCATTATCAATGCAGATAGAATTCTGGTGCTGGATAATGGAAAAATTGTACAGCAAGGAACTTATCAACAGTTAATTAAAGAAAAAGGGTTATTTTTAGAATTGGTTAAAAGACAGATAGTTTAGAGTGTATGCTTCATCTATCAATGTGTGTTTTACATCATTGTACCGCAAGGGCATAAGGATTTAAAAATAACCTTTACAATTTGCGAAGATATTTTGTTCACAGGCAAGGCGCGAAAACAGGCGCATAGTCGAACTATGCAACTGTTTGAGTAACGAAGCCTGTGGGCAAAAATTCGAGTAAATGTAAAGGTTAATTTTGAATCATCCCTAAGTTGTCATTGAAGTGGAAAGCCACTTAGGCAACTCGCAACAAATAAACTACCCATCTTACTGGTCCTTTTGTTCGTCTTCTTTGCTACAAAAATAGTTATGTAGAGCGACTACACGCCTATTTTTGAAACAAAGAAGACAAACAAAATTTCTGCGCAATATGGGTAGTTTATTTATTGCGTGTTACCTTAATTCAGCTTTATCTGGCAAGGGGAGAAATTTTGTTCGAGCAGACAATCCGCTCAAGTCAGTTTTATAGATCAGCAGGGCTTCTGATATACATGCCTCCTTTATTCAATACATGAGTATAAATCATGGTTGTAGAAACATCTTGGTGTCCTAATAATTCCTGTACCGTTCTAATGTCGTATCCATTCTCAAGAATATGAGTGGCAAAACTATGGCGCAAAGTGTGACAAGATGTTTTTTTATGAATATGGGCTTTTTGGCTGGCTATTTTTATTTTTCGCTGAATTGCATCATGAGATAAATGGTGTCGGCGAAGTATGTTAGTTTTCGGATCTTGTGAAATATTTCGTGATGGAAATAAATACTGCCATTTAAATTCTTTATAAGCATTGGGATATTTTTTTGATAAGGCATAGGGAAGGTAGATGCGACCATAACCCTGTTTTAAATCATCCTCATGTATTTGTTTTACGACAGATATTTGTGTTTCCAAGCGTGAAATGATTAATTTAGGGAGTAATGTTCGTCTATCTTTTGCTCCTTTTCCATTTCTAACAAGAATTAAATTATTGCCAAAATCAATGTCTTGAATACGTAGCCTTAAACACTCCATCACTCTTAAGCCTGAACCATACAGCAAATTTGCAATTAACCAATAAATGCCATCCATATTTTTCAACAAATTACTGACTTCATATTTGCTGAGAACGGTCGGTAATTTTTTAGGTGTTTTTGACCAGATAATATCATCTAGTTTTTCAGTATTAATTTTAAGCACTTCTCGATACAAAAATACCAAAGCACATAACGCTTGGTTTTGTGTAGATGATGCGACTCTGTCTTGATTGGCAAGATGATTAATGAATAAGCTAATTCCTTTTGTACCCACTTTAACAGGGTGTTTCTTTTGATGAAAAAAAATATACCTTTTTATCCAGTTTAAATAGGACTTTTCTGTTCTAATCGAATAATGACGCACTCTGATTTCATTTCTAACATCGTCAAGCAGCATTTTATTTTTACCCTGTTGTTTTCTATTTGTTCTATTATTGCATCAAGTAAAGAAAAAGGTCAATAATAATTTTTGAGTTTTTTATTGCGACCTCATGTTATATATCGGCGGATAGCGTGATAAATAACTTTAAAGCTGATATATATGCATCATGCGTATATAACTGCCATTTTTTGGTATTATGACGCTCAATGCGATATTAGTGTTATTTGAAAGTTGAAATATACTTGGTTGTGAGCCATAATTTTCAAGGGAAGCGAACCGCTTTTGTTGTTTTATCGAAATTGCATGGAGCGGTATAATATACTGTTAGGGGTTTAATACGTCCGACGTCTAGCATGTTAAATTTTTAGGATGTTGGATAAAGAAATGAATAACTTAACTATATCAATACAAGAAAAATATGGAATAAAAAGTATTAAAATCTTGGTTTTAATTCTTGTTGCTACAGGTTCGTTTAATGTTTTCGCATCAAAAATGTACGGCGGAAATATTTGTCAATTAGATGAATCTACTTCTTATTATGTTGGAAAAGAGGTCAAAAAGAAATGTAAGAAAGGTGAAATACTCAAGATTCATGAAGAACTT
>Ga0233443_1002101_pt1 | contig 15798 bp, 13 predicted proteins | sample SI_123_September_2_FD_182784 | JGI IMG/M metagenome (GOLD analysis project Ga0233443, IMG submission 182784) | Seawater microbial communities from Saanich Inlet, British Columbia, Canada - SI_123_September2016_200_MG | ecosystem: Environmental > Aquatic > Marine > Inlet | place: Canada: British... | reverse complement strand
ACCTTCCCAATAACTATCTAAATCATATGCTAGAATCATTAGTAATACTTATAATAATGTTACTAATGATTCATGATAATTAGTATACAAGGAACGGGCACGAAATAACTTCTGGTTCTTACTCCTATCTTCATGCCATCTTTAAATGATCTTCAATCACAAAATCTTGATGTAGAACGACTACACCGTCAATTTTGCTCAATCAGATCATTTAAATCTAACATAAACCTAAAACCAAGAAACGGAAGTTATTTCGTGCCCATTCCTTAGGGGTGAACACGGTTAGTCGTTAAGTCTATCTGTGGTTCTAAAAAGAAGTCTTTATAAATGCATAATATTTAGCCACGAGTTAATACGGATCTACACGAATTTGACTGCATTGATCTGTTGACTAAATTTATAATAATGCCGTGGCATCATGTTTACACACAGACTTTGATAAATTTGTTTAATCGTGAAGCGCATGAAGACAATGAAGAAAATTTCATGCACTTCATGGTGAAAATTAAAATACCAAAAATATTGTTATTTTTGATGTTTTTAATACAAATAAATTGAAATTTGTCCTTCCACTAATAACGCTTGTTTTGCTGACAATTGAAATGTGTAGATAAGCATTTTTGTGTCTATTGCAATCTTTTCTGATTTTATCTCTAGTTTACCCTCAATTTGATCAAGTCTTTGAACGGTTAATTGAAGCTTTCTAACGGCGGCCAAATAACCTTTTGGTATTTCATTGGATGAATGTTGATTTATTAGTGACGAGTGTAGTGCCATGCTTTGTGCTGCATATTCAACACCGCAGGTGGCCGATAATTGGTCATTAAATCTTAAAGGATTGTTTTTATTTAAATGAGATTGGGTGGTAACTATAATTTGATGTTCATCATAATCAATTACCTGATCAAGTAATACCATTTCTTTTGAGTGTGGGATAAGTTGGCCAATATCAATGTTATTTAGGTGGTTTTGTTTAGACATTTTTCAGCAAGCATTTTATTTGTAGGTTATCTAAATAATCCAATATTACCGATGATTGTTTGTTGGCAATGGCATCAAGTAGTATGAGAGATTGCATAGATGCATTGGCAGTAATTAATGGTTTTAAACACGCGGGTATTTTATTATTGATATCTGTTTTGTTGGTCAGAGATAAGCTGAGCTGGATAATGGATTGATTTGATGAATGTTTCGATAAAATTAAAGCAACGCCACAATCTGCATTGGAAGTATGTTGACTGTTCAGTGGCTCAGGTGTTTTTGAATCGTAGCAGGCCAATAAAATGTCATTGTCTTCTGTTTCTAATAATGCCACTGATTCCAGTAGTGCCGCCTGAAAACTGAAATGACTGCCAGCCAAACTGGTGGTGGTTGATTGTGCTTGAGTGGCAATGCTCCAACAACCTGCGGGTGCATTGTGAACAGAGTTATGGAACTGGATGGGGGAAATAAACGGGTCATTATCCGCCAAAGAAGTGCATAATTTATCAGCAATTTGTAAATCACCACCATAAGATGAAAAAACAGAACTTAACTGATCAGCTAAAACTTCTGCTTGATTAACTGCTTGCTCAGCAACATACGCGGCAATTAATGATGTTCGACTGGCACGTCTTCTTTCTTTGGCGGGTATGATCTGACTGGTTATTTTATACAGTGTATTGGGCTGATAAGTTTTTTGTTGAGTTAGAATGGTTTTACATTCAGGCCAATTTTCAATGCCAGGTGCTAATATTCCTATGCCATTGATGTAGAGAGTAGTCATGTTAAATTTCCTAGAATAAGACTACAGTTGTTGCCACCAAACCCAAAAGAATTGGATAAAATATAATTTACTTTTTTTGATAGGTTGTGACGTAATATATCGCTTTGGATATTGGGGTCAATGGTTTCTGTGTTTAGGCTTTTGGGTAAAAACTGCCGTTGCAGACAAATTGCACTGATAACCGCTTCTGTAATTCCCGCCGCACCTAATGTATGTCCTGTCCATCCTTTGCTTGAACTACAGGGAATAGCGTTTCCTAGTGTTGAAATGATGGCTTTATCTTCTGCCAAATCATTGGTTTTAGTTGCTGTGCCATGTAAGTTGATATAGTTGATGTCTGTAGCATTTAAGTTGGCACGATGTAAAGCCAGTTGAATCGCTTTTGCCATGCCTTTTCCTGTTGGGTTAGGGGTTGCCATATGGTAAGCATCACTCGATTCTCCATAACCTGCTAAACAAACACTTGCTGGGGACGAAGCTTGCATTTTTTCAAGCAAGGCAAAACCACCTGCTTCTCCTAAGGAAATACCATTTCTGTTTTGATCGGCAGGTTTGCATGGTTGTGATGAAACCAGTTCAAGTGAATTAAAACCATACAATGTTGTGAGACAGAGTGAATCAACGCCTCCAACAATGGCGGCATCACAAAAACCTGCATGAATAAAACGATAAGCATCGGCAAAAACTTTAGCGCTGGACGAACAAGCCGTAGATACGACGAAAGCAGGGCCTTTAATATCTAAATAGCGTCGTACAAAATCTGCCAGAGAAAAATTATCGTGGGTTTCACGATAATAATAATTGGAGGGAAACGGTTGTTGCTGTTTGATGTGGCTTCTGTAGATTTTTTCAGTTTCGTTGATGCCCGAAGTGCTGGTGCCTAGGAACACACCTATACGCTCTTTACCATAGGTCTTTTTTGCTTGTTTAACGGCTTCTATGAAGTTGTCTTGTTGTAACGTCAACAGAGCCAATTGATTATTTCTACAATGATAGCGAGTTAAATGTTCGGGCAGAACAATGTCTTCAACACCTTTGACACGACCAATGTAGGTTTGTAAGTCTATGGCGTTTGGCTGGTCGGCGAAATCAGCTTTATGCTGCAAGGGCATAAGTTTCGTTTGAGCAGGTAAGCTGCTCAACTCAGCTTTTAAATCATTATAATGTAATCCACTGATGCCGTTTTCAAGTGCATGAAGTGTTTTGCTATTGCCATGACCTAATGCACTGGTCATTGTGTAGTGGGTTAATTTTAATGGTTTCACAATGTGGTTTTAACTCTCAAAATAAATTTGTCCTGTGGCAATCTTCTTTGCTTGGCTATAACAATTAAATTTTGTTTGATTTGATTTGGTTTCTAATGTTATTTCTAGGGGGTTATTGGGTTTTAGTGGAGACATAAACTTAATATTGGGTAATCTAATGATTTTAATGTCTTCATCAATGATAGATTTTAATGTATGGATGACATAATCCAACAGGACAACACCAGGATAAATAGAGTTTTCGGGAAAATGACCTTTTAAAGAGGGATGTTGGTCATCGAGAAAATAATGTTTTGTTGTTTTTTCGATGGTCATTTTAAGGTAACTTTTTTTAGTAAATTGAGTAGGGATTTTCTGGGTAATTTTCCAGTTGCAGAGCGTGGTAATGAGTTAACAATATAAATGGGGCGAGGTAAAAATAACGCATCAATTTTTAATCTTAAAGCCTTTGTTATTTGTTTTGAATTCAGTTCATCTGTGACGACAAAGGCCAGAAGTCGAGTTGTTTTTTGGTTATCCTCATCAGGTAAAAAAAATGTACCGTCAACCACACCGTGAATAGCATTTAAATGGACATTTAATTCTTCCAGAGTGGTTCTCTTGCCGCCAATATTGATGTTATTTTCATTACGCCCAAGTAGTTCAAAATAACCATCGTTGTGTATTTTAATTCGGTCAGGTAAAAATATTTTATCATCAAAATCATCTGAGGTTAATAAAATTTTATGCTCTGTCTGATTTAGTTTTATTCCCTGAATGGGATTCCAGTGTGGGTTTTTTGTACATTGGCGTGTTGCAATAGTCCCTGCTTCTGAGCAACCGTAAATTTCAAGTGCCGATGTATTAAAAAGGTGTTCAGCCTGAGTCGCTAATGATGATGGTAATGGAGCGGTTGCCGATAAAATAAAATCCAGTGGAGGCCATTCAAGTTTATTTTCAACGCATGACTTGATGTGCATCGGAGTGGTGATCAGTGCTTTGTGACCAGGAATTTGGGTCAAAATTTCTTTAATGGTTTCTGGGAAAAAGGGCTGTTGGTCATGCATGGCATGGCCCGCTTGTAAAGGCAACATGATTGATGTTTCAAGTCCAAACATATGTTGTGATGGAACGGTTGCGAGTAAGGTTAATGATGTGCCTTTTTGATATTGAGCCAAACTTTGTTGGGTTTTATGAGCGATGTTGAAGAGTGATCGCCATCTTTTAAACTGAGGTTTGGGAGTGCCTGTGCTACCTGAGGTATAGGTGATTGCACAGATTAAATCTTCTGCAATGTATGGAATGTTTAATGGGTGAGATTGAGTTGGTTGTGCTAATTCAGGAAATAAAATACAGTCATGTTTCAATTTTAAATCAATTTTATGCTGCAAAGGGATGGGGTTCGTTTGAGCAGACGAGTGGCTCAACTCAGCTTTGTCTGTAATACAATAGGTATCATCTTCCACGGGAATTAATGTATTGATAATCTCTGGTAATTGGTTGGGAGGTAAAATATTGGTTTGATGACGAATAATGATGGCACAAAAACTGACTAAAAATGCATAACGATTGCTGCAGAGGTTAATGGCTTTGTTAGCATCGGGTAAATAATCGGCAACAGTATAAACATCATTGAGAAATTGTTCAGTGGTTATTGCTTTTTGATTGTTCCAGGCAATGATAGAGTTCATTGAATGGTTTGATATTAGTGGAAGTTGCTTCATGGATCTGGTGATGTGATTGTAGCTGAAGAGATTATCCTAAAATAATCAGTTGAATCGTAGCTTGCAGTAGATTTAACTGATTTTTTTAGGATTATAAAAGACTGTAAAAAAAATGTCATTTTGTTATTCTAATGTCTTGATTGATTCTATTGGAATATCAGATGTTGTCACTGGGTACTCACTACATAGCCGAAAATGAATATGATGATTTTGTCAATTGTCATCCTGACGAAAATATCCTACTGTGTGTTGGTTTTAACTCAAATAAAATAGATAATCAACCGCTTATACCGCAAGGGCATAAGTTTCGCTCGAGCAGGCAGGCTACTCAACTCAGCTTTAATGTTGAATTATCTCAGTTGAAAAAACAAAATACGCTTGAGTTATGGACAAGTCCAGGGAATATTAAATATGGTGTTGAGGGAAATATTCGATTTAGTCTGATGGATGATTTGTTGATGGGGGCCGTGGCTGTTGAAATTAACGGTGAAATCAATCAATTTGTAAATTCTATTTATAAAGAAATTATTGATTTTTTGGGAAACCAGAAAATGCCAGTGCTTGTCAGGATGTGGAATTATTTTCCCGACATTAATGGTGCTGAAAATAATGTCGAAAGATATCAACAGTTTTGTAGTGGTCGTTATCAGGCATTTGAACAAAAAACACAAAATTTTCAGTCGGAACTGCCTGCTGCAACTGCAATTGGGACGAAAGGTGATTTATTAACAATCTATTTTTTAGCCGTTAATGATTCTGTTCATACCATCGAAAATCAACGTCAGCTCAGTGCTTTTAAATATCCCAAACAATACGGTAATCACAGCCCCTCTTTTGCCAGAGCATCATTGAAACAATGGAATGAAAATTCGGCTGATTTATATATTTCAGGTACTGCCAGTATTGTGGGTCATGAAAGCCAGCATTTGGCTGACTGTCATTTGCAACTACAGGAAATTATAAGGAATATTGCCGCATTAATTGACCAAGAAGTTTTGCTTGCTAAAGGTATTTCAAAAGCATTGATTAATTCTCTACAATTGAATTTTGTGAAAGTTTATTTAAAAGAGGAAAAATTATTGGCATTGGCTGAACAAGTCATCAATGAAGAAACAGACTGGCAAGGGAGAGTAATGTTCCTGAAAGGCAGTATTTGTCGGCAGGAGTTATTGATTGAAGTTGAAGGTATTTGGCATATGGACATTGGCTTAAATCCATAATCGATTAAACTCAATGTTTTTCAGTTAGTTTTTCTGATAATTAAATATTTACTCCATATTTGATTGAAGAGCCGACACTTCAATCGGCAGTTCGATGATAAAACAAGCACCTTTTCCCAATGTTGATTCAACTTGCATATTCCCAACATGTTGTTCGGTGATCACGAAATAGGCCAATGATAATCCCAGTCCCGTACCAACGCCAACTTCTTTGGTGGTGAAAAATGGCTCGAACAGACGTGTTTTGGCTTCATTGGAAATGCCTGGTCCATTGTCTTCAACGGTAATCTGTAAAAAAGAATTTCGTTGTTTCAATTGTAGGGTGATTTTGGGTTGATGATCATCTTTTGTGTCATCATTCAAAGCATGGCTTGCATTTCTAATTAAATTGAGAATAACTTGCTCAATTTTTATTTTGTCGCAGTTTATTGAAGGCAGATTAAATTCATAATCCAGTTGTATGTCAATTGCATTGAAGTTGTAATTGTTTTTTAAATCATAATCAGTTTTTGCAAGCTCTATGGCTTCTTTGAGAATTTCAACAACATTTTCCTGACTCATCCCCGTACTTTGTCGGCAAAACCCAAGCATGCTTTTGACAATTTTAGAGGTGCGTTCTCCAGATGATCTTATGCCACTTAATAAATCAAAAATATCTCGTTGTTCCATGTAATCAAAGAGGCGAGGCATTTTTACCCCTGTTTCCAGTGCGGTTGTTTCATTTTTTTTGTTATTAACTTGAAGTCTGTTTTCAATGATTTGGGCATTTTGTATGATGCTGCCTAAAGGTGTATTGATTTCATGTGCGATGCCTGCCGCAAGGCCACCAACTGAAACCATTTTATCCGATTGGATCATCAGCTCTTCCATGCGAGTACGCTCTGTCACGTCATCAATTCGTATAATAACGCCATGATTGTGTTTATCTATTAATGGATAAAAAATCATATTAAAATAATGAAGGCCTTGCTCTGTCATTACTTGGCATTTTTCTTTGATTTTTACTTGTGATTCAGTCATGACTTGCTGAATCGTGGTGAAATTGAGTACCCATTGAGGACAAACAGACGATATCGGTTTGCCGAGAGCTTCTTGCCTGGGACGTTTAAATAAAATTTCAGCGACATTATTCCATTGTGTAATGATATTCAATTCGTCAACACCTAATAATGCAGATGGCATTGAGTTAATGACATTATCCAAATAATTTCTTGTTGATTGCAATTCTTTTAATAAACACTGAATGCTTTCATCTTGTAGTTGTTTTTGGAATGAAATATTCCATTTGCTGACTGATGATAGTGCAACCTGACTGAGTTCTTCAATATCAAACGGTTTTCGCATGTACAATAATTTTTCTGGCGTCCCCACAGTCGCTACAATTTCATTTTGAGTGCTATCGGAATAGGCTGTGACAATAATGATTTCAATGTTGGGGTCAATTTGTCTGATCAGTTGTGCCGTTTTAACACCATTCCAACCTGGTGGCATACGTACGTCTATGAATGCTACAGCAAAAGGTTGGTTTATTTTAAGAGCTTGCTGGACGGCCTGATAACCTGCTTCGCCCTGGCTTTGAAAATCCAATTGATATTCAAAAGGGGTTAATTTGGATGACAGTGATTGTGGCGATGCTTCAGATGTAAATAAACTGAGTAATTGATCATTGCTGGATGAGGTTGATTTAACTTGCAGGACTTCATTGTAAGCGTCCCAGATTTTTTTGTCATCATCAATAATCAGTAGTCTATTATTGGTTATTTCATTGCTCATCAGTATTTTTCTCGGCGAGTAATTGAATCACTTTTGTTACCATTTCTTTGTGTGAATAGGGCTTGCTAAGAAAATGACGGTTAAAGGGTTGATTGTCTTTGTTTCGTTGGTCTTTTTCAATATAGCCTGAAGTTATTAGTACTTTTAGTTTAGGCTGTAATTTAATCGAACGTTTGGCTAATTCGTAGCCATTAATTTTTCCTGGTAAAATGACATCACTGAATAATAATGACACATTACTTTCATTGATTAGTTGTTCTAATGCGCTTTGAGCATCGTTTGCTGTTAAGACTCGATAGCCGTGTTGTTGTAAATTTATTTTAGCCAATAGCAGTAAATCTTCTTCATCATCAACCACCAAAATGGTTTCATTATTTGCGGATATCAGGTTGTTTTTTTCATTTGCAGTGGATTGATTGATCACTTTGTCAGCCTCTGATCGAGGAAAATAAAGCTTAAAAGTTGTGCCTAGTCCAATAGCCGATAATACTTTAATGTGTCCATTTGATCTTTGAACAAAACTAAAAACCATGGAAAGGCCAAGTCCTGTTCCTTTGTCTTTGGGTTTTGTTGTATAAAAGGGGTCAAATATTCGTTCCAGCTTGGTTTTTGAAATACCAATTCCATCATCAGTGATGGATAACTCAATGTAGTCACCTGGTTTTACACCAGGATTTACTGCACTATAACTTTTGTCCAAAGCATAATTTTTTGTCTCAATGGTAATGTGACCTTCATTTGACATAGCGTCACGGGCATTGATTAATAGATTAAGCACCGTGTCTGCAAAATCTCCCGTATTGATACTGGTATTCCAAAGGTCTGGTGCGAGGGAAAAGGTTACCTGGATATTTGAAGTTAAAGACTTCTCGATCAAATCATGCATTTCATTGATCACATTGTTGGGATTGGTTACGACAATAGTATCGTCATGTTTTGATTGTTGTTGAGAAAAATTGAGTAGTTGTCTGGTTAAATTGGCGGCTCTCTGGCTAGATTTTTTAATTGTTTTGATGCACTGAAGTGCTTTGTCATTGTCTGTAATCAGTATTTCCAGTAAATCTGCATTGCCTATGATAATACCTAAAATATTATTAAAGTCATGAGCTAAACCACCACTCAATTGTCCAATGGCCTCCATCTTTTGAGCAACGTGTAACAGGCTTTGCATTTTTTGTTCTTCGGTTATGTCTCTTGCCATGCCGAATTTTTCTTTACCAGACAGTGGGACGGTTGTTAATTGGGCTGTTCTATTTTCAGTGTTAGGGTGTTGATAAGTGACCAAGCCTAAATATTGTGTGTCTGTTAAATGAAGTGACATTTGTTGAAGCACTTCTGTTGTTCTTTCACTTTTTTCAAGGACATCTTCTAGTCGTAATTTTGTTAACTGTTCCGTTGTGTGGCCTGTCAATAACGTTGCGGCATGATTGGTGTCCTGAAAATTACCTGTTTCATTGTCAATTAGAAAAATGGCATCGTTGGTTTTATTGAATAAAGTACGGTATTTTTTTTCACTGATTCGTAAGGCATCAAAAGCTTTTAAGTTCTTCAGCATTTCGCCAGCAAATGAAGTTAGAATCATACCGATTTCTTTGTCATGTTCGATAAATGCAGGAGGAAATTGTCGATGAAAAACCAAAATGCCGACGGGTTGTTCTCCTGGAATGGGAAAGGCAATGATAGAGCCTTCCTGGTAATTTTCTATTCCTGATAATTGTTGTTTACTGGCTGTTGTGGCATCTACCACCAGTTGAATTTGTTCCTGTTTAACGGTATCGGATAATAAACTATTAGTAGTCAGCGGAATTGATTCTGGAATGGGCGATTTGTATGAGCTTTTTGTTTCGAGTGATTGTAATAAATGTAAACACTCATTTTCAACGGAATAAAGTCTGCCATCGGAGGCATTCATGTTTTCAATAAATACGTCTAAAATCTGATTTGCAAAACAGTCTAAATTGACATTGCCAGATATTAGGCTAATGCTGTCTACCATATTACGAAGGCGGGTATTAATGTCGGTTAATTTTTGATTTGCTTGTTGTAATTCAATGGTGCGTTCATCAACCAGAGATTCCAGTTGTGTTTGGTAGTGATGGTTTTCTCGAATTAATCTGGCTTTTTCAAGAGAGTTGTTGACAGTGTGTTTCAGTAGTTCTAGGTCATTGACGGGTTTCATTAAATAATCATCAGCACCCAGACGTAATGCTTCTATAGCATTGCCGAATATACCTTCACCTGAAATGATAATGATTGGAATGGTTGGATTAGATTGTTTGGCTTGTTTAATAAATTCCAGCCCACCCATGACTGGCATCATCATATCAACAAGAATTAAGTTAATATTGGCTTGCTTTAATTTATCCAGTCCAATTTGCCCATTTTCAGCAGTGATGGTTTGATAATCCATGTCATTGATAAAATAGCTACAACTTTTGCAGAATGTTGCATCATCATCAATGATTAAAACAGTGGTTTGGTCTATTTGAGTCATTATGATTTTTTCCCGTCCTTCTAACTCGCTAATATAGACCAAATTTGTCTATTTTACTTCTCCTGTTTGTATTATTTAGGTAACACGCAATAAATAAACTACCCATATTGCGCAGAAGTTTTGTTTGTCTTTTTTGTTACAAAAATAGGCGTGTAATCGCTCTACATAACTATTTTTGTGGCAAAGAAGACGGACAAAAGAGCCAGTAAGATGGGTAGTTTATTTATTGCGAGTTGCCTAAGATGGGGCATTATTTGTTGTGAGTTGCTTTATACTTGAAAATAGGTTCTGATCCAAATGCACGTCCTAGCACTGTATTCCATGCTTGGGTGGTGGGGCTTTCAAAAAAACCAGCGGGTGTTGAAATGAATTTGTTGAAGGATGCGCCTCGCAAATAATGATCGAAAAATCTGAGGTGCATTGCATTTGAAACTTCGATGGGTAAATTAGATTTTACCTGACCTAAGCCAATCAATGCTTTGGTGAAGCTGTTGATTTTTTCAGCTTTAGGAATGAAATGGTCAATCATGGTGGGGCCATCTGAAAAATTGCTGTGACCTGCTTTTGGAACTCTTAGCATAAATGTACTTTCGTTATTGTTCTCAAAAAACTGATCAAATTTACTGTTGTTGGTTCCAATCACGGATCTAAGTAGCATAATAGGGGCATTTGATCCTGTTTCTTTAGTGTCTCTTGGAATGCCATCCATATTTGAACAGGCAATCACTCGGGAATCATTTTTACAAATTTCCAAAGCAACTGTTCCGCCCAATGAGTGACCGTACATGCCCATATTGGTGAGTCTCATTCTGCCTTGTAAGGAAGCGGTCGAGTCATCCTCATTATTTAATATTTCCAGTTGATTGATGACAAACTTTACATCTTGAATGAGGGTTGCTAATTGAGAGTCTGTGACGCCTAACGCAGGAATGTCTTTGGAAAATCCAATGGCGGATTCTCCTGGAAACGTGGTGACACCTGAAACATGGGTGTGATTAATGGCGACAACGATATATCCATGACTGGCCAATTGTTCAATAAACGCAGTATAAGTTGAGATGACAAAGCGTAGCGCAGGTGAGAAAATAATGACTGGAAATTCTTTTCCATTAGTTGCTAAAGGAACGTTCAACATGCCATGAGGGCTTATTTGTTGGTCTGCGTCGATCGGTAAAGAAAATAAATTGGTCATTTTGAATGTGTCAATCATCCAGGTGTAGGCATCGGCATCCATATAATTTGCAAATTCACCTTGGGTCGTGGTGTCTGTTGGATACCAGATTTGTGTGACTAGCCGACGATTTCCTTGTTCTTCGGTGAACGTATTGCTTCTTGATGAATCGGTCATTACGATGCTTTTTGTACCAACACAAAAGTCACCAGTGAGGGCTGGAAGCAAGGAGTGAGGTCTGGCTTTGCACAATGGTGTTGATTCAGTGATGCTGGATTCACCTTGGGCAATTTTTTGACCAGAAATTTTATGAGGTTCTACATTTTCTTTAATGACAAAGCCACAAGTTGGGCAAGTTAGTTTTCCTGGTAATGTAATGTTAAATAAGCCTGCATCGCCGTCACAATCTAACCAGGTTAATGTTCCACTGGCACTGATACGACCATTAATTTCACAAGTTCTTGATGAGCTGATCCAACTGCCTGATGTGATAACTCCATTGGGGTTTAAATTAAATTCAAAAGTCCCTTTTTCTTCCTTGTCGATCCAAGTGCCTTGGTAAAGTCCGCTGTATTGTTGAACCAGACTATTGTTAAAATGTTTGGATGCTTCTGTTGAGGTGATTAAGCGACGCTTTAGTGACAGTAAATTATTAACCAAAATACCCAGTTGTGATTCTGTTTCGTTGGCAAAATCAAAAGATTGTCCTGCGGCGGCGGCTCTAATATTTTCAGTGATGTTGATCCCATTATTAGGATTAGAGTCATCATCTAGTGTTTGCAGGAATTGTAAAATTTTAGTCACAGTTTCATTGGCAGGGTCAGAATTTGCTTTGACCATTTGAGTGGGAGTTAATATTTTTTCACCTGACACTGAGCCCAGTTTAATGCCGCCAATGCTGAATTCAACAATTTCTCCTGGAAGATATAAAAATTGGCCATTTGAGTCCGTCACACCTGATTGAGTGAATGTTTTATAGTTTAGGCCAGTGACCGCGCTGTCCAGAAAAGTTCCAGTTTGTACTGTTGGAGGTGTGCTACTTTTGTTGGAGTCAGTGTTTGTGTTGGATTCAGATTCTCCGCCGCCTGAACCGCCACCACCACAACCAGACAGGCAGATAATGGTAATTAAACAAAAGCCACTGATGAGTTTCAATAATCTGTATTTTTGTTGAATTGACGGCATTAAATTATCCTAAAAGAAATTGGTTTAATTAAGTATATTCTAATAGACTACTTTTTTGTTGTGTAAAAGTCTATTGGGCAAGATCCTGAATCAGATAGGGTGGCAGGTTTGTAGGATGAGTGGTGTTAAATTTAGCGTAAGCGCCAACAAAACCGACGCACTATTCGTTAGAGAGCGAATAAATAACAATAGGAACGAAAAACCAACTTTACTAATTGTAGATGCACAAAGTGTAAAAAATAGAGATACAGCAGGAGTCAAAGGATATGATGCGGGAAAAAAGGATCTGGAATAAAGCATCACATACTAGTTGATAAGTAGGTGACCATAATTATCTTAACAAAATTTTCGCTCAAGATTTTTTGACCTTTGGTGTTACTGCTCTGATTGCATAGAGGTCTATTCGGTCAGAGTAGTAGTACCAAAGGGCGGAAAATATTGAGTGAAAATGTTAATATAATTATGGTCACCTACTTAAGGTAACGCGTACGAAATAACGCCCCTAAGGGATGATTATAGTGATTGAATTTGTCAATAGACTGATTCAATCACTTTTCTAAATACACAAAATCAGATTGAACAAACAGCTCTATCATCATCTTTCAGCTCTGTAACAGGCCAAGCAGAAATAACTGATTGTACCAATGTTGCCAAGGGTATTGCAAAAAACACCCCCCAAAACCCCCAGACACCACCAAAAACAAGTATTGCAACAATAATAGCAATGGGATGCAAGTTAACCACCTCGGAAAACAATAATGGCACTAAAATATTGCCATCCAAAGCTTGAATAACAAAAAATGCCGCCATTAGATAGACAAACTCATTACTCGCCCCCCATTGGAAAAAGGCAATAATAACGACGGGAAATGTGACAACAACAACCCCAACATAAGGAATGATCACGGACAATCCTACCAACACACCCAACAACATTGCGTACTGCAATCCCATATAAGCAAATGTCATGAATGTGATTGACCAAACCACCAAAACTTCCCAAAATTTACCTCGAATATAATTTCCAATCTGAACATCAACTTCTTTCCAAACCTTTTGTGCCAAAAACCGTTCCTTAGGAAAAAAAGTTGTCATCCAATGAACGATTCTGTCTTTGTCTTTCAAAAAGAAAAAAACCAAAATAGGTAACAACACCACAAAAACTAAAGCCATGATACTGCCAAGAAATATTGAGTCTGAAGCAGAAAACAATTGCTGCCCCATAGCTCCAAGGTGCTCCTGAATTTTACTCATTATTTGTGCAATTTGCTCCTCCGTCACATAGTCTGGGTACAACTCAGGTAACTGAGACATGGCATTTTGCCCTGTTGAAATCATTTCTGGAATTTGTTGAATTAATTGACTGAGCTGTCGGTATAATCTGGGAATTAAAGCAACGATGATAAAAGTTAGAAAAGTCAAAAAAGACAAGAAAACGATCATGACAGCCAATAATCTTGGCACTCGCTTTCTTTCAAAAGCACGTACAATACCTTCTAACAAATAGGCAATCACAACACCAGCAATAACAGGTGCCAGAATGTCGCCCATAAAAATAATAACCGTAAAAACAAAGGTCAATAAAACAATTAAAAAGACAACCTGAGGATTAGAAAAATACCGATTAAACCAGCCACAAATCAACTCCATAATTCACCTTTCACTCTCATGTTCCTGCTTTAATTTTTGATACTTTTCTTCAAATGCCATCTCTAATTCATCAATCACATCAGGAGCTTTCTTGCCTTTCAACATATGCTGCATCATTAAGTCAGAAGTGGTATTCATCAAACTATCTCTATCAACCATATGGTAACTGGCTGACAATCTTTTTATTGCATTGATCACTGATTCTTTCTCGGGTCTTTCTATCAATGTTATCTCAGGCAAAGCTTCTTTAACATCATCAACCGATTCAGTATTGGAAACAATGAATTGTGCGAATAAAAATAATGTTTTTTTATCCTCATCAGCTAATTGATCAAACAGTAAACCTAAGTTTTTTTTATTGCATTGCATTGGCTAAAATCTAGTTTGGTTGATTTTCTTCACAATAGACACGGGCAAACTCAAGTAACTCATCCATCACTCTTTGTCTAAATTTCTGTTTTTGATGCACAAAAGAAAATGGCCGTTCTAAAATAGGATCCAATGGCACGGCAACCAATGTTCCTAAACGTAATTCTTTTTGTATTGTTGCTTTTGAAATAATAGAAATGCCCATGCCTGCTTCAACAGCACCTTTAACAGACTCAGGACTACCCAGTTCCATACTGATATTCAAACCATAACCATCAAAATCAAGATCTTTCACATAACTATTAATGACATCTCGGGTTCCAGAACCTTCTTCCCGACAGATAAATGGAAAAGAAAGCAACTCATTCAATCTGACAGAATCATGATTTGCGATAACATGATCTGGCGTTGCTATAGCGACCAATTGATCCATCTTACATTTTTCAACCATTAAATTTTTATTATTAACAGGAGATTCAACCACGCCAAGGTCAATGATATTACTTTCAACCATGCTGACAATGCCATCGGAATTAGATACTTTTAAGTGAATATCAACTTCTGAATATTTAGATTTAAAATCACCTAATAATGCTGGCAACATGTATTCAGCAATCGTTGTGCTGGCACCAATTGTCAACACTCCACTGATATCTCCAGTCATTTCACGAACAGAATTATCCATTTCATTGTATAATTCAAAAATTCGATCTGAATATTCAAAAACCCGATAGCCAGCTTCGGTTAAATTAATTCTATTATGAGTACGATCAAATAATCGTGTATTAAAAAAATCTTCCAGTTGCCTAACTTGAAAGGTCACAGCAGGTTGTGTCATATGCAGTGTTTCTGCTGCTTTAGTAAAACTCAATAATTTGGCAACGGTATGAAATACCTGTAGTCTGCGATCTGACATATTTCCTCAACTTTTCATTAAACATTATCTATGATGATGCGGATAATACATCTAAATAAAAAAGATTTCACTAATATAAATATTTTTTTGCTAGAAATAGTTATTTTTTATCATCGCTATAATCAGACGAAGTGATTTTTATTTTTGATATTTTTAAACCTATACCTGAATCCGAAAGTTTAATTTATAAAAACTGCTGTAATCACCTGATATTACGATAAAAACATGAAAAATTATGGTAAAATAAGCATCATCAAATTGGTGAGTTCATTATTTTCAGAAAAATT
>Ga0233443_1002094_pt1 | contig 15857 bp, 11 predicted proteins | sample SI_123_September_2_FD_182784 | JGI IMG/M metagenome (GOLD analysis project Ga0233443, IMG submission 182784) | Seawater microbial communities from Saanich Inlet, British Columbia, Canada - SI_123_September2016_200_MG | ecosystem: Environmental > Aquatic > Marine > Inlet | place: Canada: British... | reverse complement strand
TTTCGGATATGGTTAACTTTACATTATTCTGATACCTGGGCAGATCCAGGTAATCAGAACACACCTGCCGACTGGCAGAACTTATCCTCTGGCGCCTTAAAGGACAGCGTTTATCATTATACCCAAAGAGTTGTGAATATTATTGATCCGGACTATATCCAGATTGGCAACGAAATCAATGGTGGCATACTTTTTCCGTATGGACAGATCAGTTCCAATCCTGATCAGTTTTTTGAAATCCTGAAAACCGGAGTTCGGGCGGTTCGCGATGCTTCTTCAAAAGCCAAAATAATTATTCACTATGCCGGATTAAATAATCCATCGTATTTCTTTGGTGAAATCTCAACTCTTTCTTATGATTTTATTGGGATATCGTATTATCCTGCATGGCATGGCAGAAGCCTGGAGAACCTGAAGGCCCAGCTTGAGAGCCTTTATGAATCTTCAAAGAAACCAATCGTAATCGCAGAAACGGCATATCCGTTTACACTTGGTTGGAATGACTGGACCAATAATATCATTGGACTGGAAGAACATCTTGTCCCCGACTATGACGCTTCACCTGCAGGACAGAAAAAATTCATGAACAAGATCAGTGAAATCATGAAGGATTTGAACAAGGGAAAAGGATATTGTTATTGGGGTGCTGAATTAATCGCATTCGACGGACCAACTTCCTCCAACGGATCGCCATGGGAAAATCAGGCTCTATTCGATTTCGACAACAAAGCTTTGCCGGTTCTCGACGCATTCAGTCAGGACTAGTGAGAGACTTTTTTAATCAGGATGGATGTTTCAGAGGAGCTTTTCTGACCATATATAGTAATCTTTGAACCAATCTCCCGGATCAGGTTCCGACTCATACAAGCCATACAATGCACCTCCGCTTCCTGTGAGTGATGCGTAGACTGCTCCTGACAGATAGAAATCTTCCTTAATCTTCCTTAACAGGGGATGACTCGTAAACAAACCTGACTCAAAATTATTATTTATAAGGTGCTTCCAGTCATTGACAGGATTATTGATTCGTTCTTTGAGCGATGTTTCGGGAGGTCCGACATGAACACAGGAATAGGCTTCTGCTGTGCTAATAAGAATCTGCGGGAATACAAGTACAAGATGATAGCCACTGAGATTCATCCGGATTGGCTCCAATTGCTCTCCTCTCCCACTTGAAAGAGCCGGCTTGTTTTTCACGAAAAAGGCGCAATCACTACCAATACATGAAGCATATTCCTCCAGTTTTCCATCCTCAATATTGAGTTTGAATTTGGTATTGAGTATTTTCAACATAAAGACTGCATCCGCAGAACCACCTCCTAAACCTGCCCCGAAGGGAATGTTCTTATGCAAATGAACTATGACAGGTGGTAGATAATAATCTCTCTTCAACAATGCATAAGCTTTGTAAATTAAATTATTCTCACTGACTACATCCAGGCTGATTCCGCTTGTAGTCAAACTAATATCATCTTTTCCCCCGGAACTTTCATGCACTTCCAATGCATCGCATATCCCGATTGGAAACATAACTGTTTCAATATTATGATATCCATCGGATCGTTTTCCAAAAATGTTCAATCCAATATTAATCTTTGCGTTGGGAAATAGAATCATGCCGATGCTTTCAGTAAAATAATCAAAAATAGGGTATTATAGCGAAAGGTTAAATGAAAATTAATTCCTGAAACAAATTTGTAAAAAATTGCCCCTGTAAGCTCATCAATTTGATGATGATTGTCAGACAGTGTTATTTAACACAAGCAGCCTCGCTATATCTTGCTGATTTATTGATATTTATATTTTATTATTTTTACCATATTTTTAATCAAAAAGAATTTCAGCATATATAAAAACTATAAATTTGCCCCTGAAATATAAACACAAAACTTGTTATAACGCTTTAAAGGAGTTAAGCTATGGATACAAAAGTAAAAGAGTTCATGGATAAGGTAATCGCCAAAAACCCAGGCGAAAGTGAATTTATCCAGGCAGTTCAGGAAGTAGTTGAAAAACTGATCCCATTCGTTGAAGAGAATCCTCGTTACAAGGACAACAAGATTCTTGAAAAAATGGTTGAACCTGAGCGTGTAATTATGTTTAGAGTACCCTGGATCGACGATCAGGGTGAAGTTCAAATCAACAGAGGATTCCGCGTTGAGTTTAACAGTGCAATCGGGCCATATAAAGGTGGTTTAAGATTTCACCCTAGCGTAACTCTTGGCGGCCTTAAGTTCTTAGGTTTCGAACAGGTATTTAAAAACTCTCTTACTACATTGCCAATGGGCGGTGGTAAAGGTGGTTCTGACTTCAATCCAAAGGGAAAAAGTGATAATGAAATAATGCGTTTCTGTCAAAGTTTTATGACTGAACTTGCCCGTCACATTGGACCAAACACAGATGTTCCTGCTGGCGATATAGGCGTTGGTGGACGCGAGATTGGATTCTTGTTCGGTCAGTACAAAAGAATCAGAAATGAGTTCACTGGTGTTTTAACCGGTAAAGGAATGGAATGGGGTGGTTCAAAACTTCGTCCGGAAGCAACAGGTTTTGGTGCTGTTTATTATGTGGTAGAAATGCTCAAAACAATGGGCCAGACCATTAAGGGTAAAACAGTTTCATTGTCAGGCTTCGGTAATGTAACCTGGGGTGCTGCTCTTAAGTGCGAAGAGTTAGGTGCAAAGGTAGTTACTATTTCAGGTCCTGATGGATATGTATACGATCCAAATGGTATCACCGGAGAGAAAGTTGAGTATTTGCTGGAGCTTCGTGCTTCGAACAACGATATAGTTGAACCTTATGTTCAGGAATTCGATGGTGCTACATTCTTCCCTGGAAAACGTCCGTGGGATGTTAAGGTTGACATCGCCATTCCTTGTGCTATTCAGAATGAAATGAATGAAGCGGAAGCAAAGCAGCTAATCGATACAGGATGTAAAATTATTGCTGAAGCATCTAACATGGGTTGTGAAGCTGAAGTTGCACCATTGTGTTACGAAGCAGGCATTCTTTTTGGCCCTGGCAAAGCGGTTAATGCAGGTGGTGTTGCTGTTTCAGGTCTTGAAATGAGCCAGAACTCAATGCGTTTTAACTGGACTGCTGAAGAGGTAGATGAGAAATTAAAAACAATCATGAAGGATATTCACGATACCTGTGTGAAGTATGGACAGGATGGTGGCAAGATTGATTATGTAAAAGGTGCTAACGTTGGTGGTTTTGTGAAAGTTGCCGATGCTATGATTGCACAGGGACACGTATAATTATTATTCCTAATATATTATTCCTTAATGGCCCCTCCATTACCGGAGGGGCTTTCTTATGAAACCTTGTTTTATTTCAAAGAAGGCACGGCAAAGTTCAAAGTTCTGCATCTGTATTATATGATGCATCAGCTAAGGGAATAATACCTGGATGCCTGTTAAAGTCTAAACAGAATTTCAGATGTCAGGCATGCTTTGCCTCAGGAATTTTCCGAATTCAAAAATTACTTCTACAAAAATCTACCAGAAATGAGAGTTAGTGTACTTTTAATCCAGCGGATAATTGTATACCAACTTCAGATTGATAAAAGGTCCGTTATCAAACGGAGTACTTTTAATCAGTCGGTCGTCACCAATATTTACGAGCGGTAAACTAAGATCAACTTTTTGGTCATTTGCAAATTGATCATACTGCCTTCCCAAAGCCATACCGACCTTTGTTTCCAGATGGAAATTTTTACCTAAATGGTATCTTCCGTATAAGGCTAAATCAATGCTCTGCCTAACCAGGTAATCTCCATCATAAGTTTCGCCACCCAGTCTGTAAGAGGTAGTCAGGCCCAAATGGCTAAATCCCAGTTCCAGCCGATCACTATACTTGTATTTGATTTTCATATAGATAGGCAACATACCAGCTACACTAACTTTTTCAGTAATATTCCAATCCAGATGAACTACAGGAATGAAATAATGACCAAAAAACTCAGCATTGTACATAAGTCCGTATCGCATCATTAAATCCTTGTTATAGCGATGCTCAAACATTGCTACCCCACCAAATTGCCAGGCAGTTTCAGATGACTTATTAAAATCGGACATATACCTGGGAATGAAAAAAAGCTGAAACTTATTTTTATCATTCAGTTTTCGTACAATTCCAGTCCTAAGTATGAAACCGTGTAAGTCAGCCGGATTAGCTATTGCGTCACCAAATTCATTGTTGCTTTCCAGCGAGAAATGATAATAATTGAAATTGTTGAAGAAAATTGTTTTATCTGATAACTCTATTGGAATGGTAGCCGCCACATGCTGCTGAACTTCGGTGGCTTTTTCACTATATGGCGCTTCATAGGACGATGGCCAGCCATAACCTCCTGAAACCGAAAACAGATCGATACTATTTTGAGCAAAACCGGAAACAGAAAAAACAAATGCGACAATAAGTAGATAAATTGCTTTCATCAGAATTAGTTTAAGAGTAATACTATTAGGATATAATGATTAGTATATCATAATTCAATAGCGGTGAATAATCTATCGGTACCGCTTCACTTTTCACAAACATACCACCTATTTATTTTGTTCATGGCATGAAACAAAAAAAAGAGCCCTAAAGGACTCTTTTTTAAATATATATTGAGCGTAATTTATTACTTAACAACCCATGTATTACCACTGTTCATCAGATCATCCATATTTTTGATCTTTGAAGTGGCCTGCACCGCCTCAATTTGCATATCCACCTTTTCGTCGTAGGTAGAATCCTCAACGGCACGTATCACCCCAAAGACAACCGGGAACTCAGGATGATTCATATTCACAAGCATCATGTGAATGAATGGATTCTTATCTTTCGCATCATGAACAAGGATATCATCTTCGGTATATCCACCTTCGCCAATGGTTACTACTTTCAGTCCTAGTCCGTCCTGAACAATGCCCATATTATTCTCTTTGCCAAAGATCATTTTCTCACCGTGGCGAACCACCAACTGGCGGTTTTCTTTTTCCGTACGATCGGTAATCGCTGCATAGAATTTATCGTTGTAGATAACGCAATTCTGCATCACCTCAACAACCGAGGTCCCTTTAAATTTGGCTGCCTCAACCAGAATCTTTGCAGTCAACTTCAGGTTACCATCTATGGAACGGGCAAAGAATTTACCCTGTGCGCCAATGACCAGTTCGCCCGGTTTAAACGGAGCTTCAACTGTGCCAAAGGGAGATGTTTTGGTAACTGCACCTTCCTGCGAGGTTGGTGAAAACTGGCCTTTGGTTAAACCATAAATCTCATTATTAAAAAGTACCAGATTCAGATCCACATTTCTTCTTATCTCATGGATAAAGTGGTTTCCACCAATTGCGAGGGCATCACCATCACCTGTTATCTGCCACACACATAAATCGGGATTTGCCACCTTTACACCAGAAGCTATTGCTCCTGCCCTTCCATGAATACTATGAAATCCATAGGTATTCATATAGTAAGGGAAACGCGATGAACATCCGATTCCGGAAACTACAGCAAACTTTTCTTTTGGAATTTCCAATTCTGCCATGGCTCTTTGAACCGCATTTAAAACAGCATGATCACCACAGCCCGGACACCACCTGACTTCCTGGTCGCTCTTAAAATCTTTCGGAGTTAATACCTGTAAACCTTCCATGACTATTTCTCCTCCAATATTTTAATAAAACCTTCTTTCAATTCCTGAACAGTAAATGGTAAGCCTTGTACCTTATTGATTTGTCTGTAGTCGTACTCCTGATGCTTCATGCGTAAATAACTTGCGAACTGCCCAAGATTAATTTCACAGACAACTCTTTTCCTGAATCTACCAAGTATGTCAGCTGTATTCTTTGGCAGTGGATTGATATAGTTAAAATGAGCGAGGCTAATATTATAACCTTCATCTCTTAGCTGATGAACAGCTGAAGTAAGGTGGCCATAGGTTCCACCCCAGCCTACAACAAGCAATTCACCTTCCTGATTTCCTTCGATTTCCAGGTCAGGAATAAAGTTTTCAATATTCTTAATTTTTTCTTCACGAATATCACTCATTACCTGATGATTCTCCGGCACATAGGATACTGTTCCTGTATTCTCCATCTTCTCCAAACCACCAATACGGTGTTCCTTGCCCGGTGTTCCCGGAATTGCCCAGTCGCGTACTAGTTTCTCTGCGTCTCTGGCATACGGCATATAGTCCTGATTATCATTAACACAAACTTTATGGCTTATGTCAGGCATATTGGCCATCTTTGGAATACGGAAAGGTTCTGAACCATTTGCCAGGAATCCATCGGTAAGTAAAATCACCGGAGTCATGTGTTCCAGGGCGATGCGCGATGCTTCATAAGCCCAGTCGAAACAATTGCTTGGTGAACTTGCTGCAACCACTGCCACAGGACTCTCTCCGTTACGGCCATAAAGCGCCTGCAAAAGATCGGACTGTTCTGTTTTTGTCGGAAGTCCTGTAGACGGCCCACCACGCTGAACATTTACAATGACCAATGGAAGTTCCGTAATGACAGCCAAACCTATCGCTTCCGATTTAAGTGCCAGACCGGGCCCTGATGTTGAAGTAGCCGCTAAATTACCGGCAAAACTAGCACCTATTGAGGTACAAATACCTGCAATTTCATCTTCAGCCTGAAACACTTTCACACCAAGATCTTTTCTTTCGGACAAGGCCTGAAGAATTTCTGTCGCCGGTGTTATTGGATAGGATCCTAAAAACAATGGTAGGTTTGCTTTCTCAGCTGCAGCAATCAAACCCCATGCTGTTGCCACGTTACCGCTAATGGTTCTGTAAGTCCCCTTTGGAATCGGAGCAGGATTCACCTTGTAAGAAGGTGTAAGTGCTTCTATGGTTTCTGCATAGTTGTAGCCCGCACTCAATACTTTTTTATTGGCGTCAACAACCTGTATGTTTTTTCTAAACTTCTTCTCAAAAAACTCTTCCGAATGCTTCAATGGACGATCGAACAGCCAATAAACCATTCCCAAAGCAAACATATTCTTACTTCTTAAAACACTCTTATTATCCATACCAAGATCCTTTAAACTTTCCTTGGTCAGATTTGAAATAGGTGCTTCTATGATATTGTAATCCGTTAACTTATCTTCTGTAATTGGATCGTTGGTTTCGAATCCGGCTTTACGCAGATTCTTCTCGGTAAAATTATCAATATCAACAATGATGGTTCCACCCTTCTTGGTCCACTTTGCCGATGCTTTTAAAGCTGCAGGATTCATGGCTACCAAAACATCAGCATAATCACCAGGTGTGTTAACCTTGCTATGGCCGAAGTGTACCTGAAAACCTGAAACACCACCAACAGTTCCCTGAGGTGCCCTAATCTCTGCCGGATAATCGGGAAAAGTCGCCACATCGTTTCCAATCAACGCCGACGTGTCAGAGAACAATGTACCCGTAAGCTGCATTCCGTCACCGGAATCACCAGAAAATCTGATTACTACCTGTTCCAGCTCGATAACGCTTGTTTTTTGTGTCATAATTTATGTAAGATTTCTAAAGGAATTTAGTAAGGCTTATTATTGTATAATCTGTGGTCCAATTCATACATTCATAATTATGCATCAAAATTAAATACTTTATACTAACTGATGCCTAAAACAGGCGAAAAAATTAAAAAAAAGTGACGAATACCATCATAAGTCATCTGATTGTGTATCTGCGCTTTACATATGACGCATTTTATTTATACTAATTCTATATTAACATATCAACATATATGATTTTATATGTTTATTGAATGATTCTGCCTGACAGGTCTTACAAAGTTGGTTCCTTCATAGAATACATCGTGACACGCACCATGTCTTACTGCCTGATTTTCTTGCAGTTGCCGGGATTAAATAAGAGGATTAAAAGGGTAATATCAGGCCCTGTAATGATCGCATTCAAAGTTTTACTACCATGCTTGAGAAAACTGTATTCGAATTTATCAACTCAAGAAAATACAAACCAGGGCTTAAACTTTTCATGGAAACAGATTTTCTGTAGAGATGATTCCGTTCATAAACCAATTTTCCCTCCATATCGAAAATCCGGACCAAAGAGTTCTCTCCAACAGATTGCGGAAAATAGATAAGGTCGTAAGTGGGATTGGGATAAAGCATTAAATCACTGCTTTCCTCCAGCTGATTATTGGCCTCAAGGAGACACAGGTCGGTAAAATAAGCATTGTGGCTTCCAGCTGTGTCAAGATAGAATACGCTTGATGTTGGAAATGGCAATGTCCAGACACATATTTCTGTTAACGAAGGCATTGCACCAAGTACAATATTCTCAAGGAACACATTTTTAGCGATATCAATGGCAACAATCGGATTGAAGCCGATATTCTCAGTTCCCACGTATAGCGAAACAAGATTGGCATTTTCACTCAGATCCAGATCTGTGATCTCATTACCACGGCACAGCAGTGTTTCAAGAAAAATATTATTGGTAACATCGAGTGAGGACAAATCATTATCATCGCAATCGAGATAGCCCAAAAACTCATTATTAGTTACGTTCACGGTGCTTAGAAAATTGGAGGAACAATCCAGCCAATCCAAACGGTAACATAGATTCACATCGATAAGGGATAATTGATTTGCAGGGCAGCTCAGGCTCACTAAACCTGGATTGAGGATTATGCTGGTAAGTTCATTGTGTCCGGCAGTTACATTACTCAACGAATCGCAGGAGAATAAATCAAGTGTCGCAATACGATTATGGGCGCAATGAAGACCTTTTAATGAATTGATGCTGCTAACCGAAAGACTGAGTAAATCGTTATTGCTGCATACAAGTACAGATATGAGCGAATTAGACGATAGATCTATGGAACCCAGATCGTTGTGCTGAAAATCCAATAAATCTAAATGATTACAGGATGAAAGGTCCAGATTTGTGAGAAGATTATACTGGCAATACAGATCGCGAAGCATTGTACATCCCGTGAGATTTATATTCATCAAAAGATTATCGCGGCAATGCAAACTTTCCAGCAATACATTCAGGGAAAGATCCAGCGATGTGATCTCATTGTAACTGCAATCCAATGTTTCAAGGTTCAGGTTGGATGCAAGGTTTAAGGAGCTAAGCAGGTTTTGACTACAATGCAAACTTTTTATCAGGGTGATGGTTGAAAGAGGGAGTGTGTCGATTAAGTTTTGATTGCACTCCAGGCTTATGAGGTATGTAAACGCTTCAATACCTGTCATATCAGCAATACCCAAATTGTTCAGGCTAAGAGTTGTAAGCGTCTGGGCCTCGGAATGGCTGATCTCCAGATCACCATTCAGGTCGCAGATTGGAATCAGAGCCGACTTAAGATTGACATCCGGAATGGATACAATCTGGGCAGTGCTTAAAATCGACAAAATCAAAAACAGGTTTAACAGAATAATGTGTTTCATAGTTGTTGGTTGATTGATTGACACACAATAGCTATTGTTTCAATATTCCAATAAAGGTAAGGATAATTTGCCCTACATATGATTCCTTTTTCGGATACTCTGAACCCGGCTTGTTAAAAATTCGTCAAATTGATCAACTGTTGCCCGCTTCGATTGTTACGAGCCAAAGATTAATCTTTACTTTTACCAAAAATCTGAAGAATGGCTTTGATCAAGGAACTTTTCAATACAACACCGAAATATGGTAATAACTGTTTTCTTGCTGAAACGGCAACCATCATAGGTAAGGTTACCATGGGAGATGATTGCAGTATTTGGTACGGTGCGGTACTTCGGGGAGATGTTCACTATATTCAAATTGGCAACAATGTGAACATCCAGGATAATGCTACCATCCACGCTACTTACGAAAAGTCACCAACCAATATTGGAAACAATGTTTCCATTGCACACAATGCTGTTGTACATGGGTGTACCATCCATGACAATGTACTCATCGGAATTGGTGCCATAATTTTGGACGATGCAGTAATAGAAAGCAATGCAATAATTGCCGCCGGATCGGTAGTAACCAAAGGAACCATTGTTGAATCGGGAAGTGTATACGCGGGAGCTCCGGCCAAAAAGATAAAAAGTCTGAGCCCGGAACTTCTTGAAGGAGAGATTAACAGAATAGCCAACTCCTATGCAAAATATGCAGACTGGTATAAATAAGATTCGTAAATTTGACCCAACATCACTTACTCGTATAGAATGACTAAATATAAATTGATTACTGCGCTAATACTGATTCTTGCATTTTCAGCGAACGCTCAGCATGAGCATTTTGTATGCAAAGATATGCATGGCCTGATGGAGATGGAGAAGCATCACGGTGAATCGATCATGAAATTTGTAGCCAATCCGCTGACTCAAAATTACGATCTAAGGTATCATCGCTTCGAATGGCTGATTGATCCGGCACAACTCTATATAAGCGGTGAAATAACCACTTATTTTGTACCGCTGGTTGCGAACTTTCAACAGATCTATTTTGATATGAACAGCAATCTTTCCATCAACAGTGTTCAAAGAAATGGCCAAAACCTTCTTTATTCACAACAGTCGGGCGACATACTTGTAGTGGACTTTCCGACAGCATTAAGCGTCGGCCAGCTCGACAGCATTGTAATTAATTACCAGGGAGCACCTTCCGGAAGTGGATTTGGAGCCTTTGCCAATGGAAATCATAATGGGACACCGGTTCTCTGGACGCTCTCTGAGCCTTATGGAGCCAAAGAGTGGTGGCCTTGCAAACAGGATCTGAACGATAAAATCGATTCCATTGATATTTTTGTAACCACCCCAATGGCATACAAAGCAGCATCTAACGGAATATTGTACAGCGAAACCACCATTGGTAGTTCTACCAAATACCATTGGAAGCATCGCTATCCTATCCCGGCATATCTGGTAGCAATTGCCGTAACCAACTACTCGGTGTATTCCGATTATGTTCCGGTTCCTAATGCGAGTTCTGTTGAGGTATTAAATTATGTATATCCGGAACAGGCAGCGGCGGCCCAAACGCAGACAAGCGACATTATTGAGATCATGCAGCTGTTCAACAATCTTTTTGGTTTATATCCATTTGCCGATGAGAAATATGGCCACGCCCAGTTTGGCTGGGGAGGTGGAATGGAACACCAAACCATGAGTTTCATGGGTGGATTTTCCTATGGATTACAGGCTCACGAATTGGCCCATCAGTGGTTTGGTGATAAAATTACTTGTGGAAGCTGGAAAGACATCTGGCTCAACGAAGGTTTTGCTACCTATCTTACCGGATTAACCAGGGAGCATTTGGGCAGTCAACTTGATTGGATGAACTGGAAAGAAAATCAGATTACAACCATTTGTAGTCAGCCGGATGGATCCGTTTGGGTGGATGACACAACCAGCGTTGGGAGAATATTCAGCGGCCGATTGAGCTATGCAAAAGGCTCAATGCTATTGCACATGCTTCGCTGGGTTGTTGGCGACGATGACTTCTATCTGGCCATCAACAACTATCAAAACGATCCAAATCTGGCTTTTTCATACGCACACACCGCAAACCTGCAGGCTCATCTTGAAGCTCAAAGCGGTTTGTCCTTAACTGAATTTTTCAATGACTGGTTTTATGGGGAAGGTTACCCAAGTTATGATATCTCTACGGTGGTAAATGGAAACCAACTGGATATTACAGTGTATCAAATTGCATCCGATCCGTCTGTTTCATTTTTTGAAATGCCGCTCCCAATTTATGTTTCCGGACAAGGAATGGACTCCACACTCAGGCTTGACCACACCTTTTCCGGGCAAACTTTTCAAGTTACTTTACCATTCCAGGTTGACTCTGTTGCTTTTGATCCTGAACTATGGATCATTTCAAATAACAATACTCAGGGATTATTGGTAGGTGTCGAACCCGTCTACAAGGAGGCCTTCATAGAAACCTACCCTAATCCGGCAAGTACTCATCTGAATGTTGAATCTTCTGAAGCGATTCAAACAATAGAGCTGTTTGATAATCTGGGAGTAATGGTTATGAGTTCAAGTCCTGACATAAACAGGATCAGAATAGACATCGATCATCTCAGTTCAGGAATTTACTCTGTTAGAATAGCCTGTAGTGATCAAATAATAGTAAGGCAGATCATAAAAAAATAGCTTCTTGTAGAAAATAACTATTTTGTGAGAAATATTCCGAAAGTATGATTATTTCTCTCAAGCACTTATGTACAGTCTTCGCCCTTCTCATCGCGGGAATGAGCGCCATATCTCAGCAATTCATAGTTGATCCTTACCTTCAGAATGCCGGGCCGGATCGGATTAGCATTATGTGGGAATATGATAAAACAGACTCGACACATATTGAATGGGGAGCAAGTACACAACTTGGAAATACTATAATTGGCCAGGCCCAGGCTAACGCTGCCAATTACATTCATACCGTTACGATTACCGGTTTACAGGCCAACACAAGGTACTTTTATAAAGTGGTAGGTGCTGGATTTGCTACTGACATTCTGAATTTCAAAACTCCGGCGGAACAGGCAGCAGAGCAGTCCACCATTGTTGCAGCCATTAGTGATGTGCAACATGACTGGAATAATCCGGATGTTTTTCACAAAGTTGTACACGATGGTATCATCAAATACTTTGAAGATCATTACAGCGCCCAGATCAACGAGCACCTTAGCATGGTTTTAATTGCAGGCGATCTGGTTGATAATGGTAACAATTATGATCAATGGAAAAATACTTTTTTTGATGAGGCGGTACCACTTTTTGCCTATGTTCCTCTGTATCCTGTTTTGGGGAATCATGAGCAAAACTCGGCTCATTATTTTAACTATTTCAATCTTCCTTCAAACGGGAATCCAAGCTACAATGAACATTGGTGGACCAAAGTTCAATCGAATATCCGATTTATCGGATTAAATTCTAATCCGGGTTTTGATATTCAGGATCAGTTGGATTGGTTACAGACTGTTTTGGATTCTACCTGTACAGATACGAATATTGATTTTGTTTTCGCCGAGCTACATCATCCTCATAAATCAGAACTTTGGCTTGCCGGAGAATCTAATTTCACCACACAGGTAGTTGGAATAATAGAGAATTTCAGCACCACATGTGGCAAACCCAGTATCCATTTTTTCGGCCATACGCATGGATATTCCAGGGGGCAATCCAGAGATCACAGTCATTTAATGGTCAATGTTGCCACTGCAGGTGGAAATATCGACTACTGGGGAGAATATGCTCAGCAGGACTATGACGAATTCAATATCTCTCAGGACGAATATGGTTTTGTACTTATTGAAGTGCAGGCTGGAAACAATCCCGAATTTGTACTAAAGAGGTTTAGCCTTGGTGATGAATTCAATTCAAAAAATAATTCTCTGGAAGACAGCATCCAAATCAGAATCAACAATCTTAAACCAGATATCCCGACAGGACTTTTCCCCAATATGCAGGATTCGGTAAATCCTAATTGCTTATACCTTAAAGCATCTCCATTCTTCGATTCTGATGATGACGAGCATGGAGCAAGCCAGTGGCAGATTTCAAATTCCTGTGGAGATTTCTCAAATCCGGTTATGGACAGTTGGAAGCAATATGAAAACTGGTATTTCGAAACAGATCTGCAGGCGACGGATGATCTTAGCGACGAAAAAGCCGTTCAATTGCTTGCGAACAATAGCTATTGCTGGAGAGTTCGCTATCGGGATAAGTCACTTGCATGGAGTGAGTGGTCGGCACCACTTAGTTTTAACACTTTAAGTTCTTCGCTCACCGATAATCTGCTACTCAATCCCGGAGCGGAACTTGACACACTTGAATGGATTGTTGAAACGGGTGCGCTAGAAGCACTTGAAGATGGGGAATGTGCCGGAATCTCACCACATACGGGCCAGCAATATTTTGCCGTTGGCGCTTTATGTGTTGAATTTGAGTTTGCATCTGCCTACCAGCTGGTTGATGTAAGCAATTACGCCAATACAATTAATGATGGATCAACCCTTGTGCATTATGGTGCTTATTTAGCCAATTACAATGGAAACGATATGCCATCTTTTGCCCTTGAGTTCTATGACGATACGAATGGATTAATAGCAGGTACGGATACTACCACACATCAAAACAGCACCTGGACGCTAAAGAGCATTGTCAGATCGATACCTGTTGGAACAAAGGCCATTAAGTTCATCATAATGGGAACCAGGTTTGCCGGTTTTGATAATGACAGCTACTTCGATGATCTTTATTTGCATTTAGATCTGGATGCAGATTCCTGCAGCCATTTTAATGATACCGTTTCCGGATTCGAAAACGGCCTTATTCGATCTAAACATCTTGAATTGTATCCAAATCCTTTTTCTGAATCTGCCATTCTGAACATACCTTATACCTCTTACAAGAATTTGCAGGTCAGAATCTTTAACACGAACGGAGAGTTACTCAGGTTTTATGATCAGGTTGATGCACCTGTTTTTACTTTTCGCAAAGATGATTTAAGCAATGGGCTTTATCTCTTACAATTATGGAACGAGCATAATATTTTGGATCAGATAAAATTCATTGTTCGGGAGTAGCAGATCTTCACAGGGGAAATCAGGTAAGAGGATCAGCATCAATTTCTAATCAGTAACAATAGTTGGTGTAGAAGCCCTAAATTTATTTCTCTGCTTACTTTCTATCATTAAAAGAAACCAGCGCAAGCTAAGCATGAAGACCAATTAAATCAATCTTCCGAATATAGGAAAATAAGTCGGGTTTGGGTAGAAGGCCCAATGGATAGAATGGTTAGAACTAAAAGGTCCTAAGCTGACTTATAAATGATCAGCTTCGATATGAATAAGAACTATCGCATCCGGAATAAGATAAAAAAGTTCGTTCTGAAATGTAGGATTGTAATCCAGCGAAACGTTTATTACCCTTCAGAAGAATTAGAAACGATATCCAGTAAAGCATTTATTATCCCCCAGAAAATGGTCCTAATCATCAATTCTAATATTTTTCTCTACATTTTGGAAGTAAGGATTGGAGATTAGCTAAAATACTGTTCAGCTTTAGCTAATGTCAAACACTTCTTCAACTCATCGGAAGATACTCTTCATCAATTGCAAAAAATAGATAGTCCGATGCAATACATGCATATAAATTACCTACGGTTAAAACCCGGAGCAAATAATATTGTCCCTTAGCCAGTGGGTGCAATACACTCAATATCCTTTGAATACGGAGGAACGAGCAAGGCAATCGCTAGAAAGAATGATCAAGAACAAACAAAAAGGGTAGCCATATGGCTACCCTTACAATTATGAATCGTTCAGTATTAATTAATACCTGTTACGTTTTCTGTAATGTGTGTGGAGTAATTCGTGTGCTTTGTGTCCGTTAGGCTCACCCAAATACTCTTTGTACAAGCTCAGTACTTCTTCGTTTTCGTGTGACTTACGTTTTTGTTTACCAGCATCTTCTTCGTAGATAGCAGCAATACGCTTCTTACGAATCTCATCATTGGTAGGAATTGGCTGGCCGCCGCCACCAATGCATCCACCAGGACAAGCCATCAGCTCAACAAAGTGATAAGGTGATTCACCTGCCGCCACCTGATCCATGATGATTCTGGCATTCTTCAATCCGTGTGCAACAGCCACATTCAGCTCAGCTCCTTCAAGGAATTTCCACTCATCAACACAACCTTCTACCTTTATTGAGGCAGCCTTGATACCTTCGGTACCACGAACCGGTGTAATGTTCAATCCTTCGAAAGGAACCGGACGACCTGTAACCAATTCGTATGCAGTACGCAGAGCAGCTTCCATAACTCCACCTGTAGCTCCAAATATTACTGCAGCACCTGTTGATTCACCCATGAAACTGTCGTAATTTGAATCCTCAAGATGCAC
>Ga0233443_1002092_pt1 | contig 15876 bp, 7 predicted proteins | sample SI_123_September_2_FD_182784 | JGI IMG/M metagenome (GOLD analysis project Ga0233443, IMG submission 182784) | Seawater microbial communities from Saanich Inlet, British Columbia, Canada - SI_123_September2016_200_MG | ecosystem: Environmental > Aquatic > Marine > Inlet | place: Canada: British... | reverse complement strand
CGCAACGTCATGAATTCGGTCCCAGCACAGGCTCCTTGGTCAATGCGGCAAAAGAACGTGATATTCCTTACCTGCGGCTCAACCGCTACAGTCTGGTTCAGTTTGGTCACGGAAAATATCAACGCAGAATTCAGGCAACGATCACCAGTGAAACAAGGCAAATTGCGGTCGGCATTGCCGGTGACAAAGAGGAAACTCACACTATTCTCTATGATCTTGGACTGCCTACAACTACTCAGCGGATTGCCTATAATGAAGAAGAAGCACTCCAGCAGGCGCATAAAATCGGCTTCCCGGTGGTTCTCAAACCATTAGACGGAAACCACGGACGAGGAGTTTCGGTCAATCTCACTAGTGATGAACAGGTAGTAGTAGCGTTTAATGAGGCTCAATCTCAAAGTACCAACAAAGCAACTATAGTTGAAAATTACGTGACGGGTCTCGACCATCGGATGCTGGTGGTTAATGGTGAACTGGTAGCGGTTTCCAAACGTGTTCCGGGACATGTAGTGGGTGACGGTAAAAATACAATTGAGGAACTTGTAGAAATAGTAAACAGTGATCCCCGCCGTGGAATTGGCCATGAAAAAGTACTAACCCGCCTCAAATTTGACGAACAGGCCGAGCGTCTGTTAAGTGAAGCAGATAAAACCCATGAAACTGTGTTGGCCAAAGATGAAATTTTTTATCTTTGTGCAGCAGGAAATCTTTCGATGGGAGGAACCGCGATTGACATGACTGATGTGGTTCACCCTGATAATCGTGAAATGGCGGTGCGGGCCATTAAGTCTATCGGACTGGATGTAGGCGGAGTTGATTTTCTGACAGATGACATCACTCAATCCTACAAGGATATCGGTGGGGCAATTGTTGAGGTGAATGCTGCACCGGGATTCCGGATGCACGTTGCTCCGAGTGAAGGCAAGCCGCGTGATGTTGCGGCCTCGGTGATGGATATGCTTTTTCCTCCCGGTACTCCAAGTCAAATTCCAATTGCCGGAATTACCGGAACGAATGGCAAGACGACAACTTCACGCATGCTTTCTCATATCCTGAAAACCAGTGGACATATTGTCGGTATGACCTCAACAGACGGTGTTTATATCGACGGACACCTGACTGTAAAAGGTGACATGACCGGGCCTGTTTCCGCGCAAATGGTGCTCCGTGATCCTTCAGTGGATGTGGCTGTAATGGAAGTCGCGCGCGGCGGCATGCTACGTACAGGAATTGGCTTTCGCAATTGTGATGTTGCCGCCTGCCTCAATGTTTCAGGTGATCATCTTGGACTTCGGGGAATAGATACTGTGGAGCAACTGGCTCGTATTAAGCGTATTCTCATTGAAATTGCCACTAATACCGCCGTGCTCAACGCAGACGATAACCTTTGTCTGGAAATGGCAAATCACACAAAAGCAGAAAATATCTGTTACATCACACTCGCAGACAATCATCCTCTGGTACGTGAACATATCCGCGCAGAAGGCAGAGCAGTTGTGCTGGAAAAAGGTCTCAATGGTGACATGATCACCATGTACGACAAGGGCTCGCATATACCTCTGCTCTGGACACACTTGATTCCTGCTACTCTGGAAGGAAAAGCGGTTCACAACGTACAAAACGCAATGTTCGCCGCAGCACTCGCTTACAGCATGGGGAAGCCGCTGGATGACATTCGTCATGGGCTGCGCACCTTTAATACTACATTCTTCCAGGCACCGGGGCGCATGAATATTTTTGATGAATATCCCTTCAAAGTTATTCTGGATTATGCACATAATGCTGCTGCCTTTAAAGGCATGTGCCATCTCGTTTCACGTCTGGAAACTCATGGAAAAAACATCTGTGTGATTTCCATGCCTGGAGACAGAAGGGATGAGGATGTTGTCGAGGTAGCAAAGATAGTCTCAGGAGTTTTTGATCATTTTATCTGTAAAGCAGATGATAATCGAAGGAAACGCGGCTACGATGAAATCCCACAAATGCTGCGTAAAACCCTGCTGGAAAACGGAGTCGCTGAAGAGAACATCGAAGTAATTGCTGACGAAGTTGAATCGATTCAACACGGTCTCTCAATGGCGGAACCTGGAGATTTACTGATGATCTTTGGTGACAACGTGACACGTTGCTGGAAACAAATCATCAACTTTAATCAGGATGAAGAACTCCTGTCGTCCGCAAAAACAACTCCGCCGATTGTTGAGGATTCAGCTGAATCCTTTGTCGAACCTTTTACTTTGGGCGCGGGACAAAGATTTATCCGGGATGAACGCGGAGTGCGGATTGATCAGATGCCAGTAAATGAAGAAGAAGCGGACTGAGAAAAAATCATCACATATTGCCTGGATCCTTGATGAAATTAACACTCGAAAGCAGCCGTCACTTAACCGGGCCAAATCTGTATTTCCATTCACCAGGAACAGTTCTGGATGTTGCTGTTGAAGGTGTTCCTGTAGATGAAATCGTACAGTGCTGGCAGGAAGAAGTTCAAAAACTGTTGGCAGCGACTGGCTGGGGGGAAACTCCATTGACTGTTAGAACCAGTTCTGCAGGTGCAAGTTTGGCTTTTTGCTCTTCAATGGATGCAGTTTATGCTGCAACTGAACTCAATGAAGCAGCATGGAACAGCACTGTCGCACGGCTTATTGGAGCAAGCCCTGAAAATTTCGAAAAAACAGTTTCAAAACTCAAAGCAAGTATTGAGCAGGAAAGTAATCCTGAACTGCTTAAACTAAGTGCTGCCGCAAACTCACACGGTATACAACTGTTGGCTGATGAAGAAACCGTAACTCTCGGTCTTGGAATTGGATCAAAAAGTTGGCCCGCCGATAAATTACCTGCCGCCGATGAAGTTGACTGGAACTCTCTCTGCAACATACCGCTTGCACTCATCACCGGAACCAACGGCAAATCTACTGTAGGACGTCTACTCGCTTCCATCGTCAAAGCTGCTGGAAATACTTCTGGACTGACCTCTACAGACTGGATTAAAGTTGGCGATGAAATTCTCGATGTTGGAGACTATTCCGGTCCTGGAGGAGCACGTGAGATTCTGCGGGATCAGCGCGTTGAGTTCGGCGTGCTGGAATCCGCACGCGGAGGAATGATGCGCAGAGGACTTGGTGTGACTGAGGCTCAGGCGGGAATAATCACCAATGTCGCAGAAGAACATCTGGGTGAATATGGTGTACGGAGTCTTGCCGATCTCATTGATGTCAAGTTCACGATTCTCCGTCCACTGGAGGTTTCCGGTGGTACATTGGTGCTCAATGCTGATGATTCCGGACTGGTTGAATATTCGAGAAAATTAAAACATCCCCTGTGCTGGTTCAGTCTTGATGCGAATTCTCCGATTTTGCTTAATCACCGGAAAAAGGGCGGTGCTGTTTGTTATGCTGATCAGGGAAAGATTTTTTATGCACAGGGAAATTCAGTAAATATTTTGCTGAATGTGAATGAAATACCATTCACTCTTAACGGTGCTGCCAGATACAATGTTGCCAATTCTCTGGGTGTCATTGCCCTGGCAAAAAACCTGGGGTTCGCAGATGAAATAATTGTGAAAGCACTCAAGGAATTTAAGGGTGACATTGACGATAATCCCGGCAGGGGCAATTATCTGACACTTCCTCTGCCTCCAGCAAACCGTTCTCAAGACTCTGACGTTGAGCAGAGCTTTCAGCTTTTGATTGATTTCGCGCATAACGCGCATGGACTCAGCGCGGTTTGTGAAACACTTGCTCTGCTTCCGGCAAATCGAAGACTCGTTGTAGCCGGTCATGTTGGAAGTCACAGTGATCAGGAAATCCGGGAGATGACACGTGTAATTGCTGAAATTCAACCGGTTTTTTTCTTAGTCCCTCAAATGAAGGATTATTTACGTGGGAGAAAGTCCGGTGAAATTTCTAAACTCGTACTTGATGAATTGCGTCTCATGGGATTTGCGGAAGAAAATATCGGTTCCACAGAAAGCTGCCTTGAAGCTGTGAAACTGGCAGTGCAGCGTGTAAAAGCAGGCGACCTACTGCTGCTCGTTGGACTGGTTGAGCGTGACAAAATTCTTGCTTTTCTAGAAGAACTTAAAAACTAGACTCCGGTTTTTATTTGGAAGAAAAAACTTCCGTAAACAGGTCCAGAGAGTTTCCCTAAAAATAGATCTCAATTACGCAAAGCTGAAGCTTCACGAACCTTGCGGAATCCAGCCTGCAGGAGTTTTTTTAATAACAGATGGGATCAGTCCGAGTGTGACTGTCATCAACAACACCATCGAGCCGCAGAGCATCAAGAGTCCGTCGTAGCGGCTCATGGCCTGTCCAAACCAACTCCACGAGTCACTCAAAAGTCCAAGCTCAAGTGCCTGCCCACTCAACACACCTGAAAGCCCTGTCCCGCCGCTGTAGAGTGTGAACCATAGTCCAGTTGCCAGTGATTTATTTTCCACTGGTATCAGCACAAGCGTTTCTGAAGTCATGGCAATGCTGGAAGCAGCTTGTACTAATCCAAATAAAATAGTCAAAACTCCAACGGTTATTTGAACTTCTCCGGGAAAAACATCACGCCAGAGGAATAAAAACAGAATTAAACCAAAGCCAAAATGACACCAGAGAAAAACATATTTTGTTCCGAATTTATCCACCATACGACCGCCTAAAAAAAATCCGGCTAAAGCGCCGACGACCAATAAATTTCCGATGAACACCATTTCGACTTTGCTCAAATGAAGTACATCTTTTTCAATTAAATTGAAAATTTGCGGACAGGCGCCGGTAAAAAGAGTCAACAAAAAACAATACGCGCAAAAGGATAAATATTCCGGAATCGCAAGTACTTTCAAAAATGATTTACGGAAAGTCTCTTTTTTGGGCAGAACTTTATCCAACTCAGGAATACGTTGATAATAAATCATCCGTAGCGCCATCAAGATCGTGATGACTACTATTACAGCCTGATACATTCCCAGTGTAGGATGCTGTTCCAAAATGTAAATAACCACCAAAGTGAAAATGATGCCAATCGATTGCCAGGTCAAACGTAAACGACCAAAAAACCGGCCCCGAATATTTTCAGGAATGATTGGATGAAGCAGGGCAAACCAGTTTCCGATAATTAAGGCGGAACCTGTACCAAAGACACCTGCACCCAGACTGACAACCAAAATCAGGTATCTCTCCGGAAAAACACCTGCAACTGCTATCAATAAAAATCCAATGATTGATAAAACCATGCCGAAATTCCCAATCAGTTTTTTCCCGTAAATATCTGACAAATAACTGAAGGGAATCATGAAGACAAATTGAGATAATGGCAGAAGCGCCAGCAGGATTAGAATAGTTGCGCTGGGAATACCCAAATAGGAGAAATAGGCGAGCAGCAATCCATTATTAAAAGAGAGGAATGACATCCCGCCCAAGGATGTCGTGATCAAAATCATGCGGATAGCGTATTTTGTCTCTGAATCAGTCATGATTTTCTTTAAATTATGTGATGCATGATGAAAAACCAATGCGTTCTTCTGACACTTCAGCTTTCATCAAGAATGGAATTATTTGCGTAACTTATTGTCCAGAGAGAGTTGTTTTTCCTCTGGACAAGCTAAACGCAGCAGGGCAATAGTTTTATATCTCAGCATAATAACTGAGTAAGGTGCCACTCTGAAAGCGGCCTTCAACCTTTTTGCTGGTAAAGAAAAAGGCGGTAGGTTTTGAAATGGGCAAATTGTTCACCGCTGGTACTTCCGGAAAGATATTTGCGGTGAGCCTGAGCGATTTTTTTGCGGAAGGCGAAACTGAACATCCTGGTAAAACGGGGGTAATTGCTTCTCATGTAATAGGCGACAATATTCCAGGTAGGCGCGATGACTTCCTGAATCAAATCCCGCATGATGTCAAGTGACGGTGCGGCTTCTTTGGTGAGATCAATATCAGTTAATTTAGTGAACGGTTGTTCGTCCATATATTTAAAGAAACGTTCAATTCGGTGTCCTCCACTGACAGGACTTTTACCGGGCACATCACGTTTAAAGAAATCACAGATAAGCAGGTATCCTTGCTTATTCAAAAATTTCTTTGTCTGCTCAATTGCTTCTTCCAACAACAGATACTGAAAACTTTCACTGCAGAGAATCAGGTCATATCGCTTTTCGGTCCTTACATCTTCGTAGCGGTTTTCAAAAATTTCTGCACGATCACCCAGCCGATTCCGGACATGTTTAGTCAAATTCGGACTTGGAGAAACACAATCCACACTATATCCTGCATCAAGCATTTTTTCCGCAAATTTTCCGGAACCACAACCGACATCCAAAATGGAACTGACTCCTGCAGGAATGTTTTTCAGCAGAAAATTCGCATAGTTTTCCTGCGCCTCAAAAACATTGGCTGGTTCTACCGTAAGTCCCTCCGGCCAGTAACCATAATGCAGATAGTCTGTTTTATAAAAATGTTTGGAAAACGCCAAACCTATGTCAAGACCAACTTCTTTTAATTCAACCTTGTGCATGAAAGTTTAGGTTGTCAGGGGTTTTAGGAAATCTAGGGTGTATAAGCGGGGAATGAGGTGCGAGGATCGAGAAGGTGAAAAACTCGAACCTCGCAATTGTTTCAGGCTTGTTCCATATATTCGATCAGATCGATCAAACGACAGGAATATCCCATTTCATTATCATACCAGGAAATCAGTTTGAAAAACTTATCGTTCAAAGCAATTCCGGCACCGGCATCAAAGATTGATGAGAAGGGGCTACCAATGAAATCGCTGGAAACCACATCATCTTCAGTGTAACCCAGAATTCCTTTTAGAGAGCCTTCCGAGGCAGTTTTCATGGCCGCGCAGATTTCTTCATAACTGGTAGACTTACTGAGTTTAACCGTCAGATCTACAACCGAAACGTTTGGAGTTGGTACTCGCAATGACATTCCGGTCAATTTACCCGCAATTTCCGGAATACAAAGCGCAACCGCCTTGGCTGCTCCGGTGGAAGCTGGAATAATATTTTGGGGACCGCCGCGTCCACCGCGCCAGTCTTTTTTAGAAGGTCCGTCAACAGTTGGTTGAGTTGAAGTCACAGAGTGAACGGTGGTCATCAAACCTTCTTCAATACCGTAATTGTCCAGGGCAACTTTCACAATCGGCGCAAGACAGTTAGTGGTACATGAAGCATTGGAGACTACATTGTCCGCACTTGGATCATATTTTTCGTTGTTGACTCCCATGACCAAAGTTTTAATTTCAGGAGATTTTGCGGGTGCGGAAATCACAACTTTTTTGGCACCTGCCTTCAAATGCTCTTCTGCTTTTTCACTAGTAGTGAACAAACCGGTTGATTCAATCACATAGTCAACATCCAATTTTGCCCAGGGCAAATCGGCAGGATTTCTTTCCGACATACACTCAATTTTATTACCGTCGACCATGATACCGTTTCCTTCTGCCTGAACGTCACCATCGAATTTTCCATGAGTCGAATCATATTTCAACAAATACGCGAGGTTGTCCGATGGTACAAGATCATTAATCGCGACGATATCAACATTTGGGTTTTTATTCGCGGCACGCACTACCATACGGCCAATGCGTCCAAAACCATTAATTGCAACTCGAATTGTCATAATTTCTCCTTTTTTTGTTTAATTAAGTAAAATATCTCCTGCTACCAGATTAGATTGTTCCGTCCATTTTGTCTAGTCTGGAATGTGTTGGAATACAGACTTTTTTGCTCAACCATTAGCGCGTTCCTTCACCACAATTTTTTCACCATCAGCCATTATCATGCGTGAGCACAAACTTGTAAACAGACCGTTTTCCACCACACCCGGAATCATGTTCAACCTCTGCTCCAACTGAACCGCATCTATGATCTGACGAAAACGGCAATCGATAATATAATTACCCTGATCAGTGAGTAAAGGCTGTCCCTGCTGGAGTCTTAAATCCGGACTTCCGCCAAGAGTTTCCAACTTATTAAAAATCACTTGCCAGCCAAACGGAATCACTTCAACAGGCAGGGGGAAACTTCCCAGCTGATTTACATATTTTTCACGGCTGACGATAATTATTTCTTCTCTTGAAGCAGAGGCAACAATTTTTTCCCTGAGTAAAGCTGCACCACCACCTTTTATCATATTTAAATCTGCATCAATTTCATCAGCTCCATCAATTGTGAGATCAATGTACATTGTCTCAGCGAAATCAATCAAAGGAATACCTTCTTCTTCTGCCTGTTTTTTGGTAACATCTGAGGTAGGAATACCTCTGATGGCCAGACCGTCACGTACCCTTTCACCAAGTTTTTTAACTGCAAACTCAGTAGTTGAACCTGTTCCAAGACCGACTATCATCCCGTCTTTCACATATTCTACTGCAGCTTCAGCGGCACGCTGTTTTTCTGAAATCATCCTAAAACCCTGGTTTCAGTTTTTTTATTAATGGTGAGGATAGAACGCAAATCTTGAAAAGAATCCGGAAAGCATGGTCGTCCGGAAGAATTGAGGATGGTACCGGTTATTCTTGCACTGATGATCAGCGTATCTTCTGGCAGGCACCGGATTTCCTGCCTGAAAATGAACTTTATTTTGGAGAGAGAAGCTAATTCCAGATTTACCACAAAGTCATTTCTGCTTTGCAGTGAACTGCGATATTCTATTTCAGCCTTCGTAATTACAGGGCTGTAACCGCGCTCGACCAAATTCTCCATACTGACACCGTTTGTCTCCAAAAACAAGTGGCGTGCGTGTTCAAGATAGTTCTGATAAACAGCATTATTTATCACTCCAAAACGGTCCAGTTCATAATCCCGGACCGTCATTTTATGTGTGAAGTGAAGAGTTTCTATGTCTGGAAGCATCCTTAACTCCGAACATGTCTGCTAATAATTATGCTGCTTCCGGAACTGATTCTTCAAGAAGTACTTCTTCAGGTTTTTTATTTTCCTCTGCTTCCGCGATTGCCTTTTGCATTGCGGCCCTTGCTGCTTCGTCAGCGGCACGGCGCATTGCTTCCGGATCAATCGTGCCTTCTCCGAGATCATAATCAACACCACTGAAAGAATCAAAACCAGTTCCTGCAGGTATCAAGCGTCCGAGGATCACATTTTCTTTCAATCCACGGAAAGTGTCATGTTTTCCACCCAGAGACGCATCTGTCAGCACCTTTGTAGTATCCTGAAAAGAAGCAGCGGAAATGAACGAATCCGTACTCAAAGACGCTTTGGTAATACCAAGTAATTTTGGTTTTGAACGAACAGGACGACGTCCCTCTGCAACCAGTTCACGATTGACATGATTCATTTCTGTACGTGCTATTTCTTGACCCACGAGTAAACTTGAATCACCTGGATCTTCAATATATGCCTTGCGCAGCATTTGCCGTACAATCACTTCAATGTGTTTGTCATTGATGCCGACACCCTGTAGTCGATAAACTTGTTGAACTTCATCCACCAGATATTTCTGCAGGGCTTTTGAACCTTTAACTGCAAGAATGTCGTGCGGATTTGGGGACCCGTCAATCAGTGGATCTCCGGCACGGACATATTCTCCCATATGAACGGTAATATGTCTTCCGCGCGGAATCAAATATTCTTTTGAGTCACCTTTACCATCTTCTGGACGGATGCGGATTCTCTGCTTTTTCTTTACATCAGTGTCGAACTCTACTATCCCGTCAATCTCAGTGATAATAGCCTGATCTTTCGGAACACGTGCTTCAAAGAGTTCGGCAACTCTTGGAAGACCACCTGTAATATCCTTGTTCCTTGCAAGTTCCCTTGGAATTTTCGCAAGGACATCACCTGCATGTACCTCTAATCCATTTTCTACCATCAATTCAGATTTAATCGGTAAGGCAAATTCTGTTGGAGTATCATTTTCACGAATGATAGTCTTTTTCTTAGTGTTATGAATTGCAATCATAGGACGTTGCTCCAGACTTTGTGATTCATGAATTACTTTTCGTGAAACACCTGAGACTTCATCAACCTGCTCCTTGAAGGTTTCACCCTCACTGATATCATGAAAATGAACTATGCCTGTAGCATCTGTGAGAATAGGAATGGAGAAGGGGTCCCACTCAGCAATTAAATCACCCTGCTCAACAAATTCGCCTTCTTTTTTCAGCAGAGTTGCACCCATCGGTAAAGGACGTCTCTCACGTTCTCTTTCAGCTGCAAGGTCACCCAATTTATCAGTAGGAACATTTTTGTCTCCTTCAACTATTACTGCTTCTCCACGACGTCCGAGAATCACAAAATTTCCTTCACGGTTTTCTACTTCCTTCAGTTCACTGAAACGTAAAACACCGCTGAAACTTGCTTCCCATTTGTTCTGTTCCGCTAGTCTACTCGCAGTACCACCGATATGAAAGGTACGCATAGTGAGCTGAGTTCCAGGTTCACCAATACTTTGAGCGGCAATTACTCCTACAGCTTCACCCAAATTGATTAAACCGCCATGGCATAAATCACGACCATAACAAGCTCTGCAAACTCCGGTTTCTGTCATACAAGTCAAAGCAGAACGGATACGTACATTTTCAATCCTGGAGTTTTGGATTATATCTCTTTCTAACTCATTGATGAGTGTTCCTGCAGGAATCAAAATTTTATTTTCCGCATCCGGATCTATCACATCATCCAGTAAAACACGTCCTAATATCCGGTCACCAAGAGGTTCGATGATTTCTCCAGATTCAATCAGCGCAGTCATTTCAATCCCGTCCAGTGTTCCGCAATCATCTTCCAGAACTACACAATCCTGAGAGACATCAACTAAACGTCTGGTTAAATATCCCGAGTTTGCGGTTTTCAGAGCAGTATCAGCGAGACCTTTTCTGGCACCGTGAGTTGAAATGAAATATTCGAGAACGTTAAGTCCTTCACGGAAATTCGCGTGAATTGGAGTTTCAATAATTTCACCGGAAGGTTTGGCCATCAAACCACGCATCCCCGCCAACTGCTTCATCTGCTGGTTACTACCACGAGCTCCGGAATCAGCCATCATGAAAATTGAGTTTACTTTATGAACACCTTCTTCATCAATGATTTCTTCAGAAAGTCCGGATGACATTTTTTCAGCAATTTTTTCTGTCGTCCTTGCCCAAATATCAATCACCTGGTTGTAGCGTTCACCATCAGTAATTAAACCATCCTGGTGCTGCATGTTGATTTTGTTGACATCTCCCTGTGCTTTCTTCAGCTGTCCGGCCTTTTCTTTTGGAATCACCATGTCATCCATTCCAATTGAAAAACCAGCTTTAGTGGCATAGGTATAACCTAAGTTTTTAAGATCATCAAGCATCTTCACAGTTTTAACACTGCCTGCTTTACGATAAGACTCATCAACAAGTTCTGCCATTTGTTTTTTCTTGAGATGCACATTGACTGTTTCAAAAGGCACTTCTTTTGGAACAACCATAGAGAGCAAAACACGTCCAACTGTTGATTCAACAATTTGGCTACTCGTTGCTGTTGTTGAATTTTCATCAGTTTCAGATACCAAAACATCTGCTAAACGCACTTTTATGCTGGCCTGAAGATCAACTCGTCCATGCTCAAATGCAACGATAACTTCTCCACGGTTGGCGAAAATTTTACCTTCACCGAGGGCACCTTCACGTAGTCTGGTAATCCAATAAAGTCCAAGCACCATATCCTGAGTAGGTGTCATCACAGGCTTTCCGTTTGCAGGAGAGAGTACATTATTCGTGGACATCATCAAAATTTTTGCTTCCAGTTGAGCTTCCACAGAAAGTGGAACATGAACTGCCATCTGGTCACCGTCAAAGTCAGCGTTGAATGCAGTACAAACTAAAGGATGCAACTGAATGGCTTTTCCTTCTATCAAAACAGGTTCAAAGGCCTGTATACCAAGACGGTGCAGGGTTGGCGCACGGTTCAGCATAATAGGATGTTCACGAACGACTTCTTCCAGAATAGCCCAGACTTCAGGCGGATTTTCCTCTAGAACTTTCTTGGCGTTCTTAATCGTGTGAATTTCCTGATAATCAATCAATTTATGGAAAATAAAAGGCTTAAAAAGTTCTAAAGCCATTTTTTTAGGCAAGCCGCATTGATGAAGTTTTAATTCAGGACCGACCACAATCACGGTACGTCCGGAATAATCGACACGTTTACCAAGTAAATTTTGACGGAAACGACCCTGTTTTCCTTTGAGCATATCGCTGATTGACTTGAGAGGCCGTTTATTGGAACCAACCATCGGACGACCGCGACGGCCGTTATCAAAAAGTGCATCTACAGATTCCTGCAACATACGCTTTTCATTTTTTACAATAATTCCTGGTGCTCGCAATTCTATCAGACGTTTGAGTCGGTTGTTTCTATGAATTACACGGCGGTATAGATCATTGAGGTCACTGGTTGCAAAACGACCCCCTTCAAGCGGAACCAATGGTCGCAATTCAGGAGGCAGGACAGGTAAATTATCAATAATCATTGAGTCTACTGCATTTCCTGACTTCAACAGTTGACTGACGACTTTTAGTCTTTTTGAAATTCTTTTGCGGCGGGTTTCAGAGTTCACATCACGCATTTCAACCTGAAGTTCCTTTTCAAGCTCTTCTAATTGAATTCTGCGTAAAAGGATCTGTACTGCCTCTGCACCCATTCCCAATTTCAAATCAGGATGTTTCTCTTCCAATTCCCTGTACTGGTCTTCTTCTACCAGTTCGAGCACTTCCAGTTCAGAATCGCCAGGTTCGAGCACAATGTATGCGTCAAAATACAGCACACGCTCCAAATCCCTTAACATCATATCGAGGATGGTTGCAATTCTGCTTGGTACACCTTTAAGAAACCAAACGTGAGAAACAGGGCAAGACAGTTTGATATTCCCCATGCGGTCACGGCGTACCTTGGATTCTATAACTTCTACACCACATTTTTCGCAGGTTATCCCCCTGTGTTTCATACGTTTGTATTTTCCGCAAATACATTCATAATCATGCACAGGACCAAAAATTTTACCACAAAACAAACCGTCACGTTCCGGTTTAAATGTACGGTAATTGATGGTTTCTGAAGTTCTAACTTCTCCAAAAGACCAAGAAGTTACCTCATCGGAAGTGGCAATTTTGATCCGAACAGCGGAATAATTTTTCGGATTTTCTGCAATTTCAAACAAATCTCTGAGCGCCATGTTTAGTTGCTGGTTGGTTGGTTAATGGTTTATATTTTTCTATTAATTAAGCAGTAACTTCTTCCTTTATTTCTTCAGAAGGCTCTTCCGGAGCAGCAGTTTCTGTTTGCTGAGCAGGCATTTCGGCAACAACTTCTGCCTCCGAAATACTTTCTATTTCATCCAGAATATCTTCCTCGTCAGTTTCGTCTGATTTTTTAAGCAATTCAATATTCAAGCACAGGCTTTTCAGTTCACTGATCAGCACCTTGAACGATTCCGGAAGACCTGTTTCCAACTGATGACGACCTTTGACAATTGACTCATAAATCTTGTTACGTCCTAAGACATCATCAGACTTAACTGTCAGCAATTCCTGCAGAGTATAAGCGGCACCATAAGCTTCCAATGCCCAGACCTCCATCTCACCAAATCGTTGACCACCGAATTGAGCTTTACCGCCCAAAGGCTGCTGAGTGACCAAAGAGTACGGACCAATGGAACGTGCATGAATTTTTTCATCTACAAGGTGATGCAGCTTCATAATGTAAGCATAACCGACAGTCACCTTCTGACTGAATCTTTCACCTGTCATCCCGTCATAAAGCCAGACTTGTCCTGATTTTGATAATCCGGCCATTTCCGCCATCCGATGAATATCTGTTTCTTTTGCTCCATCAAAAACCGGAGTTGCCATATGAATTCCGGGTTTGTACTTCTGAACAAACTCCAAAAATGTCTGATCATCCATTGAGTCAAAATGTTTCTGGGCAACCTCACATTCATAGACATTTTTAAGAAATTCACGAATCTGCTTAACAGGACTATTTTGCTGAAGAAATTCCTCAACCTTCTTGCCTAATCCTTTTGCTACACGACCAAGATGTGTTTCCAGCACCTGACCCACGTTCATCCGGGAAGGAACCCCAAGCGGATTAAGCACAATATCAACAGGCGAACCGTCATCCATATAAGGCATATTTTCTACAGGCTGGATAGTAGAAACCACACCTTTATTTCCGTGTCGTCCTGCCATTTTGTCACCAACCGAAAGTTTCCGTTTGATCGCAATAAATACTTTTATCATCCGGATTACGCCCGGTGGAAGATCGTCTCCTTTGGAAACTTTTTCACAACGATCCTGATAAACATTTTCCAGCAGGTACATTTGCTGGAGAGCATTGCGGACAAATGTTCCAACTTTGAGGTTGATCTTATTATCAGTAACCTGAATCCCGTCAGTTGAATTTAAGGGGATTTGCTGTAGTATTTCGTCAGAGATTTTTGTGCCTTTTGAAGCAATAACTTCACCCTGCACGGACAATACATCCGCGGCCAAAGGTTTTTTCTCTGCAACAGAAAGTATGCGATTCACGAGGTTGCTGTGAACAATACGTATTTCGTCATAATGATCGTTTTCATAACGTGCCAGCAACTCCTGTTCAATTTGTCTGGTCCGCTCATCACGTTCAACACCTTCACGGTTAAAGACCACAACATCAGTTACCACTCCGTCGACTCCTTGAGGAACTCGTAAAGAAGTGTCACGTACATCTCCTGCTTTTTCACCAAAAATTGCACGCAGCAGTTTTTCTTCAGGATTGAGTTGTGTTTCACCTTTCGGTGTTACTTTTCCGACCAAAATATCTTTTGAACTGACACTTGTGCCAACCGCGATAATTCCGCTTTCATCAAGATTTTTGAGTGCTTCTTCACTGACGTTTGGAATATCACGGGTGATCTCTTCTTTTCCTAATTTTGTATCACGGGCGACTGTATCAAGCACATCAATATGCACAGAAGTAAAAGTATCTTCATGCATTAAACGTTGAGAGACCAAAATAGAATCCTCAAAGTTGTAACCACGCCAAGGCATGAAAGCAATATTGATATTTTGTCCGAGTGCGATTTCACCGTTTTCTGTACAAGATCCGTCTGCAATAACATCACCTGCCTTAACACGATCTCCTTTTTTAACTAGAGGGCGCTGATTGATACAGGTGTTCTGGTTTGAACGTTGGTATTTAATCAAGTGGTAAATATCAACGTTTGCTGGAACAATCGTGTCTTCACTTGAAAGATCAACATCTGCCTGAATTACGACACGTCCGGCATCAACATTATCGACAATACCGGTACGACTGGCGACCACACAACTTCCGGAATCAAGTGCAGCTTGATGTTCAATGCCTGTACCTACTAACGGAGCTTTTGGTTTGACCAGAGGCACTCCCTGACGCTGCATGTTGGACCCCATCAGGGCACGGTTTGCATCATCATGCTCAAGAAATGGAATCATGGCTGCTGCCACAGAAACGAGCTGACGCGGAGAAATGTCAATGTAGTCTATATTTTCTTTTAAGACCATGCTGAATTCACTACCTACACGTGAAGTAATGAAATCATTGATAAAGGCTTTTTTCTTGTCAAGTTTCGCATTCGCCTGAGCAATGCTGTATTTTTCTTCCTCGATTGCAGAAAGATATTCAACCTTGTCCGTAACAACTCCGTTTTCAACTTTCAAATAAGGCGTTTCAATGAAACCAAATTCATTGACTCTACCAAAAGTCGCAAGTGAGGCAATCAGTCCGATGTTCGGACCTTCAGGGGTTTCAATTGGACAAATCCGACCGTAATGAGAAGAATGAACGTCACGCACATCAAAACCGGCGCGTTCACGTGTTAAACCTCCAGGTCCCAGAGCACTCAAGCGACGCTTGTGGGTGATCTCTGAAAGTGGATTCGT